>Ga0181520_10000356_pt1 | contig 101202 bp, 60 predicted proteins | sample PEATcosm2014_Bin_29_FD_132451 | JGI IMG/M metagenome (GOLD analysis project Ga0181520, IMG submission 132451) | Peatland microbial communities from MTU Mesocosm Facility, Houghton, MI, USA - PEATcosm2014_Bin02_30_metaG | ecosystem: Environmental > Terrestrial > Soil > Wetlands > Peat | place...
AGTTACGAAATTGTAATAAAGTATTAAAAAAGTAAGTGATGATAAGAACAAATTCCACCAAGACGAATAATTTATTCATAAAAGAAAAGCCGTTTGATTAAACGACTTTATAATTTTTTTTTTGTGTGGGCTGAAGGAGTCGAACCTCCGACCCTCTGCTTGTAAGACAGGAGGATTCCTTATTTATTGTTGATTATTCAAAGCTTTTCCGACTTTTCGGACATTTGTCGGTACATCCAGAAGGGATATACCATAATGTTTTTAACTAAAGATTCTAGGTCGCCTTATTACCAGTTAGTATATTTTTATGATGGTTAGAGAACTAAAATATCAACAAAGACTTCCAATAGAAAGGAAGCAGAAAAGTTCTTAAAATTTTTTAATCCCAGTACTATTATTAAAACTGAAAAAAAAACATTCAATAAAATTAAGTTGTTTTATAGATGAGTATAAAAAATATGTAGCTAATATTCATTCAACAAGTTATCTTGAAAGAGCGGATGTACCTTCTTTTAATAAACTACAAAAATTTATACCTGATATATCGTTTGAAATAATTTCTTCCAGAAATAATGATCAATTCATATCATTAATATGCGGTTATTCAAAAAGTGCCGCCTCACTTTATTATATAACATTAAAAGCAGCTTTTAATAAAGCAGTAGGCTGGAATTACATAAATGAGAATCCATTCAATAAAATTAAATCGCCAAAGGCACCTAAATCATTCCACGTTTTTATTACAGAAACTGAATTGGTAGTAATCCTGCACAACACAAAAGCTCAATTGTTGAAAGATATTTTCACAATGGCTTTTTATATCGGCATGCGTCTTGGCGAGCTGCTCAATTGTCGATGGGGCTGGATTGATTTCACGCAGGATATTATTATAGTTAAAAATACGAACGAATTCAAAACAAAAAATAAACGCGAAAGAATAATTCCGCTTCACCCAAAAGTTAAAGCAATTTTTCAAAGACTCTTACCAAAGTGCAGGTATCAATTAAAGAATTTTGTTTTTTGTCGTTATCAAGGTATTAGGCTGAATGAAAACTTTGTAAGTAAAGAATTTAAGAAAACTGTCAGATTAGCCAAATTAAATGAAATCTTTCCATTGATGTGAATCGAAGAGAGTGATTTACCGGTCTATGGAATTCAACTAAAACGATTAGTTGGCCGTTTGTTGCTGATAATTAGTTCCCTAATGACGGATTTGGATTTATTTTTTGTTGGTTAGTAGTGATAAATAAATAAAATTGCAGCAAATGGAATTTTCCAATACGGTGGAGTTTCCGTAATGAATATAAGATATGGAACACAGGCGTGCCAGTAGTATAGATTTCCATAATCTGATAATACTCTCATAAATCCGCTCTCGAGAGGGGAATAAAGTGGCCTGTCTGCCGTTAAGCAGAGTGTGCTTATCTATGAACCTGCACGCAAAGTTCTTATTAAACAGAAAATTTGTGATTCTGGGACGGTATAATTATGTTTACCAGTGATAGGTTTTGAACGCTGCAAATGTCAGCTTTCATGTAAAAATTATTAGTGATGGAATATAATTTTGAAAAAAATCATTCTCTCTTTAGCATTATTTCTCTCCATTGCGTGCAATAGCCAGACTATATCGCAGTCTGATTTCCAGTCGTTCTATAAGCCGAAAGAAAATCCAATTATTAAAGCTGACTCAACTTATACATTCATCTGTCCCGTGCAAAATAAATTGATAAAATGGCAGAGGGCTGATGTATTTAACCCGGCGGCAATAGTAAAGGATAATAAGATTTATTTATTATACCGGTGCGAAGATAATCCTGTAGCGCTTCTTTCCGAACGGACTTCCAGGATAGGTTTGGCATATAGCAAAGACGGCATTCATTTTACAAAATACCCGCAACCGGTTTTGTATCCGGATAGCGGCCAATATTTGCAGTACGATTATCCCGGCGGATGTGAAGATCCCAGGATTGTTGAAACAGAAGACGGTGTGTATGTGCTTACTTATACTTCATGGAATTATAAAATTGCAAGGCTTAGTATTGCATTTTCCAGGGATTTAATTCATTGGGAAAAGAAAGGTCCTGCATTTGAAAAAGCATACAGCGGTAAATTCCTTAACAACTGGTCCAAGTCCGGCTCTATTGTAACAAAAATGATTGGCGACAAGCAGGTTGCCACAAAAATTAACGGCAGATACTGGATGTACTGGGGAGAAGGATTTATAAACCTTGCATGGTCTGATGATTTGATAAACTGGAATCCTTTAGTTACAGAAGCGGGGGAGCTTAAAGTTATTGCTGCTGCAAGAAAAAACAAGTTTGACAGCGGCCTTGCAGAATGCGGTCCGCCTGCAATAATCACTAATGAAGGCGTAATGTTATTGTATAACGGCAAAAACTCCGATGGGGAGAACGCGGATCACAATCTGCCTAAAGGAATGTACTCCGTAGGGAAGATAGTGTTTGATATTAACGATATGAAAAAAATTATTTCCCGATCGGATACGTGCATGTTAAAGCCTACGTTGCCTAACGAAATTACGGGGCAGTACAAATCAGGTACCACGTTTGCGGAAGGGCTTGTTAAGTTCCACTCAAAGTGGTTTCTTTATTACGGCACTGCGGATTCGTTTGTCGGCGTGGCAACAGTGGAATAATATTTACTTTGTACAGCGAATCCCGATTCGCTTTTTGTTTGCCTGATGTTGTGAAAAGGATAAGGTTGCAAAATGTTGAAACAGCGTTTCGACATACAAAAAAAACAATTGTATAGCGAATCGCTGATTCGCTTCTTGTTCTACTTTGAATATCTGGCCTGGCTGAACAATACCGAAGAGGAAAATTATTGCAACAATTAGCCATTTATTTTAGGCCGGTTGAAGTATTCACTATGGACAGCCTATAATCTATCTAAAGTTATCAGTATAAGGAACACTAAAGCCGTAAAGACCGGAGTCATTGGTCGTACTCTTAATTTTTGGTCTTTTATCAGGTGTTAATAAAAAGGAAACTTTACACTCAGTTTAAGGAAATTTGCAAATGATGCTTCTGCTGTTTGTAATTAATTTTATAGAAAAGCTAAACTATTTCTAATCTTCATACATAATTCCGCCTTTTCCGTCGGGAAAAACTAATTTGGGTGCAATTCTTTCATGAACCGTTTCAATCTCGGGATTTTCCATTCGCCTGATCAATAATTCACCGGCTTTTTCCCCTACTATATCGTTAAATTGTTCTACTGTTGGAAAATCACGAACTTCATAACAATTATTGTAACCAAAAATTTTGAATTTTTCTGCAAGTGTTATCCCTTTTTCCAAGAGTCTTTTATTGAGAGCAATTATTTCAAGGTCCTCATAAAAAAACAAACCAATTGTTCTGTCCTGTTTAACTAAAGTTTCATAATTTTCAATAAACTCTTCAATCTTATAAATTTCTGCATTATCATCGTTATATAAAATTTTCATGGCATTCCTGAATCCATTAATCTTTTCATCATGTGAAGTAGCTGTGTCGAAATGAGAAATAAATATAATGGTATCACATTTTTCTTTATATTTAAGGTATGAGCACACTCTTACCATCGCATCTTTATTATTAATAACAACATAATCCGTATCTAATTCCGGAATGAACCGGTCAACTAATACAAACGGGAATTTTTTTTCTTTTAATTTTACTATATGAGAATAATCCAGACGGTAGCTGTCTTCCAAAAATATTACCATTCCATCCATATTATTTGAAATTAACCTGTCAATTGTTTCCTTTTCTTTCTCATGGCTCAAATTAGAAATTGCTATAAGGAGATTTATTTTTTCCTTTTCAAGTCTTTTTCTTAATCCTGATAAAATATCGGTAAAAATTTTACCCATTGAGAGATCCTTCGGGATAATAAAAGCGACTTGTTTCTTATTTGTTATTTCATCGAAATTTACATATATCCCACTACCTTGAATTTTAGTGATATAACCTTCATGCGTCAATTCTAATAATGTTCTGGTGATTGTAGCGTAACTATAACCTGAAGTATTAATCATTTCTCTTACTTTTGGCAGCTTACTTCCCTTTATAAGGTTATTTTTTCTTATATAATCAAGCAATTCTTCTTTTAATGCTTCATATTTTTTCTTGTTCATATATCCTCAAAAAAAAATTATATTGTTAATATACAATTTTTTTAATAAAAATTCTAAAAAAAAAGATGATTTTCTAAAAATAAATAAAAAACTAAAAAAAAGTTAAGAAAATACTTTGTTTTGAAAAGATATTTCTATAATTATTTTGCACAAATACAGCAAAAAAAAGTTAGATGACAATAAATTTCTGAAAAAAGTAAGACTCCAAAAGACTAATTATGTTAGTTCGAAACAAATAGCAAAAAACTCAAAATGTACCTGCCTGTGTCAAATTATGTTTTAATCAAAAACTGGGGGTAAATTTTTATACCAAAATCGATACATGCCAAAACAACAAATCAAGAATATAACAAAGGAAATAGTAAAGTTAAAATAAGTGCCTATAATCAATTGCATGGGCATTAAAAACAACAACACTTGTCCAATTAAGTTGAAAGGAACAGCAATTATATCATTTCTCTGTTCTCTTATCATTTTTAGTTTTATTTCGGGTGCAAGAATATTCTTAAATTTACCCCATATACCGAAAGGCCTTGTAGTTGTATAGAAATTGGACAAAACTTTATAATCCGTATTGGGAGAAAGGTAAGTTGCAATTATTGATGCTGAAAATCCGATTGTAGTTACAATTGAAAATTGAAGCCATTCAGCTAATTCCGGGAATAGTAATCTTTGACAAATAGCAGTGAAAATGCCTGTCAATGTTCCAACTGCAAAACCCGTTCCGTTGAATCTCCACCAGTAGAATTTTAAGAATGCAGGTATAAAAATTCCTGCTCCTAGACTCATTGTAATCCACGCCCATATATCGTTAACGCTCTGTATAGTAAAAGCCAAAGTGAAAGCTATAAATACAAAAACAAAAATAAAAGCATAACTTATATAAATGTATTCTTTACTACTTGAATTAGGCCTCAAAAATCGTTCATAGATGTCACGCGTAAAAAAAGCGGCCGTGCTATTCATAGTCGTATTTAGCGCCGACATTGAAGCTGCAAGAATAGTAATTAATACAAATGCGTGTGAACCTGCCGGAGAATAATGCATAATTACAGCAGGCAGTATTTTTTCCGGGTTTACTGTTCCTTCAAAACTTAATAAATGCAGTTTATATTTCCAGTTATCCCCGAATAATTTGGAAATTTCTCTAATTAAATCATGCGGTGTATTACCCGGTAAATTTATGATGTGTGAGATCAATTCCGACCAGTTCTCTTTTGTCACAGCCGGGTAATATTGTTTAATTAAATGCGCTGCATAAATTAGTACGTCGTGGTTGGGGAAGATATCTTTTATTAAATATATCCCTAGAACCGCAAAACCCATCATCATTGGCCATCGAAACATCATTAAGAATGTCCATAAAAGTGTTAAACTGCCGCACTCCCGTTCATTTCTCGCGCCAAAATACCTTGGGTCATTCCCGGTTGCCATTCCGGTAATTACGTTTCTAAATAAATAAAATAAAGCCAGGAAAGCGACCGGCTCATAAGTTTTATATCCTGCTGGCATCTCAGTTTTTATTGAAGGCAGTGAGCTTATCCAATTGCTGTTTCCGGTAACCTGTTTTGCTACAACAGCTAAATTTTGCACATCAACGGTATTTATGGCTAAAATGGTTACAATAACTACGGCAGCTAGTAGAAATATGGATTGGAATGAATCTATATATACTATTCCATAAAAACCTGATATCATTGTATAAAGAGTAGTAATAACTATAATTATTAATGAGCATTCCATTGGAGAGTAGTTTAAAAACATTGAAAGAAGCAGGCCCAATCCCTTTATCATATATACCAGCATTCCGATATTTAAGACTATTGCCGCCACGGCTGTCACGATTCTCGCAAAATTGCCATCCCATTTGTTCCCAAATCTATAAGTCATCCACTCTGCGCCCGTCACACACTTTGATCTGTATTGCCATTTACCCATCCATAGAAGCCAAAAAACCAATACAAGAACTGCCCCTCCTCTAAATTCAATAAAAATCCCACGGGGGCCGAGTAAATAGAGGAAAGAGACAATCAACATTGTTCCGGAAACATCGAAAAAGGAAGCCATCCCGGAAATACCCATAGCCCACCAGGGTAATTTATTGCTTCCCAGGAAATAACTTCTCAAATTTTTTGAAGCTTTTTTTCTAAAATAAAGCCCGATTCCAATCAATATTAATATGTAAATCGATATTAGAATATAGTCCGTATTCTGAAGATAGTTCAAGATTTTTACCTCTTTCCAGCAAACCGTATTGAAATAACCGAATCTATGTAAAAATATAAAAAAAGGAGTAATATTCTAAAAATAAAAAAATCAGGCAGGGGAATAGATAAAAAATTATATTCCAGTTATCTATTGAATCTGTATTCATAGACAACTCCAGCGGGATGTGAATAATAGGGAAAATTATCGATGAGGGTCTGCTGACCTATGCTATTATTGTTCCATCACTCTGGTTTGTGTATATATTATGACTGTCCATGAAAAGAAAGAATTTAATTGCATAATAAATAATCTATTATCAAACTTAACTTGAGATTAAAAATTTTTAGATAGAAAAATAAAATATATTGAGGATGAAAGATTTGTAATGAATCTGGATGCCGGAATTTAAAAAATTTGAAACAATAAGGCTTTTTCTCCCGGTGCTCTTGCTTATGCTCTAAGCCGTCTGGGTGAATAATGCAGATATGCCCGTTAAGTAGTGTATTTTTTAAAAAAATTGACACCATAAATAATATATTGTATATTAACAATTACAAATCTAAATTATTGTATATGGTATTTTATTATTTTATAAACATTAAACATTATCAATAATTTTAAAAAAAATTTAGGAACTGTCAATATGCAAATGTTTACTGTGCTGCTTTTTCTTATTTTTCTTTTAGAAATACTAAATATTTCTTTATTAATACGACAGAGCGGCTCTGGTAAAATTTAAGGCAAAGTTATTGATAATAGTGTTATGCCACATATGAAGGAGTAATTTTCTAAGTGTCGAAGATTTGAAGAACGCAATTCTAAATTTTATTGCAATTCAAAATGATAATCCGGAAATTTATACATGGTCCTAAGATGCTGCTACTATTATTTCAAACCGGATTAAATATAAGGAAGCGTTAGGGGCAGTACACAAGGTAGACCAGGAAGAATAATAATTATTCTTTATCAATTAAATGATTTATCAATTTACCTAGATTTTCAAATACTCTATAATTAAATAATTAGCTGAATTTAATTTATTATAAATAGGAGATACATTAAATGTTTTTACGGGTTTCAGTTATTCTTACTTTTGGTTTGGCGCTGATATTAAACTCTTGCGCTTCAGAACCTTCTCAGATTATATTGGCAAAATTCGGAGACCAAAATATTACTGTAAAAGACTTTGAAAATGCTTATGTAAATAACGTAGGCAGTTATGAGATTGCAAAAAATGACAGTTTATCCAAATTAAAAAGTTTTTTGGACTTGTATGTAAATTTTCAAATGAAATTAAAAGATGCCAATGTAAAGGGTTATGAAAATGATCCGGAACTTCAAAAGGAATTGACGGATTATAAAAAACAAATAGGCGTTTCATATATTCTCAATAAGCAGCTTGTAGAACCAGGTATAAAACAATTATATGAGAGACGTAAATGGGAACGCAGGGTAAGCATTATATTGATCAAGTCAAAAAATAATTCAAAGTTATCCGCTGAAAAATTAGCCAACAGCTTAATTGATAGTCTTAAAAACGGTGCAAGCTTTGAAAAACTTGCAATAAAATATTCTGATGATCCAAATGCTGCCAGAGACAGCGGCGACATATATTATGTAACTGCCGGTCAATTTATGTCGAATGAATTTGAAAACGCTGTTTATTCAACAGAACAGGGAAATATTTATCCTAAACCTGTTTTTGTTGATTTAGGTTATTGTATTATTAAAGTTACAGCTATAAGACCCCGGATACCCGAAGTAAAATTCAGCCATATGATGGCCGCCTATGCCCCGCATTCCGGAGATAAACCTGATACTCTAAAGGCAAGAATTAAAATGGATTCTATCCTGGCTGAATTAAAAAATGGTGTGGATTTTGATAAAGTTGCTGAAAAATACTCCGATGATCCACATGAACCAACTTCTACTAAAAAGAAAATTGACTACGGATATGTTGATAATAGTAAATTAGGCAAGCTGTTTACCGAGCCTTTATTCACTCTTAAAAACATCGGTGATATAACTCCCGTGATTCAAAACAAGTTCGGATTCCATATATTAAAACTTACAGATAAAAGAACTAATCCGTCATTTGATCAGCAAAAAGACCGGATAAAAGAAATATACAAGGAAAAGATTTATCCAACAGATTATGATACTTTAGTAGCCGGATTGAAAAACAAATACCAATATAAAGTTGATAAAGCTACAGTAAGCTATTTACTTGCTAATATTGATACCGGTAATGTCGGTGATATTAATCCGAAATATGATAATGTTAAGGACAGTGTACTTTTTTCCTTCACCGGTTCATCTGTAAATGTAAGAGAATTCCTTGAAAAATTTTCTAATGACCAGGATTTTGTAAATCATAAAATCACGCCTGATCTTTTCAAAGAAGCATTGACAAAAATAAGTAATAACGCTGCCCTTGAACAGGAAGCTTTAATCCTTGATAAATCTGATAGTGAATTTGCCGCTTTAATGAATAATTATAAGAATGGTATCTTCGTATTTAAAGTACGGGAAGATGAAATATTGAACAAAGTGAAAATCGATTCGGTTAAACTTCTGAACTTTTACAGTTCTACAAAGGAAAATTATAGCTGGCCTGATAGGGTAAATTTTTCGGAAATTTTTGCACATAGCGATTCGGCAATCCAGTCTTATTATGATTTATTAGCAAAAGGTGAAAATTTTGATTCTGTTGCGGCAAAATATACGGAACGAACTGACTTAAAAAGTAAAAACGGTGTTTGGGGCTTAGTGGATGTATCCTCATCAGAATTAGCCGGAGAAGCATTTAAGCTTGAAAAACCGGGGGATTATTCTAAGCCAATACTAAATCAATCCGGTTATTCTATTCTGCAGCTTATTTCCAAAGATCCGGCGCACTTAAAAACATTTGAAGAAGCGAAAGAAGAGGTTTCAGGCGCTTATCAGGAAGTTGAAAGCAAAAGGCTTGAAAAAGACTATATTGAGAACCTGACTAAATTATATAATCCCGTAATTTATTACAGCAATCTTGATAAGGTATTTAAGTCCAATTAAATGGGATATAATAATATTTATTGCTGCATTGTTTTTCTATTGAAGCCGACCAGATGATTATGTTCTTAATGCACCGTCTCCTGCGGATGCGGCTTATTTAAGTATGGGAAAAACGATTCCGGAAAAAATAATAAATATAATTTAATATTTACCTCCGGGATTTTCAGCCAAAGGTTGATCAGCCTTTGGCTGAGGCTTTAACCCCCGAGCGGGACAAGCCACTGCCTCTGCAGGACAAGCAGGCAGGCTCTAAATGCCGGGGCTACTTTAAATATCATTTGCGTAACTTCAGTAAGTAAGAATTATCGTCCCGGATAATTACAACACAAATGTTGTGCCCAAACGTTTCCTTACAATTTATTATCCAGCATATTGGCAATAATATTCCATAACAACTTTCCCGCAATAGGATCGGTTATTGCCTTGTCCAATGACATTGTTGATAACAGTAACGAACCATTATCTTTAATTTTTAAAAGGGGAAAGCCTTTAATTGTTTTCATATACTTCGAACGGCTCTCCATGTCCCGTTTATATAGACATGAATTTTAATATGGGCTGCCTGTTCCTCAACATTTGGATTCCGGGTAGTTGTCAGGGCTGCGCGGCGAACCGTTGGGATTTCCCTTTGGTTATTGCTAAAGTACCTCAAATCCATAGGTTCAATACCATCGAATAGTGGAGATTCCAGTATTTCCATGTTTACTATATCCCCTTTGGTGGGTACAATCCATCCCCTAATGTACTTGGGGTACATTTCTTTGGCGGCCCCTTCGGAATCAATTAAAAATACCTTTCCGCCTTTGGCAACAAACTCTCTTATTTGTTTTATTTCCTCCGTCGTACAATTTTTTGTTTGATCCAAACCTGCAAATAAATACAGATCAGCTTTAGTTTTTAATGCATCGCTTACCGAGGAACTGACTGTTGTTGTTATTTGCAGGGAATCGAAAACCTCTTTCATATTTTCAAAATCAACCAAAACTATTTCTCCCTTTATAACCGGCGCCGGCTGGCTCCATTCCCTAGTAGCAGCAAGTAACTGGTACTGGTTCCCGGAAATGGTCTTGCCATATTGCGTGAGTTTCAGTATTAAATTAAACCCGGTCTTATTTTCGGGCAAACTCGGCTGGGATCATTATTTCAGATGTAATCCATTCCCTCGAATAATACTTTACTTCAGGTACGGCTTCAATTCCCGCTGCCAATTTTGTTCCGTTATTTAATACGAGCTCACACGATAATGTTAATGCCTTTAAATCTGCACCCTTGTCGTTATCATTTACAATACAAATGCGTAAGGGCAGTTTTTGTCCTGCATAAAAATGACGACCCCAAATTTCGGCACTTACCAAAACCGGCTGCATTGCCCGTTATAAAGCATAATAAGCAGAATAAGGTTGTATAGTCTGCGGATTATAAACATTTCTAAACAAGGATATTAAAGCAAAATGAAGGAAACCTGAACATTTATCATTCGATCTTCGTAAAGCTTCCACCAGTTCACCGGTTATAAAGGAATTTACATTCAAAAAATATGCAGGGTCGTAATTTTCATAAGAATAATTGCCTATTAAAGATTGTGGATTTTGATGCACAAGGTTATAAAAACGGGTGGCATGGCCTGCTTCATTATCAGGGTACCCTGTAGACATTTCCTGGCTAATAAGCAGCCTGCCATTATTAAGGTCACGTTTTTGAAATTCACCGTTAAAGAACTGGAATATTGAGTTGTCTTATCAATTTGTATAAGCATGAACATCATCCATATCTCCATCATCAATAGGCTTAAAAAAGTCCGTACCAAATTTCTTCATGTTGGGCCTGTAATTCGAATCGAAGCAAACAGGCCTTGTTGAATCTACTTTTCACATACTTTTAACAACGTCTGAAATAATTTTCATTTTTAGTTTTGTCCTTTCGAAGTCCGGATCCAACTCATAAAACTTCATTTCGTTATTCACCGTCCAAAACAGGAGCGATGGGTGGTTCCTGTATTTCTTTAATAAGTCGATAAATTCGTCAGCCCACAAATTTATCAACTTCAAATCGGGCATTGAACTGCCAAGCATTAACTAGTGCCAGGTTCCCTAAAACTAATTCCAATGCCTTTCCTGTCTGCGGCATCCATCCACAATTCATTATCAGGTGTTGCATGCGTTCGTGTAACTTCAAGATTACCGGATTTCATAAAGTTAAAGAAAGTATCGGCAAGTTCAGCATTGTTCGGGGCCAGGGCAAAAGGGGTTTGAATAGCACCCCTTAGCCAGTATTTAATGCCATTCAATCAGAAATAGCCTTTTTTAGCCTTAAAAGTTCTAAAACCTGTACATATTGTGGTCCGGTCTATTTCTTTTGTTTTGTTAACGAGACTAAAAGTAAAGTCATAAAGATTCGGTGTATGCGGGCTCCACAGTTTTGGTTTTAAATCTTTAACGGAAAAATTGAATACCTTTTCTTCGCCTGCATTAAGCTTGCATTTTGTCAATGAAACCCTATTGTAAAGCGCTTCGCGGGTTTGTTTGTCAACAATATTAGTAGTTAAATCAAAACTTTTTTTCTGCCCGGTATTATTTTTTACAGTAGCTCCAAATACAGCCCCTTCCAGATTGGGTTCAATATAGATATCTTCTATTTTAACGGGGTCTGTAATAACTAATGAAACAGGCTACCAGATGCCGGCAGGGTCGTCGTCATAAAAACCATGTGCAAGATCTTTCAGCATTTTATTAGTTACTTTCACGCTAACTGCAACATCAACCACTTTATCGGCATCGCTGATATTTTGGGAATAATCGCGGATTACTTTAACTACTATAAGATTTTTACCTGGTTTCAACAAATTTGTACCATTAATTCTGAAGTTACCAAACATGCCTGTATGCTTTCCGGCCGGGGAGCCATTAATCCAAACTTCGGCAATCTTGGAAACTGCATCAAATAAAATTTCTAATTCCTTTCCTTCTATATTGTAGGGAAGTTCTACCCACTGACGGTATCAGGCGGAACTTGTTTTTTTTGTAGTCAAATGTATATCCTTCACAACGGTCTGTTTCCTGCTGATAATAAGTATCCGGTATACCCTTAGGAAAGGGACCAAACGTCTCGCCATGCAGCCAGATACGAATAGGGTTTCAAAAGGACGGCACTGTCATGGTATGCCAATTGTTATCATTTTCGGATAACGATACGGCCTTTGATTCGTCGGGTAATTCATATCCCGGCATAAAAAGCCATTTCCCATCTAAGGATACTTCTGTACGCGAACCTTGCAGATTATCAACCTTTATAGATTTGTATGCTTTGCGTTCTACAAACCGTTGTTTTTCCTTTTCTTCTTGTTTAGTTGTTGCTATTAAATACGCAACAATATCAACCTTATTCAAATAATCACCTGGAAGTGACTCTATTGAAAGATTTTTAAATTCTGTTGTAACCCGGCTTCCGCCCAGTGTTACAGGCCCGGAAGGAGCAAAATCACTGTTTCTGTCGGTTACATCAATGCGGGGTTTTGGTTCATCATTCAAAATCACCCTGATTCGCGGGCCGCAAACTTCAACAAGAAAATTGTACTACGCCCCTGGTTCCGGATGAAAATCGAGTTTACGCAGGGCTAGAAATTCATCGGTTCCCATTTATCCCATGCGCGACAAATACATATTATTCTGCAGACCGCCCTTAAAACCAAACATATAGCGTTCATTTCGGTTATAAACTCTGAAACCAGCCCAAATTTGAACCTGGTGCTCATTCGACGGTGTTCTTGCGCTAAAATTAACCTTTTAATTTTTCCAATCTTTTTCTCCAAAACAAGCATAAGCATCTTTGGTAACCAAAGTACCATTTTCTACTTTAACCATGCCCCTCCCAATAGTAATAAAGTTTGAAGTATCGGCGTCGAAATTTTCAATTTCATTGAAGCTTGTTTGAGCATGCAATGGTATTGAAATAAAAATTAATAATAAACAACTTTTTAAGAATTTTAATTTATTCATATTAAGGTTTTTCAAATGCGTAAATGTTTAAGATCTTAAAATCTTTAAAAAAATAATTATCTCCAGATAGATTTTTATATAGGCAGTAATATGTAATTAAAAATAATTTATGATATTATTTGCATATATACAATATGAATAAATAATTTATTTTCTTTTTCTTATAAAATTTCAATTAACTTTAACACCTTAAAAAAGAGACTTAATTTGATTATTTGTTTCCTCAAGGAACTTTTTCCTTAAAATAATTTAAATTTAATTTACTTAAATAGATGGAAAATTGTATATTATCAATATGCAATCAAAAAATATTTTGGAAAAATCATCCGGTTTTCTTTAAGCTAAATAATAAAAGTTTGATCACGTAAATAACTAATTAAATTATTTGGAGTAAAAATGAAAATAAAAACATTTCCAGTTCTTCTGGCATTTTTAGTTATGGGCATTGCCGATGCAATGGGGCCAATGGCGTCAGCGGTAGAAAAAAACTATGAATTGAGCGCCGTTGTTGCCACGTTGCTTACATTCTTTGTATTTATTGCGTTTGCTGTTTTTGGTGTGCCGGCAGGGACTTTTGCGGCACGCATTGGTAAAAAGAATCTTTTATTATTGGGATTAGGTTTGAATATTATTGCTATGGCTATACCCACTTTTACAGATCCCGGATTTGTTATTCTGCTCTTTTGCATCTTCCTTTTGGGTATTGGCACAACATTTCTGCAAGTTGCCGGGAACCCCTTAATGAGAGATGTTAGTGAGAAAGGGAAGTATAGTAAAAACCTGGCGCTGGCTCAGGGGATTAAGGGGATAGGCTCAGCCGGTTCGGCATATTTGGTGGGCCTGGTATTAGTACTTCCAATTTTTGCTGCCATAGGCTGGAGGGGTGTATTTCCGGTATTTTTATTATTGATGTTATTAGCATTTTTATTTATCGTTTTTTTAAAGGTGGAAGAAACTAAAGCTGATACTTCCCCAAGCATTGTTTCTTCGATTAAATTACTTAAAGAACCAATCTTTGTATTATCTGTAGCCGGAATATTTTTATATGTGGGTGCAGAAGTAAGTATGGCACGTTTTCTTAAGCCAACATTAGAAAGTTTTGGTTTTGCCGCCGATAAAGCAGCCCTGTTAGGCCCGACCTTCTTTTTTGGAGCACTTACTTTTGGAAGACTTATCGGTGGAAGCATAAATATTAATGCCAGAACCTTTTTTAAAATATCAGCAATATTGGGATTATCCGGAATCCTATTGGTTTTTATCGGATCGAGCTATCTAACATTAGCCGGTATATTGATTAGTGGTTTAGGATTTGCGAATATATGGCCGATGTTATTTGCGATTACAATTGAAGAAAAACCTGAGAGAGCCAGCGAATTATCGGGGCTTATGGTAATGGCAATAAGCGGAGGAGCAATAGTACCTTTAATAATGGGGGAAATTATCGATGCGGGCTTGCTGACCTATGCTTATACTGTTCCTGCCCTCTGTTTTGCTTACCTATTTGCACTGTCGATGAAGAGAAGGAAATTAATTGCATAGTAAAAAATCTATTAACAAACTTAACTTGAGATTAAAAATTTTTAGGTAGAAAAATGAAATATACTGATGATAAAAGAGTTGTAATGACCTTGGATGCCGGAGGTACAAACTTAGTATTTACTGCTATTCAAGCTAATGAACAGGTAGTAGATGAAATAAAAATACCATCCGTCCCGGGGAACCTGGAAAAAATGTTAGATGCACTGGTTGACGGTTTTAACCAGGTAAAATCAAAAATAAAGCAAAAGCCTGCAGCGATAAGCTTTGCCTTCCCCGGTCCTGCCGATTATCCTAACGGTATAATCGGAGATCTTCCCAATTTGCCTGCTTTCAGAGGGGGAGTTGCACTGGGCCCGTTTTTAGAAAATAAATTTCAGTTACCGGTATTTATAAATAACGACGGTGATTTATATGCTTATGGAGAAGCAATTTCCGGATTTCTGCCCTTTATAAACAATAAATTAAAAGAAGCAGGCAGTCCCAAACAATTTAAAAACTTGTTAGGCCTTACACTGGGAACAGGTTTTGGTGCCGGAATCGTCAGGGATGGTGAACTATTTACCGGGGATAATTCCGGCGCAGCAGAAATTTGGCTTGTAAGGGATAAACTTTCACCTAATTTAAATATTGAGAGTCACGCAAGCATAAGAGGTGTTAAAAGGATTTATTCGGAATTAGCGGATGTTGATTTTAAACTGGCACCTGAGCCTGTGGATATCTATAAAATTGCTAAAGACGAATTAAAGGGCAATAAAGATGCAGCCGTAACTTCGTTTAAAGATATGTCTATAGCGGCCGGTGATGCAATCGCTAACGTTATAACAATTATTGACGGGCTGGTTGTTATCGGGGGCGGATTATCAGGAGCATCAGATTTATTTCTTCCATATTTAGTTGACGAAATGAACAGCAACTTTAAAAATGATGATGGCTCAGAATTCAGAAGACTTGTTCAAAAAGTTTATAACCTTGAACAGGAAGAAGAGCTAAATAAATTTTTAACAGGCTCAACAAAAACCATTACAGTCTACGGTTCAAACAAAACTATCATGTATGATCCGGATCCAAGAATAGGTGTTGGAATTTCAAAAATTGGGACAAGTAAGGCTATTTCTCTCGGCGCTTATGCGTTTGCATTAAACAGGTTAGGAGAATAATAAAGGTATGTCTGTCAATTATTGTATTTTTAAAAAAAAATATTGACAGGATAAATAATATATTGTATATTAACAATAATAATTCTAAATTATTGTATATGGTTTTTATTTATTATTTTTTAAACATTAAACATTATCAATAATTTAATAAAAATATAGGAACTATCTATATGAAAATTTTTACTGTACTGCTTTTTATCATTTCTCTATTAGTAATATTAAATAATTCAGTTGCAATAGCCCAGGAAGGCTCTGGCAGAATTCAGGGAAGGGTTACTGATGCCGGAACCGGAGAAGCTTTATTTGGTTCAAATGTAATCCTGGAACAAACCAGTTACGGTGCCGCAACTGATATTGATGGTGAATACCATATTACTAATGTTCCTCCGGGTACCTATAAAGTTATTTTCACATACATTGGCTATAAAAGTTACACTGCAGAAGCTGTGAAAGTTTCACCCGGAAAGACTCTTGTTTTAAATGTTAGACTAACACTTGAAGCAATTGAAGGTCAAACTGTGGTGGTTACTGCACAAAAACAAGGCCAAATCGGCGCGATAAATCAGCAGTTAACTTCCAATTCAATTCAAGATGTTGTTGCAAAAGATTATATCCAGGAAGTGCCTGATTTAAATGCTGCTGAATCTATCGGCAGACTGCCCGGTGTTTCGCTGGAACGTGACGGCGGAGAAGGTAATAAAATTATTATTGATGGCTTAGCTCCTAAATATAATACTATTGAAGTTGATGGAGTGCAGCTTAATGGAGTAGACTTTGATCGTAGTGCCGGGCTTGAAATAGTCCAGAATGATATGCTCGAAGGTATTGTACTGTCTAAAAGCTTAACTCCGGATATGGATGCCGATGCACTTGGAGGTGTCGTAAACCTTACACTGAAAGAAGCGGAGCTGGGTTTCAAATTCAATGTTTTTGCACAAGGAGCTTATGATGGATATAATGATAAAACCAGCAATTACAAATTAGCATTTGGAATAAGCAACCGTTTCTTTGATAACAGTTTAGGTATAATTGGAAATTTTTCAACTTCAAAAGTTGACAGATCTAACGATGAATTTTCAGCAGGCTATAACGATTATACACCCAACGGTGAGCCATGGGGACTCTTTGCCAGTTCGGCTAATGTAATTCAAACCATTGATGAAAGATATCGTTCAGAAGGGGATATCGTAATAGACTATGAAACAAATTTCATGAGATTGAAGATAGATAATGAGCTGATGCAGCAGACAGATGAGAACACGCAACGAAATAATGCTTTCATATTTTACGGCCAGAGTGAGTTTGACCCCAATGATTATACATCTAAACCGATAGAAACAATCCGTACTCATGCCCTGTCCGACGTGTTTTCATTTTTAAATACAGAATTGACGGTAAATGCCTCTTATAGCAGAACTAATTATGCTAATTTTGAGGATTATTTTTGGGAACAGGATCTAAACCTCCTTCCGGAAATAGCTAATGCTGAATTATTTAATCAGCAACCCTCTTCTGTTATTACACAATATTTTAATCTTTCTTCTCCCAAAACCGCAGACTTGGAACAAAATCTTAGGGAAACTACAGCCAGAAAAGATGAGACGTATACATACAAAGCAGATTGGAAAATACCTTATAGTATTACAAAAGACATTTCCGGTAATGTTAGAGTAGGCGCTTTTTTCTCTGATAAAGACCGCAATAGTGGTTATCTTGAAGAAAATGATCAATTTCTTGGCGGTAAAGGCAATCAATTCTGGGAAGAAATGGAATCTTCCGGCCAATTTAATGATATATTATTTAATGATAGTCCGGGAATTGGTATAGCTCAGGCAAACGGTATCCCGGCCGTTAATTTTCAAGATCTTCATTATAATTGGGGGAAACTGTTAGGCGGAAAATTTCATATGGGATATTCCCTGAATTTTGCTGAACTGGACAATTTTTTTAATAGAGTGAATGCCTTCAGTCCTGCCTTTGTTATTCTCGATGGAATTGCTACTTACCAAAATGACTATACAAACACTGAAAAAAAATCAGCCGGCTATATAATGACTGAATTGCATATTGGGGAAAATTTAATGGTTCTTCCAGGTGTTCGTTATGAAGACTTTCACTCAGTATACAATTCGTATTTTATTCAGCAAGAAAATGAATCCATTACCGGCATTAAATATATAAAGCCGATTTCATCAGTAAATGGTAATAATTATTACTTTCCAAGTGTAAATGCTAAATATACAATAAACGGCTGGAGCGATATAAGAGCCGCTTATTTTAAAAGTTGTACTAGACCTGATTATTTGCAACTTTCCCCTGGTGCAACAGCGGATGAAGGTGATGCAAATATAACAGCACAAAATCCTTTTCTTAAGCCGGCATTAGATAATAATTTTGATCTGATTTATTCTGTGCATAATAATGAAATCGGTTTGTTTTCAATAGATGGCTTTTATAAAGAGATTACCGGTTTGATATATCAACTGCCAACTTATGAACCTCAATTATATAACAGGGTTAGTAATGCGCCCGGCTCATTAACTAATCAATTATTAGCAGCAAGAGCGTTATATGATCCGGTAGTATTTGCGACACCCGGTGCAATTATAGATGGAAACAATGGTGGTTTCCCTATTAACAATCCTAACGAAGCCTATTTCCGTGGTATTGAAGTAAACTGGGAGACTAACTTCTGGTATCTGCCCGGTTTTTTAAGCAATTTAGTTCTTGATGTAAACTATACGTACATTCATTCCAACACGCTATATCCTTATCTAAATCTCAAGAATGTAGGTTTTCCCAAACCAGTTACCGTTGCTACGTATGAAACAAGAGGAGACGTAATGCAATATCAACCAAACGACATATTGAATATTCGTATTGGTTGGGATTATAAAGATTTTTCCACGAGGCTTTCTTTTGAATACCAGGGACAGGTACTTACCAGCTTAGATCCGACTCTTGGATTACAAGATACATATCAAAAAGGTCAGCTCAAAATAGACTGGTCGGCAAAACAAGCATTGACTAAAAATTTATCTATTATGGCAGATGTATCAAACATAAACCAATTTATTGCTGAGTCAGATATACATCTCAATAATAATCTTTACCCTACGGATATGAGTTCTTATGGTCTTTTGGCTGATATTGGCATTAGGTATGAATTAAAGTAATTAAAAGATAATAATGAAAAAGTTTTAATAATCAAATGAAGGAGGTGTTTAAAGGATTGATTACAAAAAAACAATAGTTACAAAATTTATTTCACTATATACTAATTAATTTTAGTTAAAAACAAAACTGGAGTAAAAATGAAAAAAATTCTTTTCTGCGTCGTTTCTTTGATTCTCTTGTCTACAAGTTTAGTATTAGCCCAGGTGCCTGCCAGTCAGGACACAATTTGGATTCCCGGCGGTCAGAACAATGTTGGTTCTATTGAAAATACAATTAATGGCGATACAACATTAGGAGCCGTAAGAATAAATCCAAATCGTGTTTATGCATTATATGCGAATACTATTTATTATGTACAAGCTCCAATTGAATTTGGAAGTGCAACCGATAGTACTGCTACACTTAACCTGATTGGTCAGGTAGTAGCAGGGGAACCTTTACCGGTTATTCTGGAAGTTCCTGTTTCAAGCACCGGTGGTGCGTTTACAGACCAAATTAACGCTAATTTTAATGTAGCAAATGTTTACTGGGAAGCAATATCTCTTGTTAATAATAGTAAATCCGATTTATTTACGATAAATCGTATTGGCAGAAGACTTACTATGACAAATGTAATAACACAATACGGTGGAAACAATTTGTTGGGATTTGCTAATCACGGAGGAGAACTATATTTATATAATTGCGTTTTCAGAGATATGAACTGGTTCCAAGATTCCTGGAATTCAACTATTTATTCTAATAGCGGAATGGATACGGCCTGGGTTGAAAACTGTACCATGGAACATTCAGGCTTAGGATACTATTTCAATAACACTGTTAATTTCATGTACTTCAATCATAATACCATCATTGACGCTACAAAATATGGAGTTACTCATTATCAATTCGCTCAAGCATATATTACAAATAATGTGTTTGTTAATGTTAATTGGGAAGGTGAATGTTCGGGTACTGAATATACTCAAAATGATGCTCATGTATTTTTAGGTTGTGCTAATATTGATTCAACTACGGGAAGTGTACAGGAATCTAAGTTGTGGATGACTGAACAAGGTTATGTACCTGCTCAGACTTCTGTAATATATCTAAATTCAAATAATGTTTGGTTTACAGATACCTGCTTGAACCAATATTATACAGGAAAGTTTAATCCGGGTTATAATTGTCCGACTTCTACACGTACCTGGGCTCCTGCTTCCTGGATTGGAGATTCTTCAATAATAAAGGTACAGAATATTCCTCCATTGTTTATAAATAGTTTTACCCGAAATTTAGCAAACGCATATAAAAACATTATAGTTGATGATAAAACTATTAGCTATACAGATCCACAATTGGTGACTCCTGCTATTCAACAGAACGGCAAATTCTCCGAGACTGCACTTGCAAATATGGTATATTTCTCGGAATCTAATTATGGTGTAGCTCCATCGGGACAAACTTATGATCCTTCACAATTTACTTTTGGTAATTATAATAATCCTGATACCGTAACCGGAAAAAATGGTAATTGGATTACACAGATAAGCGACTTACCGGAAAACTTTAGTTACAAATCAAATCTCGTATCAACTATCGATGGAAAACCACTTGGTGCATTGGTTTGGTGGCCAAACGGAGAAGCCGGATGGAACTCTCAGGCTGAAGAAGCCCTCGTTGCGAAATATTATAAAGGTTTATTAACCAGTGTTAAGTTAGCTAATAACACTTTACCTAAAGTGTTCAGCCTATCTCAAAACTATCCGAATCCGTTCAATCCAAGTACAATTATAAATTATGCACTTCCTCAGAGTGGTAATGTAACACTCAAAGTATACAACATAATTGGTCAGGAAGTTGCTACGTTATTCCAGGGATTCCAAAAAGCGGGTTCTTATACAGCAAATTTTGATGCTTCAAAACTTGCAAGCGGTGTATATATGTATAGATTACAAGCTGGCCAGTTCGATGCAACAAAGAAAATGCTTTACCTCAAATAGTTTAATTCTTTCTAATGTTCCTTTAGTTGGTTGAAAATACAAAGCCCGGTTACTTAAACCGGGCTGTTTATTGTGTAAAGACGGGGCATGCCTTCCCTGTTAAGAATCGGGACAAGCTGTCTCTACAATTAGTGTAATCATTAATTATTTAAATCTATAATAGATAAAATCATGATACTAAAAAAATATTTTATTCCTATGGTAATGTGTCTATTTCTCTTTTCAATTGGAATATATGCTCAGAATAAACACTCAAAAATTACCGATTATCCAACTTATAAAGGGTTGGTAATGGCAGGTTATCAGGGCTGGTTTAGGGCTCCCGAAAAAGGCCTGATGTATCCTGATGAAAACAGGATCAGCATCGACATGTGGCCCGATGTGACGGAATATGAAAAAACATATCCGACAGGTTTGAAGTTAGCCGACGGAAGTACTGCGCGTTTTTTCAATTCCACAGATAAAAGCACTGTTGACCTTCATTTCAAGTGGATGAAGGAATACGGAATTGACGGCGTTTTTATGCAGCGCTTTTTTAATTCAACAAAGCCGGGTTATGAGAGAGAGGCTTCAAATACTGTTTTAAAATACGCTTTAGAAGCAGCCTCCAAATATGACCGGGCTATTGCGGTTATGTATGATCTTTCAGGACTAAAAGGCGAAGGTGAAGACTGTTCTTCGGTTATCCAGGATTGGAAATTTCTTGTTGATTCATTAAATGTAACTAATCAGCCGGGTAATAAAACATATCTTCATCACAGGGATAAACCCCTGGTAGTTATCTGGGGATTGGGCTTTCCCGACAGGCCATATGATATTCGCAATATAGGTATAAAACGATTAATAGATTTTCTAAAATATGATCCTGTATATGGCGGATGTTCCGTAATGCTGGGAGTGCCTACTTTTTGGCGGGATCTTAACGCAGATTGTGTTCATGATACTTATTTGCATGATATTATAAAAGATGCGGATATCATAATGCCCTGGATGGTACAAAGATTTAGTCCTCTTCTTCATCATGATATTGACCGTTACCGTGATGATATTATAGCTGATATGAAATGGTGCAAAGGAAACAATATCGATTATGTTCCTTGTGTTTATCCGGGGTTTAGCTGGCATAATTTAAGTACACATGCATATAACGAAGAAGTAAAACCGGTTGCTTCGATTCCCCGGCAGAAAGGGAAATTTTATTGGGATTTAATCTCTACTGCAATAGGCGCCGGCGCTGATATGTTGTATGTAGCAATGTTCGATGAAGTGAACGAGGGAACTGCAATTTTTAAGTGCACAGATAATCCTCCTATTAGCAAAGTAGCGCAATTTAATGGTATGGAAGGATGTCCTTCTGATCTATATTTATGGTTGACAGGCAAGGCTGCTAAAGCGCTTCGCGGAGAAGAACCTTTGTCTTTAAAATTACCGGAAAGAAATTAGTAGCTGATTATATCAAAATTATATTATGATGAAAAATTTATTTACACAAACATTTTTATTACTCTTGCTTTGCGGCAAAGCTACAACTTCGAATTTTAAAAGCACGAGGGATTTTAATGAATAACCGGAAATTAGTACCTCTGAAAATAATATCAACCTACATAATGCAATCGACAGGGCTGCGGAAAGTGGTGCGGCCCTGTTTGTTGAGTTTGCTTTTGAAACTTTCCCCTTTGTCAGGGGCGTAATATTGAAAAAGAATGTTTCACTTAGCGGCATCAATGGCTCAACACACGCGGGAACTTCGTATCCTAATAAAAAGAAGCCGGCGGGAAGTGCAGAAGAGCATAGGGCTACAAGTAATGTGGAAACATTTTCATACAGTAATACGGCTTTGTCGAATCAATCATGGGATTTTATACATATCAAACTTGATAAGGAAATGACTATAACAATAACAGGCTGCCGAAAGGGAAATTATGTTTCTGATCTGCCGGTAACTATTGAGGATAATAATGCAGTAGTACAGGCTAGTGCATGCACAGATAAAAATTAGAGCCTCGATAATTATGTAAATTCTCCTTAGCACCAATAATTCAACATTTAATAAGGAAAATAAAATAATTAATAACGGAAAAAATTACTGAATATGAAAACGAAAAATAGATTTATGATTTTAGCAGGGGCAATGCTCCTTATTATTGGAAGCTCTTTTGCGCAGACAGAACAAAAACAACCTGTGGATTATGTAAATCCTTATATGGGTAATATAAGCCAATTGCTGGTACCAACCTATCCAACAGTCAATTTACCCAATAGTATTATGAGAGTATATCCAAAACGTGATGATTATACTTCAGACTTATTGAGTGGTTTACCGCTTATAGTTACCAGTCACCGCGGCATTTCTGCTTTCGATCTTAGTCCGTTTCAAGGTGATGAGGCAGGAATAAAACCTATAATAAAATACAGTTACGACCAGGAAAATGTTAAACCATTTTTTTATTCGGTGTATCTTGATGAGCAGGAGACAGAGGTTTGTTTTGCTCCCTCACACCAATCGGCGGTTTATGAATTTAAATTTGGACAGGATAAGCCGCAATATCTGATTTTTAATTCCGAAAGTGGAGGTTTAAAGTGGGATGGAAATGCCCTCTCAGGGTATCAGCTCCTTGAAAATAATACTAATGTTTACATTTATCTTCAAATTGAAGAAAAACCATCCGTTGTTTTTGCACTTAACGATGGAAAGCTCCTTGACCCGAAAAACGATGAAGAAGCTGCCACCTTAATTTTGAAATTTGAAAATAAGAACCTTACCGAGCATGTTCGCTACGGCATTTCTTTTATATCCACAGATCAGGCAAAGAAAAACCTGGAACGCGAAATCCGGAATTATGATGTGAAGGCAGTGGCTGCGAAAGGCAGAGAAATATGGAATGATGCATTAGGAAAGATTGCTGTTCGGGGAGGTACTGATAACGATAAGACTGTGTTCTATACTTCATTATACAGGGTGTATGAGCGTCCGGAATGCATTTCAGAAGACGGGCAATATTTCAGCGCTTTTGACGGAAAGGTTCACAATGATGGCGGAGTTCCTTTCTATACCGATGATTGGATATGGGATACATATAGGGCAGCTCACCCATTACGGACTCTTATTAATAAAAAGGAAGAAGGAAACATACTTCATTCTTATGTTGAAATGGCAGAACAAATGAAGAATTTTTGGATTCCCACTTTTCCTGAAGTGACCGGAGACAGCCGGCGTATGAATTGCAATCACACAGTTGCTGCAGTTCTGGATGCGTATGTAAAAGGACTTACCGGATTTGATATTAATAAAGCGTATGAAGCTTGTAAAAATGCAATCACTGAAAAAACATTGGCTCCCTGGTCCGGCGATTCAGCAGGCGAGCTAAATAACTTCTATAAAGAACATGGTTATATACCGGCTTTGAGCGAGAACGAAAAGGAAACAATTCCACAGGTTAATCCTTACGAAAAGAGACAAGCAGTTGCAGTAACGCTCGGAACATCTTATGATGAATGGTGTCTTGCCCAGATTGCGAAAAGGATAGGGAAAACTGATGATTACAAAATATTTTTAAAAGCTTCGTATAACTATCGCAATCTCTTTAATCCCCAGACACACTTTTTTCATCCAAAAGATAAGGATGGTAAATTCATAGAACCTTTTAATTACACCTATTCAGGCGGAAGAGGAGCACGTGATTATTATGACGAAAACAATGGCTGGACATATAGGTGGGATGTTCAACAAAATATTGCCGATTTGATTGACTTAATGGGAGGACGTGCTAATTTTATCAAGAATCTTGATTCTACTTTTTCTCTGCCCTTAGGAGAAAGTAAATTTGATTTCTATTACCAATTCCCTGATCAGACCGGAGATGTTGGTCAATTTACGATGGGGAATGAGCCTTCACTTCACATTCCATACCTTTATAATTATGCCGGTCAACCATGGAAAACACAGAAACGCATTCACATCCTTTTGGATGAATGGTTCCGCAATGACTTGCAGGGAGAACCCGGCGATGAAGACGGAGGCGGAATGTCAGCTTTTGTAGTTTTTTCCAAAATTGGTATTTATCCTGTAACTCCCGGTTCAGGAACATATAATATTGGAAGCCCTTCATTTGAGAATACAGTCATTCATCTTGAAAATGGAAAAGTATTTAAAATAATAGCCAAAAATTGTTCCCAAAAAAACATATATATCCAATCGGCGAAGTTAAACGGAAAAGAATGGAACAAACCCTGGTTCTCTTACAAAGCCATTCAGGATGGCGGAGTATTGGAATTAATTATGGGTAAAAAAGCAAATAAAGGATGGGGAAGCGATCCAAATGATGTTCCTCCTTCTTCCGAATCAATAAATTTTTAGAGCCTGACTTAATGAAAGTAAAGGTAATGAAAATTAGTAAATATATTACAGCATTTATAGTTCTGTGGTTTTTAATTCAGTCAGGACAGTTATTTGCCATGACCGGAATTTTGAAGGCCGGAACAGCCAAAGTAAATATAACACCTGAAAAAATTGATGAGCCGGTGCATGATTCATTATATGCACGAAGTTTAGTCCTGGATATGAATGGAGAGCGGATTGCATTCGTTTCCGTTGATCTTGTAATATATACAAGTGAAGAACTGGAGAAGATTTGCAGGGATAAGTTTGGAATTAGTCAGCTTATGCTTTGTTCGTCTCATACACATTCAGGGTTTCCTGATGGTAATACGGGTTATATTAGAGATCAGATAGTAAAATCTGTGGATATGGCGTTAAAGCAAATGTTCTCTGCAAAAATATGTGCAGGCCGCAAAAGTTTTCCGCAGTTGGGCTTTAACAGACTGGTTGTTCGTGAAGATGGGCATGCCCGTGAATCATGGTATGGCGATGACCATTATTTATCTGAAAATCCTGACAGGATACCATTTGGACCGGTTGATCCTGAAGTCGGAGTGATTAAGATAGAGGATTTAAATGGAGAACCTCGGGCAATAATTATGAATTATGCCTGCCATGCCGATGTAGTTTGTTCCAATTATGCTATATCTGCAGATTATCCGGGAGTCGCCTGCAGATATGTGGAAAAAGCTTTCGATAATAAAGTGAATTGTCTTTTTGTGCAGGGTGCAGGGGGCAACATAGAATCATTAATAATAAGCTCACGGAGAACCGGTCCTGATGATTCATTCCAAACCGATTATAATTCCATCGAAAGAGTTGGTTTTCTGCTTTCCTACCAGGCTATTAAACTTGCAAAATCTCTGGAACCCGGTAAGTGCGATTCAACCGATATAAAGTTTATGGATGATTCACTGGAGTTTACGGGACGATTTGATAAGACGGCTGAATTCAATCTCCATATCGCAACTATTCTTATCAATAACGAAATAGTAATTGCTACATGTCCGGGAGAACCATTTATTCAGCTTCAACTTGATTGGAAGAAAAAAATGGAAGAATCCTCAACAAATCCTTTCTTGTTTGGTTATACATGGTATGAAGGTACCTGGCCAAATTATATTCCGGATATAAAATCAGCGGCTTTAGGCGGATATGGTACCGATCAGCCTGAGCCGAATCCAATTCAAGTAGGCGCCGGAGAAACTATTATGAACCACCATTTCGAAAACTATTTCAAATTGACGGGTTTAATGCGTGAAAACGCGGGCCCTTCAGGATTTACTCCCGGTTTAAGGTGGCAATACATAGCAGTGCCCCGTGAAAAATAATAAGTAAGAACTTGCTGATAATAAAAGGAATTTGAAAGTTAAACCGGGAGAATTTAATTGCATTTATTTCATTTGACAGGATTAAGACTATGTTTAAGGAACGTAATAATTTATTAATCACTGGATTATACTTTTGTGCGGCGGTAATTTTATTGATAAATGTTTGTTTTGCACAGCAAAATCCTTTTATAACAAATATGTTTTTAGCCGATCCTTCTGCACATGTATGGAATGATGGCCGGCTTTATGTTTACCCTTCGCATGATATAGCCCCGCCAAGGGGATGCGACCTGATGGATAAGTATCATGTATTTTCAACAGATGATATGTTTCACTGGATAGACCATGGTGAAATCCTTAATGCAAGCCAGGTTCCCTGGGGCAGAAAGGAAGGCGGTTTTATGTGGGCCCCGGATTGTGCATATAAAAATGGAATTTATTATTTCTATTTTCCGCATCCCAGTGAAACAGATTGGAATAAAAGCTGGAAGATTGGAGTTGCAACAAGTACAAGCCCGGATAGCGGCTTTAAATGCCAGGGGTATATCCCCGGTTTAGAGTCTTTGATAGACCCGCAACCTTTCCAGGATGACGACGGCCAATATTATTTTTATTACGGCGGCGGCGGAATATGCAAAGGCGGTAAACTGAAAGATAATATGATGGAAATAGACGGGACAATGCAGGACATGGTTGGCTTAGTTGATTTTCATGAGGCTACCTGGGTGTTTAAAAGAAACGGAATATATTATTTAACATATGCAGATAACCATACCGACGCTGCTGGAAATAACCGGATGTGCTATGCCATAAGTACCAATCCCCTTGGCCCCTGGATTTACAAAGGTGTGTATATGGATGCTACCGACAGTTATTGCACCCATGGTTCGGTTGTTGAATATAAAGGACAATGGTACCAGTTCTATTTTAATAGTTCCATCTCTCATAATGATTGGTTGAGATCAATTTGTGTAGACAAATTATATTTTAATGCTGATGGTTCAATTAAAAAAGTTATTCAAACAAAATAAAAAGTATAAATAAATTGATAATTAGTCTGTAATTATTAATACTGTTTTATACTTCCAAGAAAAATCTTTGTCACTAATTAAAATATTTTTTCCTCTGGGTTTGAAATAAATCAATCATAAAAAATGAAAATAAAATATCTGTTATGCATATTTTTACTAACATTTTATACTGAATTAATTTCACAGACCAAACTTAGTAATTCGAAAGAAATTCAGCCTGCTGTTTTACGAACCGGGAAAATAACTTCAGAATGGGAAGACAGAGCCGCAATCACGGGGCAGTCAGCCGTCCCGGTGAAGGAAAATGTTTTGTGGTACCGGGAACCTGCCGGAATATGGGAGGAAGCTTTACCTATTGCTGATGGTAACTTGGGTGCAATGATTTTTGGAGGAGTTGCTGATGAACGAATTCAGCTTAATGAGAGCACTCTCTGGGACGGGTATCCTCTGGATCCAAACAATCCCGAAGCATTAAAAGCTTTACCTGAAGTGCGCCGCCTTCTTTTTAAAGATAAGAATAATGAGGCTGTTACATTAGCCGAAAAAACAATGTTAGGCCGTCCTTCAGGTGTAAAGCCTTATGAATCGTTGGGAGAATTGTGGTTCAGTACTCCAACACTAAGCGCTTCAGACTATCAAAGAAGTCTTGACCTTTCAACAGCTGTAACTACAACCAAATACATTTCCGCCGGGGTGGAATATACGCGTGAGAGTTTCGCTTCGCTGACTGATAAAGTAATAGTTGTCAGATTTACAGCAAATAAAAAAAGAAAGATCAACTTTGAGTTAACATTAAAACGGGAAAAGGATGCAGTATGTACTGCTGATTCTTCCGACCCTGTGTCGTTAATACTTAACGGGCGGCTGCCAATAAAAGATAGTCTGGGAAACCAAAGAGGCATTAAGTTTGCAGCCCGGGTTAAAGCAATCGCAGATGGGGGTATTGTAACAGTCGACGGAAAAGTGCTTACAGTTAAAAATGCAACTACTGTCATTTTATTTATATCCGGAGCTACTAATTATCCGGGATTAAAAAACCTGGCAAAAGGAATTACTGTTTCAGCCGTTGATCCTGAACAGGTATGTGCAGACATAATCGGGAAGGCAGCAGAAAAATCTTATTCCGATCTTAAATATGATCATATAAAAGCTTATCAGCGTTTTTACAAAAGGGTAGAACTCAAACTGGGGGCCGTTCCGGATTCAATATCGTCATTACCAACCGACAAACGGCTCGAATTGGCAAGGAATACAGGCCGTATTATGGAATGGGCAGAGGATTATAAGGAAACAGATCCGCATCACAGACACACATCTCATTTGTTTGGTTTATATCCGGGAAACCAGATTACCGTGTTTGGTACCCCTGATCTGGCTGCAGCCGCCCGTAAAACATTGGAAGCTCGCGGAGATGACGGTACAGGCTGGAGCCTGGCATGGAAAATTAATATGTGGAACCGTTTGTTCGACGGCGACCATGCCTATAAATTGCTGTCGGTTCTTTTAGCGCAAAAAACTTTGCCAAATCTTTTCGATAATCATCCGCCTTTTCAGATTGACGGGAATTTTGGAGCTACAGCAGCTATTGCAGAGATGCTTGTCCAAAGTCAACAACAAATAAAAGATGGCAGCTTCGAGATTCATCTCTTGCCGGCACTTCCGTCAGTTTGGCCAGACGGCTCTGTAAAGGGGCTGCGTGCCCGAGGTGGATTTGAAGTAAATCTTTCATGGGTTGAGGGACATTTGGCAAATGCTACCATAATCACCAAACTCGGCGGGGTTCTTAATTTGCGATTAGAACAACAAACAAAAGTTTTTACAACAAAACCCGGGGAGATTTTGATATTAAACGGAAAACTTGAAAAAATATAGGTCTTAAATTTTAAAATAATATTTTAATAAAGTATCCGGAAATTGAAATTAATAAAAGAACAACGTATTATAAATATTTTAATTTAATCTAAAGAATAAATTATGAGAATAAAAATCTTTCTTTCATCCTTTGCCATACTTTTTGTAATGATGGGATTTTCTATTGTTAAGGCGGCAAAAGTTCCCGGCCGGGTTGTTATAAACTATGATGTCGGAGATTCTACCTGTGAATATGCTTTTACCGAATTAAAGTATTTTTTAAATAGAGCGGGAGTGAAGGATATAAGGGAGAATACAAACGTAGTAACAGCAGGTTCCTACCTGATTCGATTGAAAAGTGATGCAAAATTAAAACCTTATTCATTCCGGGTTGAATACCGGTCTCAAGGGAATAAGAAAGAAATATTGTTGTCCGGGAATAATTCTACTTGTGTACTGCATGCTGTTTATACCATGCTTGAGAAAATAGGTTACAGGTTTGAGATTACGGGCCCTATTAAAAATGAAATTGATTTTAATAAACTTGCAGGATACAAAAAAACAATAAACCCGTCAGTATTAAACAGGGGGATAAGGCTGCATATTAATTTCCCGATGGATATTTCAAGTTACTCTTTAGAAGATGCAAAGGAATACATTCGTAACCTGGCGCGCATGAGGTTTAATAGTATTACGTTCCATAGTTATGTAAATCAATGGGTAGAAGGCGAGCAGAAAGGAAGAGATACATTAGCCGGACATTTTTTTTACGGGATAAATTTTCCTTTACCTGATACTCCTTCGGTATATAAAGAACATATAAATAATAAAAGTTTTTTTTGTATCCCGGAAATAGAACCGTTTTATAATCAACCGATCGAACGAAGTCATTTGGCGGTGCAATGGCTGCAGCAGGTTATGAAGGAGGCTAAGAAGGCCGGGATGACCATTCAATTTTCCTTTGAACCAAGAGAGATTAAACCAGGTTATGATTTGACTATTAAAACTGCACTAAGAATATTACATGATTATCCGTTAATAGATAAATTGGAACTTATTTCAGAAGAATCTGCCGGGGATTTAGGCGAAATTATACCGCGAAAAGAAGCAGAGGATATTCTAACCGGTTATTTTGATAGTTCGGTTTTAAAGATAAAATCGGTTCAGGAAATTCTTAAAAGCCCTCAGAGAGGTTTTATTGGAATATTTGGTGAAGTATGCCATAACATTAATGCCGTAAAACTATTGCTTCAAAAACCGGATTTCCCGGCCGGAATAAAGTTATACACAGGTGTCTATTGTATAACTCCAAAATATATGAGGGCCTGTCTTGATATTATGGAGAAATATAATCCGCCCCGGGTTAATATGGCGCTATTACCGGGGCATAGTGCACAACGTGTTGCAAATTATGTAAGGGAGATAGGAATTAAGGCTGACGAGTGGCGGCGAATATTGATGTATAGCTGGTTGGAATTTGACGGGCTAATGTTTGTTCAACAGAATGGATTGAAGGGTATACGAATGTTGATTGAAGATGCTCAAAAAACATTACGGGGCAGGCAAATACCTGCTATTTGTTTTAATGTTTGGCGCACAAGTGAAAATAGAACAGATGCAAAGTTTGCTTCACTTATAACTTTAGATGGAGCGCTAAAAGAAAATGATTTTTATAATAATAGTGCATTGAATTTGGGAATAGGTTCAAGTCAGAATTATGCCGAAGCAATGAATGAACTTAATAAAGCAGATTGGAAGATGACCACATCGCTTCCAAACTTTGGGTTTTGTTGGAGTGGTTCATGGGGCGGGAGCTGGGGTGAATCCAGCCATGACGGCCGCCGGAATATTGGATATTTCGGAATGTGGCCTGTTGACAGTATTCTGTATGTAAAGGCACGATTCGAAGATGCAAGAAAAAAGCTTGGGGTTTGTATAAAGGAAACACAAAATGAATATGGTAAAAAGTATCTGAGCTTTTTGGATAACCGATTACGGACTTCGATTATTTACATGGGGGCTATGCAGAAAGGTGCGGAGTTGCAGCCCTTATTTTTGAATAAAGAAACAACAAAGTTTACTAAAACGGATAGAGACACCATTGTTAAATTATGTAATGAGTCTTTAGCTTTAGTGGATCAATGTGTTAACGTGTTTTCGGAAGCCATGCCCGATAGAGGATGCCAGGGGACATTGATTAGTTATTATTATACACCAAGAGCATATTTGTTAGAGTTAAGAGAAAAATTTGGACTTATTCCCCGAAATAGCATAATACCTGAGGATACAAAAATTGATGAGCCTCCGTCACCAAATTAATTTAATTATGGACAATTAAGATCTTTATATGAATCTTTTTGTGATCTGTAAAAATAACCACATTATAATGTAGCGGAATAGCGTGTAGAATAGAAAACTTTAATGAAAGAACTACCATGAAAATTTTTAGTAGCATTTTAATTTTTTTTACTTCAGTAATAATTGCTTTTGCAAATTTGCAGGCTCAAACTTCAACGGAAAAACCAATACGTTTGGCCATAGCAGGGATGACACATAGTCATATTGCATTTTTTATGGGAAGGAAAAATAAATCGGATTTTAACCTGGTAGGAATTTATGAGCCCAATCATGAGATGGCCTTAAGGTACGCTGAAAAATACGATTTCGATACAAAGCTGATTTATGATAATTTGGATAAGATGCTGGATGCAGTAAAGCCTGAAGCCGTTGCAGCATTCGGTTCAATTCTGGCACATACAAGTGTCGTAGAAGCTTGTGCGCCGCGAGGAATAAATGTAATGGTTGAAAAACCCTTGGCAACTACGGTGAAAGATGCAGAAATGATGGCGGGGCTTGCCAAAAAGTATCACATTCTTTTGCTAACAGACTTTGAAACTTCCTGGTATCCAAGCACGGCAAAATCATTCCAGTTAGTAAATGACAGTGATTTTGTAGGTAATGTTCGTAAAGTAATTGTACATGACGGACACCAGGGTCCGAAAGAGATTGGTGTAAATCCGGAATTTCTTGATTGGCTTACCGATCCGGTTCAGAATGGCGCAGGTGCCTTATATGATTTTGGTTGTTATGGAGCAAATTTAATTACATGTCTGGAAAAGGGACAGCAGCCTGTTTCTGTAACCGCCGTTACCCGGCAGTTTAAGCCTGATGTTTATCCGAAAGTAGACGATGATGCAACTATTATTATTGATTATCCTGATGCACAATGCATACTAATGCCGTCGTGGAACTGGCCTTTCGGCAGGAAGGATATGGAAATATATGGTGTCTCCGGCTATATAATCAATGTAGATAATAGCACAATGCATTTGAAAAACAGAAGTATGGATGCGGAAAAAACCATTATGGTTACTTCAAAAGATGTTTCCGTATATGAGGACCCCTTTGAATATTTTGCTAATGTTATAAATGGAAAAATAAAAGTACCGGAGTACGGTTTGTATTCAATTGAAAATAATGTTTTAGTAGTTAAGATTCTGGAAGCAGCTAAGAAATCAGCTAAAACAGGTAAAACAGTGAAGTTTGGTAAATAGAGGTGAAAATAATTTTAATGTCTCCAGTTTCTCAAAAGCCATGATTCTTTGTTATGCAAGATTATTAGTTTGATCATTTTTAATTTAAAATTAAAGCAATGATAAAGTACAACATTTTTTTGTTGTTAATATTTTTAGGATTCATCAATCCTGTTGCCGGTCAGCATACCGTTTTTACTCAAGACTTCGCACCATCTGATGATTATGTGAAGCCTATGGAAAAGCCCTACAGGGATGCTGTTTGTTTAAATGGTTTGTGGAAATTTTATCCGGTAGATCAAACCGGGAAATTGACCCGGGAAGAAATTATGAATCCTGCAATCCCGGAAAATCCCTTATGGGAAAGCACTTCTTTAAAAGTGCCTTCTCCGTGGAATGTAAACAGATTCGCAAACGGTGACGGCGGGGATTATATTACCTATCCCAGCTATCCCAAAAAGTGGGAATCGGTTAGGGCAGGTTGGTTAATGCGAAAGCTTCCTTATAACAAGAAATGGAAAGGTAAAAGAATTATTGTGCACTTTGATGCTGTAAATGGTTTTACAAAGGTGTTTATCAATGGCCAAAAGGCAGGTGAAAATTTTGATCTTTTTCTTCCTTTCGATCTGGATATAACAAATCAGATTAAAGCTAATGGCGAGAATGTACTGCTGGTATGGATTGCTGATGCAAAATTACTTAATCAGCACGGGGGATATGGCAGAAGGCCATACGTAGGAGGATCTTTCTGGGGAGATTTGATTACGGGTATTTGGCAGGATGTTTATTTAGTTGTAAAACCACAGGTAAACATTGAAAGTACATTTGTTGAACCTTTTATAGATCGCGATGAATTGGAAGTACAGGCAATTGTATCCAACCAGTCGCCAAAGCAACAAATGATCAATGTTTCCGGTACTATCAGGTCATGGATAAATTTGTCGGGAAAGAGTACTGTTGAGGCACCGGTTCCTGCATGGAAACTCGGAGAAGAAGCACTTGCATTGCCTGAAAACAAAATTACATTGGCACCTAATACTACCAGGACAATCTATTTTAAAGTAAAAGTTTCCGGCAAACTAAAAACATGGACGCCTGAAACCCCCAATTTATATGGGATAGTTATGAAGATTGATGATCATGATAAAATTATTGATCAATCCTATAGCCGGTTTGGCTGGAGGCAGGTAACCATACTCGGTGACAAAGTTTATCTCAATGGAGAACAGATTCGGTTTAAAGGAGATTCATGGCATTTTATGGGAATACCCCAGATGACAAGAAGATATGCATGGGCATGGTTTACGATGTTAAAGCAAGCTAATGCCAATGCTGTAAGGTTACATGCACAGCCGTATCCTTCATTTTATCTTGACATGGCAGACGAAATGGGTATGCTGATATTAGATGAAACAGGAATGTGGGCAAGCGATGGAGGACCAAAAATTGATTCCAAAGAATACTGGGAAAAATCCGAAGATCATTTGAAACGATTTATTATAAGAGACCGTAATCATCCGTCGGTATTTGGATGGAGTGTTTGTAATGAAAACATTCCTGTAGCTGTAAATGTACTGCATGCGCCTGATTCTTTGGTCAGGGAGCAGTTAACTGAGATTAACAAATGGGTAAACATTACTCAAACGCTTGACTCTTCAAGAACGTGGATATCCGGAGACGGTGAAACGGACCTTCCGACAAACCTGCCTACTATAATCGGACATTACGGAGACGAAAACTCATATAAAACATGGTCATCTCAAGGTAAAGTTTGGGGTGTCGGGGAGTGTGGTATGGCTTATTACGGAACGCCCCGTCAGACTTCGTTATATAATGGCGACAGATCCTATTTCTCTCAAGAAGGCAGGATGGAAGCTTTAGCAATAGAAGCTAAGAAATTATTGAATCTGCAGAAAAAATATAGGGCTTCATATCAGTCAGTATTCAATATAGTTTGGTATGGTCTTAAACCTTTGGAGTTGGGTTTGAGAGACACTACAAAAGCACTCGATACTGAAGATGGAATATTTTTTGGACCTTATAAGGAGGGGCAGCCCGGAGTGCAGCCTGAAAGATTAGGGCCTTATACTACAACGCTTAATCCCGGCTACGATCCTTCCTTACCTTTGTATGAGCCATGGCCTATGTTTTATGCTGTCCGGAATGCTTTCTCCAGCGATAATGCGGATTCTAATGCAGGAGAAAAAATCAAAGAAGAGCAGGCTCCGCAAACTGTGAAAAAGGCCGGCACATTATCCGTGATGCTTATATCCGGCGATAAAGATTCTTTGCTCTATAAGACATTCCGGGACATGAGTATTGATATTACGGAAAAAATGGAAACCGGTAAAGAAGCCGGTACCTTAATAATTATTGATGGTATTCACCCTGAAGTTAACTCTAAATCTGTATCCATTGTAAAAACTACTCTGAAAGAAGGCGGGAAGGTTTTTGTTTTAGGTATTCAACCGGAATCACTCATCAAACTGAATGAATTCTTGCCGCAACCGCTGGAACTTAAATCAAGGCTTGCGTATTCCTTTATAAAAAATGATCAGGACGACGTAATAAATACTTTAGGAAATTCGGATTTTTATTTTGCCGAACTATCAGGGCAGCCAATGATGAATTACGGATTGTCCGGTCAATTTACCGGTAACAGTAAAATATTATTAAAGGCTTGTAACACGGATTGGAGACGATGGAATAATAAACCTGAATATATGAAAACCGGCTCTGTAATAAGAAGCGAACGTGAAAGTAAATCTGTTGGTAATACGTTGGTTGTTCAAGAATCAAGTAATGGGAAAATATATGTTTTATCAATGAACCCGGAAACATTATTTAAAACCAATCCCCTTATAATTATCAGCATGTTTAGGAATCTTGGAGTCGCGATAAAAAATGTTGACCCGGGAAATATCGGTGCAGTGAATGAAAACGGTATTCTTGAAAATTGTGTAGTTATAGGCGCATTTAATATAGAGGGCAATGATTCTCTTCAGATAGCCGGAACAGATTTCTTAAAGGGTGTTGAGGACGAAAAGATAGTTCCCGGAAATGAAATTAATAACCGTTATGCAGTCATGGGAAAATCAGTAGATGGAGTATTTAGCTTTAGAGCTATGAATATAAGCGGGCCGCAGGAATATGCTGCGGCATATATTAGCTTTTGGATATATAGTCCCAGGTCGCTTGTTAATCTTTTAGCTGAGCCTGATATGCCGCGCCTTGATATGCTGATCGGCGCCGATGACGGATATCAGGTATTTCTAAATAAAAAACAGCTTGCAGTATCATTGAAACCCGGAGTATTGTTAAAGCGTGAACATACAATTAGCGCAGTACCCTTAGAAAAAGGTTGGAACCACTTTATAATTAAATCCATTAAATATGGGGGAGATTGGAAGATGTCGGTTGAATTTAGTAGCAGCAATAAAGAATTTATGCATGAGATTAAATCACAAGCAGTACACTAAAAGAAGTTTTACATTTTGACTTTATCATTTAGAATCATATATGATAATTTAAGAGATATGGATAATAAAGAAAGGTTTCTCATACTCAAAAAACTAGCATTCACTGTTATGTTCATAGGAATGTTTTTTCCTGCAAACAGCTATGCCGGGGAATCACACCAAAGAATGGGGTTGTCTCACAGTTATCCAATCAAATTTAATGATTGGGAAAATGCATATTTCTCAGGTAATGGTAAGATGGGAATTATAGTTTTTGGGAACCCGTTACATGAAACCGTTATATTCAATGACCGGGGTTTTAATATGGCTAAAACCCGGGAAAGGTCTTTTGCACAAGTAAGTGCTGAGGATATTAATGCTATCAGGAATGATTGTGCTGCGGGAAATTTTGAGGAGGCGAGCCGGTTGGCAGTGACATCGTCGGAATGGCAAGACGGCGGCGAAGGAAATCGCCACCCGGGATTTAAAATGTCAATAACAATTCCAGAAGCCGGAACTATAAGCAATTATTCCCGGATATGCAATTTCAGAACAGGTGAGATAATTGTGAAATGGACAGATAGTAGGGGAGACTGGGAAAGGAAATCATTTGTATCCCGTAAGAACAACGTAATTGTTCAGTACCTTACAGCACCAACCGGGGGAAAGCTTACATGTTCGATGCAACTGGGTACCGATCCGGGAATGAATTTTCCTTCCGTTATGAGTTTTTCGAATGAATCAGACATTAATTATCTGGTAATACATGCTCATTATCCGCACGGCACCGGAGATGCCGGTTATGAAGGAGTGGTCCGTGTAATCGTCGCGGGAGGCTCCAAAAGTATAAATGATTCTGTACTGAATATTTCGGGTGCAACATCGGTGTTAATGCTTACCCGGACTAAAAAATATTACCATGATTGTGAAGATCAATGGAATGAGAAAAAGATACAAAACCAACTGGCTAATATAACATCAGATTATCAAAAGCTGATTGAAGGTCAGATTGCAACGCATGCAGCTATTTACGATCGTGTAAGAATTGATTTAAATGCCGATGAAGCAGACCGGTCACTGTCAAACGAAGAATTGCTGGAGAAGCAAAAAGAATCTGCTCTGCCGGTAAGAGCATTATGGGAAAGATTATTTGATGCCGGACGCTATTACTTCTTGTCTTCAAGCAGCGACCAGACGCCGCCCGATCTATTGGGTATCTGGACGGGAGATTGTAACGTAGGCTGGGGAGGATTTTATCACTTAGATGCAAATCTTAATCTGCAGGTAAGCGGGGGGAACATCGGCGATTTGCCTGAAGCAATGGAAGGTTATTTCAAACTCATTGAAGGCTGGAGGAAAGATTTCCAGATTAATGCACGGAAACTACTTGGGTGCAGGGGAATGCTTGCTTGCGGTAATAGTCCGGGCAGTACTTCAGGGCTTATGGCAAGTATAAATACATATTATCCCTATCAGTATGCTACCGGTGAAGAAGCCTGGATATTGTATCCCTTTTGGGAACATTATCTTATTACCGGAGATATAAAATTTCTAAAAGACCGCTTTTACCCGATGTTAAAAGACATGGGATATTTCTATGAAGATTTTTTAACACATACGGATAAAAATGATAACTACATTTTTGCCGGATCCGTCTCTCCTGAAAACCAGCCGGCGAATTTAAAAGTTTCGTTATTGAATAACTCAAATTTTGACATTTCGGGGGCAAGGTTTTTACTAACAGCATTAATACAAACCTGCAATTTACTAGGACTTGAAAAAGGCAAAGGGCAAGGAATAGATAGATGGAACAATCTGCTTAAAAGATTTCCGCCGTACCTGGTTAATGATGACGGAGCGTTACAGGAATGGTCATGGCCCGGTTTGAAGGATAATTATAATCATCGTCATTCCAGTCAGCTGTTGATGGCGTGGCCTTATAATGAAGTCTCTCCTGAAAAAGATACCGTTCTTTTTAAAGCCGCTCAAAAAACATTGATAAAAAAGGATGCTTATAATTATGAGAATGCTGGACATGGTTTGCTGCATTCTGCACTAATAGCTGCGAGACTGAAAAATTCCAATTCGGTAAACGATAAATTATTGCGATTATTCAAAGAAGATTTTTACTTCACCGGCCTGAGTTCATCACACTATAACGGGCATAGTGTTTTTTGTACGGATGTATGCAATACGGTACCTGCAATTATGATGGAAATGTTAATTACATCGGGTCCCGGACAAATAGAGTTTTTACCGGCATTACCCAAAGGTCTTGAAAATGGAACTATTTCGGGAGTAAAAGGAAGAAACAGGATTACTATTGAAAGATTAAGTTGGAATTTAACTAATAATTCATTGTCCTGCACATTGAAGTCGGATATTGACCAAAGCATTACGTTAATTGAAAGGGATGGAATTAAAAACATTAATACAAGAGCAAAAATCGCTCAGTCACCCCCTGATCAAATAGCAAGAAAGATTTATTTAAAGGCAGGAGAAAATACAAGCATTGCAATTGAATTAGACAGGCTCCGAAAAGCATAACCCGGAAACTGTGCAATAAGTCGAAAATTAAAGAGTTATGTAAAAAATATAATTATTAGCTTATTCATTACATAAAATAAAAAATGAAAAAATACATTTTCACAATTGTTTGTCTACTGCTAGTTACGCTGGAAACATATGCAGCAGGGCAGGACTACGAAATAAAAGATCAAACAGTCTTGATAAAAACAAGTACACTGGAATTCAATATTGAGGTTTTCAGCCCCAAAATTATCAGGATAGTAAAATTCCCATCCGGGGTAATAAAATCAAAACTTAGTCTTTCAGTTATTAAAGCGCCCGAAAAAACAAAATTTAAAGTAAATGAAAGTAAAGGTAATATAAATATAAAAACTTCATCTTTGAAGATTTGTTTAAGCATATCTAGTGGATTAATTGTTTTTTATGATCTTAAAGACCGTCAAATTTTAGGAGAAACTGAAACCCCGGAAATGTTTGTTCCAACCTTGGATGTTGATAAAAAAACATTTGCTGTAAAACAGTATTTTAAATTAAGCAATGAGGAAGGGATTTATGGCCTTGGACAGGATCAAAAGGGTGTAATGAACTACAGGAACCATGAAGTAACGTTAAAACAATCCAACATGTTTGTCGCCAATCCATTTATGCTTTCAACCAAAGGTTATGGTCTTCTTTGGGATAACTATTCGGCTTCACACTTTTCGGACACCACAAACAGAACGTCATTTGAATCGGTAATTGGTGATTGCATTGACTATTATTTTGTTTACGGTTCAACTCTCGACGGCGTTATTGCAGGTTATCGTGATCTTACCGGGCAGTCGCCCATGTATGGCAAATGGGCATTTGGATTCTGGCAATGCCGGGAACGTTACACAAGCCAGGATGAAATTGTTGGAGTGGTTGAAAAATACCGCAGTTTAAAGATTCCGCTTGATAATATTGTTCAGGATTGGCGGTATTGGGGCGAAACTGATAACTGGAATTCTACTGAATTTGGAAATCCATCATATCCCAACCCAAAAGAAATGATTGAAAAAATACATAATAACAATGCACATATCATGATTTCTGTATGGCCGTCATTTGGCGAGAAAACCTCGATTTATAAAGAACTGAATGATCAAGGCCTTCTTTATGATTTTACTACATGGCCGCCTGAAGCGGGTGTTCGTGTTTATGATGCATTTAACCCGGTGGCCCGCAATATATATTGGAAATACCTGAACAAGAACCTGTTTTCAATTGGTATAGATGCCTGGTGGTTAGATGCAACAGAGCCTGAACAGACTGACAGGCAAGGGAAAATTGATTCTACACAGACATTCTTAGGAAGTTTCAAAAGATTTCGAAATACATTTCCGCTTCAAACGATCAGTGGAGTTTATGATAACCAGCGTCAGACTTCTTCCGACAAACGTGTATTTATTTTAACCCGGTCAGCTTTTGCCGGCCAGCAGCGTTATGGCGCTTCTACATGGTCGGGAGATATTGTGGGGAAATGGGATGTTTTCCGGAATCAGATTTCGGGAGGATTAAATTTCTGCATGTCCGGCATTCCTTACTGGACAACCGACATAGGCGGTTTCTTCGTTCGTAATGATTCCTTTCCTCAGGGAGCGGCTAACCCTTCATACCAGGAATTATATGTGCGCTGGTTTCAGTTCGGGGCATTCTGCCCATTATTCAGATCGCACGGAACATCCACTCCGCGTGAGATATATAATTTTGGTTCAAAAGGGTATTGGGCATATGATGTGCAGGAAAAGTATTTAAATCTTCGATACCGATTAATGCCTTACATTTACTCTATTTCTTGGAAGGTAACTAATGAAGGATATACATTGATGCGCGGATTACCTATGGATTTTAGTCATGATTCCAAGACTTTGAACATTGATAATCAATACATGTTTGGCCCCTCTATTTTAGTCTGTCCTGTTACTGAGGCACAATATACAAGACAGTCAGAAGATGGTAAACAAATTGGAACAACTGATTTTAGCAGCATGCATTCAACTCAGCAGTATCTTCCTCAATGCACCGGTTGGTTTAATTTCTGGACCGGAAAAAAAATAGAAGGCGGGCAGGAATGGTACTGTAAAACTCCAATTGATATTATACCGCTTTACATAAAAGCCGGATCAATAATTCCTTTTGGTCCATTCTTGCAGTATGCTGAAGAAAAGCCTGCCGATCCAGTAGAAGTAAGAGTTTATACCGGGGCCGACGCATCTTTTGAACTTTACGAAGATGAAAATGACAACTATGACTATGAAAAAGGCATATACGCCGTCATTCCGCTGAAATGGGATGATAAATCCCAAACCTTAACAATTGGAAAACGCAAAGGCAGTTTTCCAGGTATGAAAAAAGAAAGAACGTTCAACATCGTTTTTGTAAATAAGAATCATGGAGTTGGCGTAGAAATAGAAAAACAACCGGATAAAACAGTTCAATACACAGGCAGTCAGCTAGTAATACAAAAATACCAAAAATAAATTATGCGATTTAAAATCTTGATTATATTTTCTTTAGTTGCGCTGAGCATGAATGCACAGTCATCCCAAAAGAATGAAAATACTAATAGCCATATTTTTAAAACATTCTGTAATCCGCTTGATCTGCCTTACCGGTTTCAGCTTGAGGGAAGCCAGCGCGAAGCTGCCGACCCGGTAATCGTTCTTTATAAAAATATTTACTGGTTGTTCGCATCGAAAAGCGGCGGTTATTGGAGATCATCAGATCTTGTCAATTGGAAATTTATTGAACCATTGGGTTTGCCTCTTGAGGTTTATGCACCAACAGTGCTTGAGATGAACGGCAAACTTTATTTTCTTGCAGGAAATGGAGTATTTATAACAGATGATCCGGATAAAGGCATATGGAGACAGGCAGGAACACTCAACAATAGCGCAAGTGATCCCGACTTGTTCCTGGATGATAACGGCCGTCTATATCTTTATTATGGTTGTAACGAAAATAAGCCTCTGATGGCAGTAGAGCTTGATACTCAAAAATTCCAGCCAATTGGAAAAGAATTGGAAGTGATTCATCCGGATATGCAAAATCGCGGATGGGAAGTAGCCGGTGATAATAACCTGGGAAAAATTGTAGGTGATACAGCAATAAAAAATTTCTTACCGTGGATAGAAGGCTCCTGGATGAACAAAATCAATGGTAAATATTACCTGCAATATGCTGCTCCCGGTACTCAGTTCAAATCATATGCTGATGGTGTATTTGTTTCGGATTCGCCGATGGGTCCCTTTAAGTATGCTCCATACAGCCCGTTTTCTTATAAGCCAACCGGCTTTATTACCGGTGCAGGCCATTCAGCGACATTCGCTGATAAAAACGGAAAGTTCTGGCACATTACTACAATGGACATTTCAGTACGCCAAATGTTTGAACGAAGGCTGGCTCTTTTTCCGTCGGGAATTTTACATGACGGACAACTAGTTACAAATACTTATCTTGGCGATTATCCCCAATTTGCACCGGGGACTGTAAAAAATACATTACAGAACAATTCACCCGGATGGATGCTGCTTTCTTATAATAAACCTGCAAAAGCTTCTTCAACTCTTCCAAGTGCCGGACTGCAGAATTTCAATCCATCAAATGCATTTGATGAAGAAGTCAGGACCTGGTGGGCGGCAGCTACAGGCAATCCGGGTGAATGGCTTGATGTAGACCTTACTAAAAGTTGCCGTATCAATGCTGTTCAGATTAACTTTGCCGATCAGGGGGCAAAAGCTTTGGGGCGTTTACAAAACGACGGATATCAATATTATGTTGAAGCATCGGCTGATGACAAAAATTGGGAAATAATTATTGACCGTCGTGATGCTCCCCGTGATGAACCCCACCATTATGTACAACTGGATAATCCCGTAAAAGCACGGTATATCAGGATAACCAATATACATTCGCCGGCAGAGAGCGTTTTTTCATTATATGATCTGCGGATTTTCGGTTCCGGGTTAGGAAAGCTTCCGCCTAAGGTTAACGGGCTTGCTGCCAGGCGGGATCATGCAGATCCACGCCATGCAAGTCTGTCGTGGACGGCTGCACCAAACACCGATTTCTATATTGTCAGATACGGTATAGCGCCTAACCGCCTGTCCAGCAATTTCCAGGTGTATAAATCTAACACTTTAAACATAAATTCACTTAATGCAGGTGTAAATTATTACTATACGGTTGATGGAGTGAACGATACGGGTATAACACAAGGCGATAAAACATTTTTAATAAAATAATTATTTGTATAACAAACAGGCACCTTACAACAATAAATATACAGTAAAGATCGGAGATAAGATGTTTGACGTAATCCTTCCGGGACAATCGTTCAACACTTTTAAAATTGATTAATGGATTTTGTAAACTCTTAAAATATTATAGAATTGAATTTTATTTAACATTTAATATAGGCTTCAACAATGAAAAAAAACATTACTTACTTTTTGATTATTATGTTTACCGTATTTTCCTATGCCGGAAAGACTAAGCATAGTAAATATCCTTACAAGGATTCAAGTTTATCTGTTGAAAAAAGAGTTCATGATCTGCTAAGCAGAATGACAGTGGACGAAAAAATTCAACAACTTGATATGTTCTGGGGAAAGGAAGTAGCTGATATGGGAGGTCATGAAGCGGCTTCTTTTTCCGAAGCGAAAGTGAAAGAAATGATCGGAACAACAGGGATAGGTTCCGTACATGATTTCTATCCAATCCGGGCTGAGATTGGAAATCAAATACAAAAATACGCTATGGAAAAGACCCGCCTTGGTATTCCTGTAATGTTTATAGAAGAAGGCTTGCATGGTTATTCCGGGTTTGGAAGTACTTCTTTTCCTATTCCCCTCGAATTATCGGGAGCGTGGGATACAGCTTTGGTACATAAAGTTGGAAGGGCAATAGCCACAGAAATGCGTGCACATGGTATTGACATGATTTTGGGACCGGTGCTTGGCCTGGCCAGAGATCCGCGCTGGGGGAGGGTTGAAGAGACTTACGGCGAAGATCCTTACCTCGATGCGATGAACGGAGTTGCTATGGTAAAAGGCCTACAGGGCGCTTCACTGGATCGTGTAGATGCAGTTATTGCAGAGCCTAAACATTTTGGTGTGCACAGCATACCTGAAGCCGGAAGCAATACATCGCCTGTTAGTATTGGTGAACGTGAAGCCCGTTCTACTTTTTTATATGTGTTTGAGAAGGCTGTACGCGATGGCGGCGCTATGGGAATTATGGCTGCATATCATGATCTTGACGGAATTCCATGTGTAGATAATAAATGGCTGCTTACTGATGTGTTACGCAAAGAGTGGGGATTTAAAGGCTTTGTATTGTCCGACCTTGGTGCCATCCGTATGACATTAAATGATCACAAGGTTGCAACTGATACCGCTGATGCCCTTGCACAAACATTTAAGGCCGGTATGAATATGCAGTTTTATGATTTCGACCATACGGGTTTTCACAATGCTATGTTAAAAGCTATTAATACAAAAATGCTTCCGGAAGTTGATTTAAACAGAGCTGTCAGCGATATATTAAGAGTAAAATTCATGCTGGGTCTGTTTGATCATCCATATATTGACACAACATTAGTTTCAAAAGTATTTCATAATGAACTGCACCAGGCGCTGTCTCTTGAAGCAGCCAGGGAAGGTATTTGCCTTCTGAAAAATGAAAATGGAGTACTTCCCATTAATAAAAATGTTAAATCACTTGCGGTTATTGGCCCTTTGGCTGTAAGTACTTATTTGGGAGGGTATTCAAATGATGAAGGGAAAGCCATTTCTATTCTTGATGGATTGAAACAAAGAGCGGGAAATTCAATGCAAATTGATTACGCAGATGGTTATTCACCTGATTCTGATAGTCTGTCGGCAATTTATATATCAAAAGCTGAAGTCCTGGTGAAAAAATCAGATATGGCAATATTGGTTTTGGGAGAGGATATTAAAATTATTGGTGAAGGTAAAGACAGAGCTAATCTTGATCTGAATGATTCACAGATGAATCTTATTAAGAAACTGTATCAAACAGGAAAACCTATTGCAGTTGTTTTATCTAACGGAAGGCCTTTAACAATTAATTGGGTTGCCGGGAATATTCCTTCAATAGTCGAAACCTGGTTCTCTGGGGAAAAGGCCGGACTTGCTGTTGCCGATGTCTTGCTGGGAAATGTAAACCCTTCCGGTAAATTACCCATTACTTTCCCGCGTTCAGTTGGCCAGATCCCATTTTATTATGATCACAAACCAACATCAAGACATGCTTACGTTGACGAGGCGAATACACCGCTCTTCCCGTTTGGCCTTGGACTTAGTTACACTACATTCAAATATACCGATTTACAAATATCGCCATCCGGTATACCGGTTACAGGAAAAACAAAAGTTAGTGTAAAGATTACAAATACAGGAAATGTAGAAGGTACTGAAGTTGCCCAGTTATATGTCCGGGATGAAGTAAGCAGTGTTACCACACCAATTATTGCGTTGAAAGGTTTCAACCGGATTACATTAAAAGCCGGAGAAACAGGCGAAGTTACTTTTGAAATTGGACCTGAACAGTTATCACTGTGGAATAGACAGATGAAACGAGTGGTTGAACCGGGCGAGTTTAAAATAATGGTGGGCAGTTCTTCGGCGGATATCAGGGCGGAGGGGAGTTTAATAGCTAAGCAGGATTAGATTGATCTGAATTATTTAAGATAAAGCATTACGATCAAAAGACTTGAATTGAAGTGTATTGCCTTTTACTCTTTGAATAATTTTCAAATCCTGCAAAAAAATAAAATTATTGAACAACTATCCAAAGATTTCTTTGATATTTGAATCTTAATTACACATATATAAAAGAGGAATAAAAATGAGACATTTTATTAAAAATTTTTTTATACTTTTAATTGCCGGTTGGTGTACATCATTTGCCCAAAATAACATTTTAAACGCCTATAACGGTAACTTTGCATCAGGATTAGATTATTGGCGTTTCTTTGAAGTACCGACTTCTTTGGGCAGTACTGCCACCGTTATTGATACTGATTTAGCACAGGGCGCTACTAAAGCTATACTGGTTAAATATGTTCCTCCTAAAAGTACGCTGCAGGATAGAGCGTTGGACAACTGGAGTGCAAATGTTGGCGTTGCTCCTTCACAAAAATATACAGCAAGTGTACAGGCGATGACAACTTCGGCAGACACTGTGAAAATAAGACTCACTTTCGGTTTCTTCGATAATGGTAAGAATGTAATTACTCAGGTTGGATTAGATTCTACATTAACAAGTAGTTATCAGACTTTTAGTGTAAGTGATACTTCGCCTTCGAATGCAGTTACTTGTTGGGTTGCATTTCGTTTGGTAGACGGGAAAGGGAATTTAGCTGCCGGAACAATGATTGTAGACAATGCACAAATTCTTGGCCCAAATGCCGCGTCTCAAACCGATACGACATATCCTGCTAATCCTCCGCTGGATTCCGGGTATACCCAGGTTAACCGGTCAACACTAACAAACAAAATTATGTGCGGTTATCAGGGTTGGTTTGCAGCGCCAAGCGATCCTATCAACCGTGGATGGTATCATTATGAATTGGGTAACACATTTACTCCCGGTAATTGTGATATCGATTTCTGGCCGGATATGTCCGAAATGGGAAGTGATGAAAAATATGCCGCGCCGGGATTTGTAACACAAAGCGGTGCACAAGCTTATGTATTCAGCGATCAGAACAGAACAACTGTGTTTAGACATTTTCAGTGGATGGCCGATTACGGAATCGACGGTGTTTTTATTCAAAGATTTGCGACTGAAGTGATGAATAACGGCCCCGGGCTTAGGCAATTCAATAATGTATTGGCAAATTGTATAGCAGGAGCGCATAAATATGGCAGGACTTTTGCGGTTATGTACGACTTATCCGGTATGCAGGCAGGACAATGGCAGGAAGTACTTGCCGATTTCAGGACTCAGATTGTTAATAATAAAATTTTGCAAGATAGCTGTTATCTTCACCATAATGGAAAACCGGTAGTGGCAGTATGGGGGATCGGTTTTAATGACGGCCGCCTTTATACGCTCACCGAATGTTTACAATTAATAGATTCGTTGAAAAGTAATCCTCAGTATGGCGGGAATACTGTTATGATTGGGGTTCCAACAGGATGGAGAACATTAAATAATGATGCATTAAATAATGATACATTGACGACAATAGCTCTACAAGCCGATATAATCAGTCCCTGGTTTGTTGGGAGATTCAGTGACTCGTCCAGTATTCCCATTTTTGCAAATACTAACGTTGAACCGGACAATAACTGGTGTAAAACTAATAAAAAAGATTACCTCCCTGTAGTGTTTGCCGGATCCAGTTGGCATAATAGTCACCCAACATATCCGCTGAATCAGATTCCGAGATTAGGGGGGAATTTTCTATGGACTCAGTATTATAATTTCATTCGCGTTGGAGCGACTATGTTGTATCAAGCTATGTTTGATGAGATGAATGAAGGGACGCAAATAATTAAATGTACCAACGATCCTCCGGTTGGCGCCAGTTCATTTGTAACATATGAAGGCCTTCCCTCCGATCAATACTTATGGCTTGTCGGGCAAGGTGATCGAATGTTAAACAAACAAATTCCTTTAAGCAGTAATCTTCCTTCACGTGTAACTGCTGTAAGTAAACAGGAAACAGTACTTCCGGGTGGATTTAAACTTATGCAAAACTATCCAAATCCATTTAATCCAACAACCATAATAAATTATTCAGTTCCTAAATCATGCCTTGTTACAATAAAAGTTTATGATGTTATGGGAAGAGTAATTGGTACTTTGGTTAATGCAGAAAAATCCGCAGGTAATTATTCTGTACAATTTTCCGCCCAAGGCGGATCCGCCTCCGGCGGAAACGAGAACCAGCTTGCCAGCGGAATTTATTTTTATAGAATGCAGGCGGGAGATTTTATAGCAACTAAAAAATTAATTTTGTTGAAATAAATAAATGATAGTTAGTCAAAGTTTTAAATGAACTTTAAATAAGAATTTTAGCAAACTCTGATTATGAAAACATTTAAATATTTTGTTCTTGGTATTGTTTCAATTTTACAGCTTAGCGTTTCTGCACAAAATGATAATAAAAACCGCGTAAGACCGGGTGCAGATAATATCGGCGATAGTAAAAAAGAAATGGTATTGTGGTATAAGCATCCTGCCGTGGAATGGCTGGATGCAATACCAATCGGTAACGGCTTAATGGGCGGAATGGTGTTCGGCCGGGTCAAAGATGAACGCATTGCATTGAACGAATCAAGTTTTTGGTCCGGAAGGCCCCACGATTATAATGATCAGGGGGCAGTAAAATACTTCCCGAAAATCCGCGATCTGGTTTTCGCGGATAAGTTTCAGGAAGCAGAAAAAATGGCTGATGAACATTTTTTTGGAATTCCAAAAGCTCAACAAGCATTCGAGCCGCTTGGAGATTTATTGCTTTATTTTGATGGAGAAGATTCTGTTCAGAATTACAAGCGTGAATTAAATATGGAAACCGGGGTAGTTAAAATCAGCTATCGTTCCGGCGGGGTAATATATACAAGGCAAATATTTCTTTCATACCCCGACCGGGTTATGGTTATTCATATTGAAGGAGATAAGCCGAATAGTGTTTCGGTTCAAGTCCGGCTTAAAAGCCCGTTCTTAGATAGTGTAATTGCAGGACCAGGTAAACTTATTATGGACGGGAGTTGGAAGCCCCCTGCGAAAGATGATTGGTTAATTGCTGCAGTTAATGGTCCGGGTGAAAGTTTTCGAACAACTTTAATTGCACGTTCCGATGGCGGGCAGTCAATTGCAACAGACAGCACTATAGGTATTAAAAATGCTAATTCGGTTACTTTTATTTTAACAGCGGCAACCAGCTATATAAACTATCATGACATAAGCGGCGATCCGAAAGAAATATGTAAAAAAGTTCTGGCTAATTGTGAAGGCAAAGACTATGCTGCTTTGCTGCAGCGCCATATTAAGGATTTCAGCGGATTAATGGGAAGGGTTCATCTAAATGTTGGCGATAATTCGATGAATGAAAAACCCACGGACGAGCGCCTTAACGCAATGCGCAACGGCGGTGACGATCCTGATCTGGAAGCCAGGTGTTTTCAGTTCGGGCGTTATATTCTTGCATCAAGCAGCCGTAACGGAGGGCAGGCTGCAAACTTACAGGGGATATGGAACGAGGCGGTTCTTCCTTCATGGGGAAGTAAATATACTATCAACATTAATACTGAAATGAACTATTGGCCATCGGAAGTATGTAATTTATCAGACTGCGATCAACCTCTTTTTAATATGATCAAAGATATTTCCGTTACAGGAGTTGAAACAGCAAAAGATTATTATGGATGCGATGGCTGGGTAACCCATCATAATATTGATCTATGGCGGGGTACGGCTCCCGTTGACGCTGCACGTTTTGGGATGTGGCCTATGGGAGGAGCCTGGCTTTGCCAGCATTTGTGGGAACATTATGCATTTTCCGGCGATCTGAAATTTCTTAAAGAATATTACCCGGTCATGAAAGGATCCGCAAAGTTCCTGCTGGAATTAATGGTTGAAGAACCAAAACATCATTGGTTGGTTACTCCATTCTCTATGTCCCCGGAACATGGTTATTATGACAATAACGATAGCCTTTGTTTTTTGTCGCCCTCACCCACAATGGATATAGCAATTATCAGGGAAATATTTCCACATTGTATTGAAGCAAGTAAACTGCTTGGTATTGACGCAAACTTTCGCCAAAAATTAGAAGCATCGCTAAAAAGAATTCCACCATACCAGATAAACAGCCTGGGCTATCTTCAGGAGTGGATTGAAGATTGGAAATCGGGCAAGCAGGGACATAATGTGTCGCCAAATTTTGCTTTTTATCCGGGGTCTTCAATTACTACGAATGCGAATCCGAAATTTTCAGCGGCAATTGAAAAATGGATGGGAGATCATCCTGCATATGGCGGTTTTCCGCTTTCATGGGATATTGCTGTGTGGGCAAGGCTTAAACATGGTGACAAAGTAGCCGGCTACATAAAACAATTTTTATCCCATTCTGCCGCCAATAACCTGCACAACTCAGGCGCTAACCAATCAGACGCAAGTTTCGGTTATACGGCGGGTGTTGCAGAAGCGCTTGTTCAGAGTCATGATGGGGAGATAAATCTTTTACCTGCGCTTCCAACAAACTGGTTAGATGGTTCTGTGAAGGGATTGCTGGCACGAGGAGGATTCAAAGTGAGCATACTATGGAAAGACAGCAAGCTTGCTTCAGCCCAAATCACAAACAACAAAAGGGGTAAAACCAAAGTTCGCTATGGAGATAAGACAATCAACTTAACTGTAAAACCAGGCGAAGTAGTTTCACTCAATGAAAAACTTGAACTCAGAAAATAAATTAATGGATAGATTATGAATTTATTTGATATAATAAAAAAATGCCATATTTCAGGAAATGTTTGGAAATATTGATTTAAATATTTATGACTTAGTGTACTAAAAAAAAAATGAATTAAATAACTAACTAATTATTAACAAAGAAAAGCTGACAATATGAAAAATTTTTCAAAAAAAAACAGAAACAACATAAAAAAATGGAAAGCATTATCTTTTTTTGTGTTTATAGCATTAAGCCTGATTTTTAGTTCAGCGATGTTTGGCCGGCCTAATGAAAATAAAAAAGACCGTACATCAATTGGGAAATCAGAAACAGATTTTTTGCAAGTAAACTCAAATAATTCTGTTGAGGACAATGCTTATAAATTTGACGGAAAAATTTCCAGAAAAGTTTTGGAAAATTATTTGTCCCGGGCCATCACCATGACAGATCTTCTCCGTGGCCAGGGCAATCTCCGGGACAATATCCGGATGATTAATAACATCGGCGCCAAATTCATCGGTCGCTCACTTTGCTTATGGAACGCGGAGAATAATTTCTTGAAAGATATAGAACTCGCTCGAAAAAACGCTCCGAAAGTTTTGGCTGCTGTTCCTGACGTCATTCTGGAGGCTTGTGTTTTTGAAACCGTGAGTCCGAAGATAAATAAAATTGCAATTCCGGCGCGCGTCTTTAAAGCTTTCGGCTTGCCGGTGGAAAAGCGGAACTTCCGCTACAATGATATTATTTACCCCGTCGGCCAGCGCCGTCCTATGGGCCCGAACGCACAAGTGCCTGACGAAAGCAGGTTGGAAACCCAGCTTTGGTTTTATTATCAGGCAATTACTTATATGGACCTAGGCTGTGAATCCATTCACTTCGGGCAGGTGGAAATCATGAACAAAAATGATTCCGACAACACTCACTGGGCACAACTGTTCAGTATGGTCCGTGCATACGCCGCCACGCACGCACGCCGCCACATGGTTCTTTGCGACGGTCACACGCCTACCGGCGGTCTGATGCATGCAGGCAATCCGCTTCTGGATTTTAACGAGTTTCCGTTGCGCATCAAGGAAGTTTCCGACAAACCAACAGAAGCGATTTTACAACTGGGATTTTCAGACGGCATTTATAACAAGAGCAAGGGCGGCATGACTGTCAATGGCTGGCGGTGTGACTATTTACCTTACCTGGTGGAATTTGACAACTACGGCGCGAGCGAGCACCCGGGCAAGCCCAACACAATAGAAGGCGAATTCGACTGGATTTGGGGATACGATGAAATCACCTGGTTTGCTCATCAGAGTAACCAATATCGTTCTGAATGGCTGCACTATGCATGGGATTGGGTAAGCAAAACAGATTCGAACGGACACCTTGAAATGCCCGGGGGTAGAATGTTAGCCTCACCTCTGGATAAAATGAAATGGTATTATGGTAATAATCCAAGTTCAGTTGTGCCAAATGGAACTGGTGATGAAGAAACTATTCGTGAGATCTGGTCATCTGATAAAGCAAAACCAAAACTTGGTGAATAAAATGTCTGTTTCAAAAGTTTATTGATGCTTTCTCTTTAGTAAACTTTCGGGACCTATTTATAAATTATTAACTTAATAAAACTATGAAAAAAAAATATTTAATATTCATTATTGTACTGATTACCCCCTTATTGCTATTTTCTCAAACCTTAAAACAGCAGGAACCTTACGATATTTCTAAAGACAGCGTACTATATGTTATCGGGTATGCACATCTTGATACTCAGTGGCTTTGGGATTATCCGGCTACTATTGATGAATATATAAAGAATCTTATGACAGAGAATTTTCACCTGTTTGAGAAATATCCGGACTATGTCTTTAATTTTACCGGATCAAGACGTTATGAGATGATGAAGGAATATTATCCGGATTTGTATAAAAAATTAGTTCAGTATGTCAAACAGGGCAGGTGGCATGTTGCCGGCTCTTCAGTAGAAGAAGCGGAAGTAAATATTTCTTCTCCGGAGTCTATTATTCGGCAGGTGTTATATGGCAATGGTTTTTTTAAAAGGGAATTTGGTATAGAAAGTAAGGATATCATGCTTCCTGATTGCTTTGGCTTTCAGGCCTGTATGCCCTCAATTTGGAATTATTGCGGTATGCTGGGTTTCTCTACCCAAAAGCTTTATTGGCATTCAGCAGCAGGTATTCCGTTTAATGTAGGTGTATGGAATGGCCCTGATGGTAAGGGCGTTGTTGCCGAATTGAATCCTACCGGTTATACAAGTGATATAGTGCCGCGTATAGATAAAGATAGTGAATGGGTTGCCCGAATATCAAATAATATAAAAGAATATGGAATATCTTTTGATTATCGATATTATGGAGTAGGTGATAGAGGAGGAGCTCCACGGGAAAGAGACGTGAAAAATGCTATTGGAAGCCTTCATAACAGTGATAGTAAAATCAAAATTGAACTCACATCTTCTGATCAGATGTTTAGAGATATAACTCCTGAGATCAGGAAAAAATTACCTGTTTACACCGGGGACTTGTTATTGATTGAACATAGTGCAGGTTCTTTAACTTCAAATGCTTTTATGAAACGTATAAACCGTAAGAATGAATTACTGGCTAAATCGGCAGAGCAATTAGCATCTGCTGCCGATTGGTTGGGAGGTCCTGTTTATCCTTTTGAAAAGCTGAATCATGCCTGGGACCTTGTTGGAGCAAGCCAATTTCATGATTTACTCCCGGGGACAGCCTTTCCTAAAGCTTATGAATATGCATGGAACGACGAATTTGTTGCCGCTAACGGTTTTGCCGAAGTATTAAAAAATTCAGTTAGAGCTCTTGCATCCGAATTGAACACCCGAACTGGGGGAAGATCACTCGTAGTTTATAACCCTGTTGCAATGGATAGACAAGACGTTGTAACCGCTGAACTCTCCTATTCTAAACTTCCGGAAAACATTACAGTACTGGATAAGGATGGTAAAGCGCTTCCAACGCAAATCATCGGGAATAAAAATGATACACTGAAATTTATCTTTTTGGCCACGGTTCCTTCGGTTGGATTGAAAGATTTCGAGGTGAAAGAAAATAAAGGAATATCAAAATCGTCCACTGAACTGACTATCACGGATCGTTCTATTGAAAATAATTATTATAGTGTAAAAGTGGCGGACAACGGAGATATCTTAAGTATTTATGATAAGAAAGCTTCCAAGGAGATTCTTGCCGGGCCGGCGCGTCTCGAATTTCTTTTTGAGCACCCTACAGAGTATCCTTCATGGAATATGTACTGGAGTGACAGGCAAAATCCACCCATCGATTTCCTTGATAAGAATGCTTCAATTTCGATTGTTGAACAAGGACCCGTGCGGGTAGCTTTGCAGATAAAACGTGAAGGCAGAAATTCTATTATTACTCAAACTCTTAGCCTTGCGGCAGGCGATGCAGGCAAACATCTGGAAGTAACCAATAAAATAGATTGGCAATCAAGGGACGTTAGTTTGAAGGCCTCTTTCCCTCTGACTGTAAGTAATGAAAATGCAACTTATAATTATGGAGCAGGTACGGTTGAAAGGAGTACAAATAATCCAAAGAAGTTTGAGGTTCCATCCAAAGAATGGATCGATTTAACTGATTCAACCGGTAACTACGGAGTATCTATTCTTGAAGATTGCAAATTTGGTTCGGATAAACCCGATAAGAACACCCTTCGACTGACATTACTCTATACTCCAAAAGCAGACGCTCAGAATAATTTTTTCAACTTCCAGGGAACTCAGGACTGGGGTATACATGATTTCAGATATGGAGTATATGGTCATAACGGAGATTGGAGGAAGGGCGAATCGCAATGGCAGGCAAGCTTCTTTAATCAGCCTCTGTTGGCATTTGAGACATCTCAACATGACGGCTCTCTTGGAAAAGAAGTTTCTCTGCTTAGATTAAGTTCTTCTGAATTTGGACTAATGGCGTTAAAAAAAATGGAAACCGGTGATCATTATCTTGTCAGAGTAAACGAATTATTCGGCAAAGATGCCAAAGGCCTTTCCATTACTTTCCCGGGTAAAATTACCGATGCCTATGAGGTTAACGGCCAGGAGCAAAAGACAGGGGAACCTGTTAGTTTTGTTAATAATACACTGAATTTTGATTTGAGCCATTACACAATCCGTAGTTTTGCAGTGAAATTTGAACCGACGATAAAACCTTTGAGTAAGGTGGAACAGGCAGAAGTGGCATTGCCGTATAATCTTGATGCATTTAGCTTTGATGATAACCGGGATGATGGACAATTTGCGCCATGGTATTCATACCCTGCCGAATTGTATCCATCTGAAATTGTAAGTGAAAACATCCGTTTTAAAACCGGCAGTACAAGAGACGGGGATAATAATGTGGTAGAGTGTCGGAATCAAATAATCACTCTGCCGGAAGGTAATTATAATAAACTGTATATCTTAGCTGCAGCTAACGAGGATACCGTGGGAGAATTAAAGATCGACGGAAAATCCCGCACATTACAGGTACAGCAGGCAACGGGTTATGTAGGACAGTTTTATAAACGTTTACTTACACCGGATAATAATGATGTTGTGAATATAAACGGAGCTTTTGTAAAAACAGATAATATTGCCTGGTATGCTTCACATAAGCATATACCTTACCCATCGAAGAACGATACGTATCAATATTGTTACATCTATAAATACGAGCTTGACCTGCCTGAGGGGGCTAAAATCGTTACTCTTCCGGATAACAGAAAAATCAAAATATTTGCCATGACCGCTGCTAAAGTTGAAAATGAAGAAGCCCGGCCATTACAGCCTTTATATGATGATTTTAAAGCAAACCAACCTTTACATTTAAGAAATAATAATTATTGAAAAAATTATGAAAAAGACATCATGGGTTATGAAACCAACTAAAATAGTCCTGATTATAATTCTTATAAGCTGCTTTGGAATAAACGTAGATCCTTCTCCAATAGTAGTAAATAAGGCCGATGTAATTCCCGGTTACCGGACTGAGTTTAATATTCCTTATTGTACTGTTGATGGGAAAACTTTGACGTTGAATGCTTTTATACCGGCCAATTCAAATACACCAACTGCCGCAATGATAGATATTCATGGGGGATGGTGGTTCGGAGGCGATCCGGCAACAATCATCTCCAATACTTTTATAAATAAAAACATTGCAGTTTTTTCAATTCAATACCGTCTTGGTAAAGAAGGGGGCTTTCCCGAAAATATACGCGACTGCCGGAATGCAGTACGCTTTGTTCGAAAAAATGCAGCCCGGTTTAATATCGATCCGGATTTAATCGGGTGTATGGGCGGTTCAGCCGGGGGGCATCTAAGTCTGATGGTTGCTATGGTACCTGAAGATTTTAATGATGGAGGGCCGACGCCTGAATTAAATGGAATAAGCGCACATGTATGTAATTGCTTTAGCGATGTTGCCCCTACTGATTTATTAAGATTTTGGAATGAAGGGCCGGATGATGTTGTAAAAACGTCAAATGGTAAAAATACATATCGGGTTGCTGATCCAAATATTCCAAATGATTCAAGGCCGCGTTTACGAATTCTTTTCCATGGTATTGTCCCGGATACCAAAGAACATAAAAAACTATATTTAGAGATGAGCCCGGTAGGCCATGTAAATAAGGATGTTCCTCCACTACTTATCTGTGATGGGGAAAAGGATCCGATAGTTCCGGGTTTAGAGGGAAAGGAGTTGCAGGAAAAATTGCAGAAAGCAGGTGCAAGATCGATCTATTGGATAACAGCCGGCGGCGGACATACGGATCCGGGAGGAAAAGGATTTGCCGAGGTTTTAAACAGTTTCATTGATACCACTCTTAAAATCATTTCTTCTGTTAAGCTCGCAGGTGATACAAGTAAATTTGAGTACCCTTTCCGGATTCCTTCTTTACCTTTTGAAGTAAGAGTTAATGATCTGGTAGGCAGGATGACACTTGAGGAAAAAATATCACAAATGATGAATTCTGCTGCTGCTATTTCAAGGTTAGGTGTTCCTGCATATAATTGGTGGAACGAATGCCTTCATGGAGTAGCACGAACTTCTTTTAAAGTTACGTCGTATCCTCAGGCAATTGCTATGGCTGCGTGTTTTGATCCTGAATCAATGCACATGATGGGCGCATATACCTCGGAAGAAGGCCGTGCGATTTATAATGAAAGTATACCTTACAATAACAGAGACATATATCTCGGTTTAACATATTGGACGCCGAACATTAATATATTCAGGGACCCCCGTTGGGGAAGAGGGCAGGAAACTTATGGCGAAGATCCGTATTTAACAGGTACTATTGGAAAAGCTTTTGTGACAGGCCTGCAGGGTGATGATCCAAAATATCTAAAAGCTGCTGCGTGTGCAAAACATTTTGCCATCCATAGCGGACCCGAATCTTTAAGACATCAATTTGATGCGGAAATATCTGATTATGATCTTTGGGATACTTATCTTCCGGCATTTCAAGAGTTGGTTGTGAATGCTAAGGTTGCTGGTGTTATGTGCGCCTATAACGCATTTAAAAAACAACCCTGCTGCGGAAATGATTTATTGATGACACAAATTTTACGGGCTGAATGGAACTTCAAAGGATATGTAACATCGGATTGCGGAGCTATCTCAGACTTTTATACAGGTCATAAGAGTGATCCGGATGCAGAAAGCGCTGCCGCCAGAGCTGTACTGCATGGTACTGATCTAAACTGCGGTGATACATATACTGCTTTGGCTGAAGCCGTAAAAAAAGGTTTGATTACTGAAGAAAAAATTGATGAATCGGTAAAACGCCTGTTTATGATAAGATTCCGGTTGGGAATGTTTGATCCACCGGAGATGGTACCTTATTCCAAAATTTCGGTAGATGCTCTGGAAAGTCAACCACATAAAGATTTGGCTCTGAAGTTAGCCCGCGAGTCAATTGTTCTGCTTAAAAATGAAAATCATACACTTCCTCTTTCGAAAAAACTGAAAAAGGTAGCTATCCTTGGACCTAATGCAGATAACCGTGAAACACCCCTGGCCAATTATAATGGCTTTCCTTCTGAACTTACTACCCCGCTGCAGGGTATAAAAGCAAAACTGGGAAAAGAGACACAAATTTATTACGCCCGGGTAACCGGTTTTACCTCCATGGCCGATTCTGTTTCCATTAATTCAGTAATGGATAGTATAAAGGATGCCGATGCGATCCTATTTATAGGAGGTATTTCACCAACCCTTGAAGGAGAAGAAATGCAAGTGAATCAGCCCGGGTTTGAAGGCGGCGACCGTACGACCATTCTCCTGCCAAATGTTCAGACTGAATTTATGAAGTTATTGCAGGCAACTGGTAAACCTGTCGTCTTTGTTATGATGTCCGGGAGTGCTGTTTCTATTCCGTGGGAGTCAGAACATATTCCGGCTATTATTAATTCCTGGTATGGCGGACAGGCAGGTGGGCAGTCTGTTGCTGATGTTTTGTTTGGAGATTATAACCCGGCAGGCCGCCTCCCGGTAACAATTTACGGGAGTGACAGCGATTTGCCTCCTTTCCAGGATTATTCAATGGAAAACAGAACTTACCGTTATTTTAAAGGAAAGGCTTTGTATCCTTTCGGATATGGATTAAGTTATTCAGACTTTACCTACCAATGGAAAAATGAACCTAAAAATTCTTACACAATGACGGATACTATACTTTTCTCTGTGAAAATTAAAAATACCGGGAAGATGGATGGCGATGAGGTTGTGCAGGCATATATTCAGTACCCGGAAGATAAAAAATTACCTATGAAGGAACTTCGTGATTTCAAACGGGTTAGTTTATCCCTGGATCAATCTCAAATTATACTTATGAAAATTCCGGTTTCGGACCTCAGAAAGATTAACATGAACAGCGCCAAAATGGAAATTATTAAAGGAGAGTATAATTTATTTGTAGGCAGTAACTCAGAAGATAAGCGGCTTATAACCGGATTTAAAATCGAATAATTATTAACTGTAGTTACTCGAATGAGATCTAAAGTAGCCCCGACATTTATGTCGGGGTTCACTAAATTACTAAACATGTTCGGCTTTAGCCAAAAAGATATGAAAATTGTGGCTAAAACCAATAAGGTTCGGGCTTAATTTTTCACCCGAGTTTCACATAGTGATGGCTGTGCCAAAAATTCGGGGCTGATTAATAAAATTTTTAATAACTGCGTAACTTCAGTTATTAATTACTTATAGCATTAGTTATTCAGATTATAGTAAACTAATTCAAATGATTGAGGAAGTAATTATTCTTTAAAATTAATGACGGGATGTGAAGAATATTTAATATTCGCTTCAACAATGAATAGCGGAATTATAAGAAAACTTTTTCGCTCATTCTATTGAAGCATTAGAGTAATAAAGGAACAACAAACATGTATAATAAAAACTACTTTAAAATCATATTTTCCTTTTTATTAATTGTTTTTTCGACTTCGATTGTACAGGCACAAAGCAGTAAATCAGTTGCCGCATACGACGTAGTGTGGAATTCTTTGGGAAAGAACGAAAATAGTTCGATGCCGTTGGGTAATGGTGACGTTGCGCTGAACGTATGGACGGAACAGAACGGTGATATTATTTTATTAATAGCGAAATCCGATGCCTGGAGTGAAAATGGACAACTGCTCAAGCTTGGCCGGATACGCGTCAGCCTCAAGCCCAATCCGTTCACAAATTCAACCTCATTTACTCAAACATTGAGATTGGAAACCGGTGATGTGGAACTGCGAACGGGCAACAATTTCGTCCGCGTCTGGGTGGACGCAAATAATCCGGCGGTTCACCTGCAAGCTCAAACAGAAGCGCCCGTGGAGTTGAAAGCAACATCTGAAGTATGGCGGACAAAAAAATATTATCTTGATGCGCACGCTATTTCGCAAACCGAATTGGGTTTCTTTGAATGGGGAAATGATCCTGACGGGTTGACTTTTTATCCCGATACTATTCTGCCCGCAAAAAACAACCGGGTATCCTGGTGCCACTTCAATATACAAAGCATTTACCCGCTGGTTTTTGAAAAAGAGCACTTGAAATCATTGCTGCCTAAATATCCGGATCCGCTTCTACATCGCTGCTTCGGTCTCACTATGAAAGGAGAGCATCTTGTAAGCAGCGATGATCAGACCTTAAAATCGTCAAAAACTTCAAACTCACAACAGCTTGATATTTATGCGCTCACCGGGCAAACGGTATCGACGGTGGCCTGGTGTGCTAAAGTCGATAAGAATATTAAAAAAATTGATGATATAAAAATAAGCAAAGCCTGGAGCGCACACGAGCAATGGTGGACTCAATTTTGGAATCGCAGTTGGATTTACCTGACCGACCCGGGAGAGAAATTGGTCTCCATGAGCTACGCTATGCAGCGTTATATGACTGCCTGCGCCGGTCGGGGTGCTCAACCGGTCAAATTTAACGGATCGCTCTTCACGGTGGGACATGACCGGCCGACGGGTACAAGTTTAATTGAATCGGACCATGATCCCGATTACCGGAAATGGGGCGCATGTTATTGGAATCAAAACACCCGCCATATTTACTGGCCGTTGATTGCTTCAGGCGATTACGATTTGATAAAGCCCTGGTTTAATATGTATGTGAAGGCGCTGCCGCTGGCAAAAGACCGCACCCGCGAATATTTCCATCACGAAGGCGCTGCTTTTATTGAAACCATCTATTTCTGGGGACTGCCTAACGTTAATGATTTTGGTTGGGACAATACCGGTAATGAATTGGAAAGCCCTTGGATGCGCTATCATATTCAAGGCGGACTGGAAGTTCTGGCGCAAATGCTGGATTATTATGACAATACTCAGGATGCTCACTTTGTCCGGAACTCCTTGCTGCCCATGGCAGATGCTGTTATAAACTTCTATGATCTGCATTATGGCCGTGATGCAAATGGAAAGATCTTGATGAAACCGGCACAGTCGATTGAGACTTACCAGGAAACAGCCGTTAATCCGACACCCGACATTGCCGGATTGAACTGTGTCCTTCCCCGGCTGATGGCACTGCCTTTAAAATTAACCGGCAAAAAAGAACACAGTGCCTGGACGAAAGTCATGAATGATTTACCGGCAATTCCAATGGGTACTACTGCAAACGGTAAACTGCCGCCGGAAGGAGTTGGAGAACCCGGCGGGGATAGCGTTATTTTGCCCGCGCAGTATTACGATAAACCTAAAAATGAAGAGAATCCTGAGCTTTACACAGTCTTTCCCTACCGGCTTTACAGCACCGGGAAACCAAATTTACAACTGGCAAGAAACACCTTTAATGCACGGCTTTTCCCCTTCAACAAATGTTGGGGGCAGGATGGAATGGAGGCGGCGCTTCTTGGATTGACAGATGAAGCCGTAAAATCAATCAAACAATCATTTTTAGGTTCCTTAGGCAGCCAACGCTTTTCGTGGTTCTGGTCGAAGAACAGCGATTGGATACCTGATATGGACAACGGCGGCGCAGGAATGACGACACTTGAACTGATGCTGATGCAATGCGATGGTAAACGCATTCTATTATTACCGGCCTGGCCTAAAACCTGGACTGCTGATTTTAAACTGCACGCGCCTTATAACACTATTGTGGAAGGGAATGTTAAAGACGGCAAAATGACAGAATTGAAAGTTACCCCAGAAGCACGTAAAAAGGATGTAATAATTGTAAATCAATAATAATATGTAAGAACTATGAAAGAGCAGGTTGGCGCCGATTTTGTGCTTTTCAAAATCCATTGCACGACAACCTTTTTAAACAAGTTCTGAAATTAAGTTTGTGAGATGAGTATGAAAAAAAATGTAATTTGTTTTTTACTTGTGTTGTTAATCGGTAAAGCTTTTGCACAGCATGATGTTTTTACTTCTCTAACTGCTTCTGTAAATGCTGATAAAGCTCCATTAGCATTAGATAATAATCCGGCTACAAGCTGGCCTTTGTATCCTAAAGATTTAAAATCAGATCAATTCCTTATCCTGACATTACAAACACCCGGTAATATTGTCGCTTTGAAGTTGGAAGCAGAAGGAATTTTTAAAAAATCTCTACAGAAGTTACTGAATGTTTTTGTTACCTATGATCCGATGAATCCGGGCGCTCCCGTAACATATAAGGTTTCAGGAGATGAAAAATTTATACTAAGCTTTTTGCCGCAATACGGGGCTTATATTAAATTGGTATTTAAGGGAGGAGTTGTTGATAAGGATGTTTCTATTAAAGAAATAGGAGTTACTTATGAAAGAAATTCTGCCCAGACTAAAGATGTGAATAAAAGTATGCAGCCCTGGCTTGATCCCAGGATGCCCTTGGAAGAACGCGTGGATAGCTTATTGGCTGCGATGTCGCCTGAAGATAAAATGGAACTGCTCCGGGAAGGATGGGGAATCCCGGGTATAACCCGTTTAGGTATTCCTTTCATTAATAAAGTTGAAGCAATTCATGGATTTTCTTACGGCAGCGGTGCAACTATTTTTCCTCAATCCATTGCACTTGGAGCTACTTGGGATAAAAAACTAGCTGAAGAAGAAGCGGCAGTCATTGGTGATGAAACAGTAAGTGCTAATACCAAACAATGTTGGTCGCCGGTATTGGATGTTGCGCGAGACCCGAGATGGGGAAGGTGCGAAGAGACCTACGGCGAAGATCCGGTTTTAGTATCGTTTATCGGCGGCGCCTGGATAAAAGGTTATCAATCCAAAGGACTTATTACAACACCAAAGCATTTTGCCGTACATGGAGCTCCTCTTGGAGGCAGAGATTCCCACGATATAGGTTTATCCGAACGTGAAATACGTGAAACTCACCTCGTTCCTTTTAGATATGTGATCGAAAATTACCATTGTCAGTCAATTATGTGTGCATATTCTGATTATCTGGGAGCTCCAGTAGCAAAAAGCAAGGAATTGCTGCAGGGCATACTTCGTGAAGAGTTTGGTTTTGATGGGTTTATTGTCAGCGATTGCGGGGCTTTAGAAAATCTTACCGGTCAAAAACATTATACTGCAACCGGTTTAGTTCAGGCTGCCAATGAGGGACTGGCTGCCGGAGTAGCAACAAATTGTGGAAATACATATAATAATCCTGTTGTTCTTGAAGCTGTTAAGAAAGGGGAAATTAATATGGAAAACCTGGATAATGTTTGCAGAATAATGCTGCGGGCAATATTCAGAAACGGACTTTTTGAAAACAATCCATCCAAACCTTTGGATTGGAATAAAGTTTATCCCGGATGGAATAGCCCGGAACATAAAGAATTGGCCCGCCAGGTATCGCGTGAGTCAATTGTATTGTTAAAGAATGAAGAAAATTTATTGCCCTTATCTAAGTCGGTAAAAACAATCGCCGTAATTGGCCCCGGATCCGACGATTTACAACCTGGTGATTATACCCCTAAAATTAAACCCGGCCAGTTGGTTTCGGTGCTATCAGGTATAAAGGGGGCTATCGGTAAAGAAACGAAAGTTATCTATGAAAAGGGGTGTGAATTTACGGGATCTGAAAATTTCGATAGAGACAAAGCAATAAACGCAGCCCTAAATTCAGATGTTACAATTATGGTATTGGGTGATTGTTCTACAAGTGAAGCTGGTCAGGGTGTTACAAAAACCTCAGGGGAAGCTAATGATTATGCTACTTTAATACTTCCCGGGAACCAGGAACAACTGCTGGAAGCAGTCTGCTCCACAGGCAAGCCTGTAATATTAATACTACAAGCAGGACGCCCTTACAATCTGACTTACGCTTCCGGGCATTGCAAAGCAATCCTGGTAAACTGGCTGCCGGGTGAAGAAGGAGGTGACGCAGCAGCCGATGTCCTTTTCGGCGATTATAATCCTGCCGGGCGTTTACCGATGACTTTTCCCCGGAATGCCGGACAGTTGCCTCTATATTACAATTTTAAACCATCCGGAAGAGGATACAATTATGTTGATATGCCGTTCTATCCGCTTTATCCTTTTGGATATGGATTAAGTTATACTAACTTCACCTATTCCGATTTAAAAACTTCAATTGCCGATGATGGGGTTGTAAGCGTAAATGCCAGAGTTGCAAACTCTGGTAATAAAACCGGGGATGAGGTAGCTCAGCTTTATATCACCGATATGTACGCAAGTGTAAATACTCCTGTTATGGAATTAAAAGATTTTACACGCATAACGCTAAAACCGGGTGAATCAAAAGATATTTCTTTTACCCTTTCTCCTTACCAGCTTTCCCTGCTCAATGATAAAATGGACCGGGTTGTTGAACCGGGTCGGTTCAAAATAATGGTAGGTGGAAAAAGTCCCTCTTATGTTGCCGCCGATGAAATTAAAAATAGTGTCGGTTTTAAGACCCCTAACGAAGGAGTTAATGGTAATATAAAATATAATATGTCATTCAATGCCGATTTTGTTTTAACATACCAGGGCATAAATGAAAACCTTGTCACCGGGAAGAAAACCGTCGCCGTAAAAATTAAAAATGTTGGTAATTTAACTGATGCAGGAACGGTTACAATATTTGTTAATGGCGTAAGTCCGGACGAGGTACATCATTATGAACTCGCTCCCGGTAAAGAAAAGATTATCGATTTTAGTTTGAAAAACAATGATAGTATTAAATCTATTACGTTTTCCACAAAATATAAAAGCATGACTAAAACTTTTGATGAGTAAAAGCCATAATAAAAAAATGAATCTTAATGAGAGAGGAAAATGAAAAAAAAATTTTATTTGTTCCTGGTTCAGCTTTTATTGTTAAACGGGTTGTTCTTTGCACAACAAAATCATAACACGGCGGTCTATTATAACCCGGTTATACCCGGCGATTTTCCTGATCCGACTATTATCAGGGTGGGGAATACTTATTATGCTGCAGCTACTTCTAATGATTTTGCCCCATGCTATCCTTTTTATGAATCAAAAGACCTGATTAATTGGAAGCAGATAGGATCTGTTTTTATTCGTCCTCCAAAGTGGGCTGCCAAAGGTTTTTGGGCTCCCGAACTCTCTTACAATAATGGAACCTATTTTGTGTATTATGCTGCCAAACGAAAAGGGGATATGGTTTCATGCATAGGAGTAGCAACAACCAGGGATCCCCACAAAGGATTTACAGATCACGGCATCATCGTTGACTGGGGAAAAGAAGCTATTGATCCTTTTGTTTTTAAAGATGATGATGGAAAACTTTATATAACATGGAAAGCTTTTGGATTAAATCAAGATCGCCCCAGTGAGATACTTGCATCGGAACTTAGCCCTGATGGGTTATCGTTGGTGGGCAAAGAATTTAGCCTTACCCGGTATGATGAAGGATGGAAAGGGGAAGGCGCTGAAGGTGAACTTATCATTAAACATGGAAAGTATTATTACCACTTGTATTCCATCGGGGGCTGCTGCGACGAGCATTGCACATATGAAGTATTCGCCGCCCGTTCCACGTCTATTAAAGGCGATTGGGAACAGAACCTTACTCCGCTTTTGCATGGAGGAGACCGGTGGAGATGTCCGGGTCATGGAACCGTAGTTGAAACTCCGGATAATCGGTTTTATTTCCTTCATCATGCTTACCATGATATAGATTTTCAGTTTATTGGCCGGCAGGGTATGTTGGATGAATTGATCTGGAATGAAAAAACCGGGTGGCCCCAGTTCAAGAATGGTGATACTTGTTCTGTCTTTGCTTTGATGCCTTTTAAAAATACAGTACAAATCCGGGATTCGGTTTACTCCGATGATTTTTCCACAAATAAAAACCTTAATTATTGGCAGTGGGATCTGGATAGAACTGAACCCAAAATTTATATAAGCAGGAAGAAACTAATACTTTCTTCAAAGCAGACTGGAATTGTTTTTGCGGGATTAAGTCCCAAAACAGGAGATTATTCTTTTGTTGCGGGAATAGCCAAACCTTCGGATGCCCAAACTGGAATTTGCGTATACAGCAATAGCAAAAATTTATTGGCTTATTCCATAAATAAATCTCAAATTACCCTTTTCCAGGAAAAGAATGGTGAAAGACAAATTCTGGCCCAATCAAATATTCCCGGAAAAAACCCGGTTTCACTGAAGCTGGAAGCTGTAAATGGTCGACTTTTTAGATTTTTCTGGTCATGCGACTGTGCCAACTGGACGCAGATTAAAACTTCTGATAAATCATACGACGGAGCATTTTTACCTCCATGGGGAGGAGCTATGCGGGTTGGATTAGTGCTTGATAATCGTCTTAATGATAAAGCTGAGTTCACGTATGTGAAGATGAGCAGCAGTTTCAATAAGTAAGTAATTGAAGTTACGCAAATGAAATTTAAAGTAGCCCCGACATTTATGTCGGGGATCGCTGAAATACAAAACATATCCGGCTTCAGCCGAAATGATATTAAAAATTTGGCTTAAAACATAGGCTTATCCGCCTCCGGCGGAAAAGCCAGTAATATCCGGGCTTCATTATTCACCGGGTTAACTCCCGTGGCTGCTGAATTAAATTTTTAATATCTGCTTTACTTCAGTAAGTAATAAATTTAATAATGTACATAGAGCAATAAAATGAAACGTTATCCATCTAAAATTTCCGGAATCCTGAAATCGTCAGTTTTCATAAGAGTATTATTCTTAAGTTTATTTATACCCCAAAATGTATGCGCCCAGGGTGTTAAATTCATGCGTGATATTTCTCCGGCTGAAGGGATCGTTTTTCCTCAGGAAAACCCTTATCGGGAAGAAATCAGTTTAAATGGGAAATGGGATTTTCAACCCGTCAGTATCCCGGAAGATTGGTTGCCCAATACAGGAGTAGCCCCTCTTCTTCCACCTCCGGTAAAAGACAGGTGGGAAACAACACCGATTAAAATCCCTTCTCCGTGGAATGTTAATGAATGGGGTGCCGGGAGTAAAACAGGGGAAGGCACTGATGAACCCTACGCACCATCATCAGTTTATTATCCTAGTTATCCGTCAAATTGGGGTAACGTTAAAATGGGATGGCTTAGGCGTTCTTTTACCGTACCGTCATCTTGGTCCGGAAAAAGAATAGTATTGCATTTTGAAGCTGTTATGGGAGATTTTGAGGTTTTGGTAAATGGGAAAAAGACAAAAGAATATTTTGACGGGTATTTACCAATAGAGATTGACGTAACGGATTACGTGAAAGTTGGCGAGACAAATGAGTTGCTGGTAGGAATACGCCACCGCCACTTATTTGACAAATCAAGTTCCCGGTACAAGTATTTTCATTCAACTTATCCTCCGGGTTCCAATACGGATAATCTGGTTGGAATATGGCAGGATGTTTATCTACTGGGGCTTCCGCAAGTGAGGATAACCAATGTTTTTGTAAAGCCCTGGGTAGATAAAGATACATTGGAACTTGATATTAAACTTGTAAACCAATCTTTCAAGACACAAAAAGTAATAGTGTCTGGTGCCGTGAAGAAATGGATCAACCTGGAAACATCTGATGTGCTGAATGCTCCTGAAATTAAATGGAAATTGGGCAATGATGTAGGACTAATCCTGCAGTCGGGCCGGATAGTACTTAAAACCGGGGAGACAAAAAAACTTATTTTAAAAGCTAAAGTTCGGGGCAGATTAAATCTTTGGGATCCATCGAATCCCAACTTATATACTGCTCTTTTACAAGCAAAAAGCAAAAAGAATGTTTACGATACAAAAAGTGAGCGGTTTGGTTGGCGGCAATTTAAAATTAATAGTGAAAATTTTTATCTAAATGGAAAAAAGACACAATGTTTTGCGGATATTCAACATCCTTTTGGGGCATACATTTGTTCAAGGAGATTTGCCTGGGCATGGTTTAAGATGATAAAAGATTTTGGTGGAAACGCCGTCAGGCTCCATGCACAGCCATGGCCCGAATTTTATTATCAACTTGCTGATGAAATGGGAATTATGGTTCTTGATGAAAGTGCACTTTTCGGAAGTTCGCTCTCATTAAACTTCGGAGAGGATATTACATGGGAGCGGACGGCTGAACATATTGATGCGCTTGTTCTGAGAGATCGGAACCATCCATCAGTAATAGGCTGGAGTATCGGGAATGAATTATTTGCTGTCCCTATGTATAACAAGCCCACTGTAGAAGTCGGGGAGAATTGGGATAAGAGAATTATTGAACTTGCAAAGCGCCCTTCAATGCTTGACCCGACACGCCCTTTCGTTACTGACGATGGTGATGAAGATATGAAGGGTAATCTTTCCGTATGGAGCAAACATTTTGGCCATGGCCTTCATCTTGAATTATTGCCCGACACTTTGCATAAACCTTTGATAGTAGGTGAATGCGGCGCAACTTATTACGGCACACCGGACCAGTTATATCCGTTTGCAGGAGAGAAAGCTTATGAATCGTACTACGGGCGCAATGAAGCTCTTGCAGTAGATCTTTATCAGAATGTTGTAAAAATGGCGCTCCCCCGGCTGGCCTATTTTTCTCCTTCGGAACTTTGTTGGTTTGGCCTTGAACATATGAATCTTGGTTATCATAATTATGCTCGTTTGCCTGATCAGAATGATGGAATATTTGCAGGGTTACCTTATAAGGATGGAAAACCAGGTTATCAGATAGAGCATATTCCTCCGTATGTAACAACGTTCAATCCGGGATTAGACCCGGAATTACCTTTGTACAAACCTTTACCCATGTTCGAGGCAATGAAATGCGCTCTTTCATGCGGGTTAGAAAATAAAAACTTTGCATATACTTTGCATCAGCCGAAATCCAGGCCGCCATTTCCCGATGCCGTTTATAAGAAAGCATATTTGGCTGGGGATCCTTTAGGAACTCTTGCAAGCAGCCTTAAAAAAATTGGTGTCGAGTTCACCGGGCAAGCTGAAGAAACAAACTTAGTTATTATTGATGGTGAAGCAACGGAAGCAATGCTTGCCCGGACGCAATCTGAAATTGATAGGGTGAGGAAAGCCGGCGGACTTATCTGGATAATGCTTGCCGACAAAACATTAACTGATGCTGTTAAAAATTTATTGCCGGAAGGAGGCCGGTTGACCCTGAGAAAAGCAACTTCTTTGCAGTTAAATAAATCCTGTTCGCTAAGTCCGTATTTTGAACTGCCTGATCTTTATTTTTCAGAGATTGACGGGGACAGGGATATTATAAAACAAGGCTTAGGCGGTGAGTGGTTGAAACAGGGGGAAGTATTGCTTGAAGCCGCAAACGTTGATTGGTCGCTATTTAATCAGGTCCCGGAGAATAAAAAATGTGCCCGGGTGGTACTGTATGAACATTTTGAAAAACCTTCCGGAGCGGCTTTAATCCGCTTCAATTTTGAAAGTGACACTGTTTTGTTATCTACGTTAGACTACCGGATCATTACAAAGGAAACACTTTCTTTCTGGCATACGCTTTTAAGTGCGATCAGGATAAAACTGCATGAGGATATTAAATCTGATTTAAATGATGGGAGTCAAAAAAAACATGATTTATTACTTGATGGGCCGGTAAATAAAAACAAACAATAATGCGCAGGGTGCTGCACTATTTTTATGGAAAGTCGGCACCCGGCACAGGCACGACTGCATTCTTTTATAGTTTGGGTTATAAATAATTATTCAAATCATTTTTACAACAATGAGGCTATATGATAAATAAAAGCAAAGGAAATTTTGACTGTATAAATTCATCAAGGCGGGATTTTATAAAGAAGGCCGGCGTTGCTGCCGCAGGCATACTGGCTGCGCCGTATCTGAAACCTTCCGGAATATTTGGATACGATCATAAACAAATCTATTCTTTTTTACCTTCAGTGGCAATTACCAATACGACAAACACCCTGGCCGACAGTTACGTTTATAATGCTACTAGCGGTGTCGGAATAAAACAAAAAGTAAATTACATTCTCGGCCTGCTTGATCAGAATTTATCCGGCAAAGTATCAGCCTTGTTCAGCAAGGGCAAGAAAGTGGCAATAAAAATAAATCTGACCGGTGGTTCCAGTCAGGCTTCTTATTTCGCTCCAAGTCCTAATGCAAAATACCCAAACGTTGCAATTACGGAGGCGATCTGGACTCATCCCGCTGTACTGCAGGCAGTAGGTCAGTACATAATCGATGCAGGTGTAAATCCCGCCGATCTTTATATAGTTGAATCTTTCTGGGATACGACATGGCAGAACCCCGGCTCAACGGCACCTTTTGGTTCCAATGACATCTTTGGGTTTAACAAAGTTCAGAATGCCTTAGGCTGCAACGTTGTTGATCTGAACGATACAACCCCTGCTAATATTACGCAAGTTTCTACGGGGAGTAATTATTTCAATTTTTCAAGCTTTACCATGAACAAGATATTGCAGGAAGTTGATGTCTATGTTTCTATTCCTAAGCTGAAAGATCATGCGACTGCCGCCATTACCTGCTCACTTAAAAACCAGATAGGCGCAGTGCCCAAAACATTGTATACAATACCGGGTGATGATGGTGACAGAGGAATGCTTCACCATGCTGTAAGCACCGATACGACATGGAACCATTTACCCGAGAGTATCTGTGATTTGGCTGCTGCCCGGCCTGTAAATCTTGCAGTAGTTGATGGAATTAAAAGTTGTGTCGGAGGCGAAGGGCCCTGGGTTACGAATTTTGCGCTTGCTTCAAAACATGTATTAATTGCAGGACTTGATCCGGTTGCTACGGACAGCATCGCTGCCAATATAATGGGATTAAATGCTGCGGCAAAATCCTTACCGCTGCCCGGTCCCCTTACGGTCGGTACAAATACATCTTCGATTTGTGATAGTTATCTTTATCTTCTCAATCAAAAAGGTGCCGGTACAAATCAATTAAGTCAAATTCAGCTCGTTGGTGATGGAGCAAATCTGGTAACATCAGTACAGAAAAACTCTCAAGCGGCCCAGCCTTCTGATTTCCAGTTGTGCTCGAATTTCCCGAACCCGTTCAATCCTTCAACAAAAATAGTTTTCTATTTGCCCCGGCTTGAATTTGTAACATTAACAGTCTATAACATTAACGGCAGGGAAATTGAGACTCTTGTAAAAGGTGAAGTCCCCGCCGGTGAACACCGGCTTCAATGGAGCGCACAGGGCCTTGCAAGTGGAGTCTATTTATGCCGGATGGAAGCAGGAGGTTATTCCGAAACGGTTAAGATGGTTTACCAGAAATAAGGGGAATAGTTAATTAAAAAAGTTCCGTACTGTCTGGTTGTAAGTTGAATAATAATAACTAGTTAGGATTAGAGCTAATCTCATTCTTGGAATTTGAATCTGGAAACATAGAAATAATTGGCATTTTTTCAAATTTAGATACATTTGCTGGTTGTAAAAAAGTGTAGAGCGAAGGGTGGATTTTTAATTTTTTCTTCGTGATAGAAAGAAGGACATATACAGAAATTGCAATACAGACTTGAGTCTTAACGGCATTTGCTAAACTGCCATAGAAAGACTTTATCCTAAGATTATATTTAATCCACTTGATATGAATATATTCTTATAACGTTTGAAAATAAGCTTAAAGAATAAGGAGGCAGCTTTTTCAGATAATTCAAAGTAAGCTGCTGATTTGTAAGCAGGTCGTTGGTTCAAACCCTTCCTGAATAAATAATGCTGTAATATTACTGCTGATTATTTTTAACTTTGAACCTAAACTCCAAATCAAAAAAATATAATATATGAACTTGTGTTTGTCTTTCTCAAACTGCTTTCCTATACTTTATTCAGTCCTTGTCGGTTATGTTTGATAGCAATATTTTTTTTAAGTTAAATCTGACGATACAAAATCGTTACAGTTTCGGTACAAAATCATTAGCGCTAATCTGTTTATTTTTTTCTTAATGTTGCTTATAATCAAATCGGTGTGTAATTTATTTAAACTAAATGATGCAAATTTTACCTTTAAATATTAACCACTCACAAAATTCAGGATTGTATGTACAAAAAGTCGGTACATTTTCGGTACACAGTCAGAGGGATTCTTAAAAGCTCAGAAAATAAAAAAGCCTCAATTCATTCAGAATCAAGGCTTTTTTTGTGGGGGCTGAAGGAGTCGAACCTCCGACCCTCTGCTTGTAAGGCAGATGCTCTGAACCAACTGAGCTAAGCCCCCGGTATTTTAGGGAGTCCAAGAATTAAATTCAAAATCAGATTAACTCTAATTTCAAATTTAAGCAAGGCAAATATCGGACAAATTGAAAAAAATTCCAAACTTTATTCTAATTATTTTTTATTCTGAATTTCCAAATGGCCAGTAATTAATTAAGAAAAAACAAGTGCATTTTACTACTGAGACACTAAGATACACTAAGAAGAATAAATATTTAAAAATCATTTTGGATAAAGTCAATAATGATTTGCGATTTCAAGCCCCTACCGATCGAATCGGGACAGGTTCTAAGTACAGGGGTTACTTTTAATATCATTTCGTAACTTCAATTATCTACTAAAAAACGAAACTGTTACTGATAGCACATATTCATAAATTGAATTCTGCTTCTTTTGAAGTAATAAAATATTTTATTTGACTTAATTTATAATCGCTTCATATATACAAATATTCTTTAATCTAACCGGGTAAGTATGGCAAAAATTATTGACTATATTAAATCAGGTATTAAAAATTTTCGCACACCCACAATTATTAATCCTTTATTAAATCCGATCAATATGCCGGCAAACGATAATTCATTTAATTACCGTTCAGTTCAAATATCGATGCTTGCAGTTGTACTTGGTATTGCCGGAGGGTTTATTGCTCAAATATTAACCCGGTTGATAGGCTTAATAACAAATCTTTGTTTTTACGGCAGAGTATCTTTTGAATTTAATTCTCCCGCCGGTAATCATCTTGGATTGTGCGTAATTATAATCCCTGTTCTTGGAGCATTAGTAGTAGGCTTTATGGCAAGATATGGTTCGGCGGGAATCAGGGGACACGGCATTCCCGAAGCAATGGAACAGGTACTTTTAAATGAAAGCAGGATTCCACCCAGGTTAACATTCTTAAAACCAATCTCTGCCGCTATCTCAATCGGAACAGGAGGCCCGTTCGGCGCTGAAGGGCCGATTATAGCTACAGGTGGAGCATTGGGCTCTCTTTTAGGACAGTTATTAAAAACTTCCCCGGATGAAAGGAAAATACTACTGGCATCAGGAGCGGCTGCGGGTATGGCAGCTACATTTGGAAGCCCTATTTCCGCAATATTGTTATCCGTCGAATTACTTCTGTTTGAGTTCAGGCCCCAGTCATTAATTCCCGTGACTCTTGCAAGTGCCGCAGCCGCCGCAGTAAGGATTATTTTTGTCGGAACGGCACCCATCTTTGCTTTAACAAATATTAGTCAGCCGGGTTCGTTAGCATTATTAATTTATTTATTATTGGGTGCAGTGGTTGGTGTATGTGCAGTGTTTGTTACTAAGGCAGTATATTTTGTTGAGGATATGTTTGATAAGCTTCCCATTCACTGGATGTGGTGGCCCGCCTTTGGTGCAGTTGCAGTTGGAGTTGTAGGATTTTTCGTGCCTCATACAATGGGTGTAGGTTATGATAATATTAACAATATGCTTAATGGTTCACTATTTGGAAATGTGTTAATTATCCTTTTTATAATGAAGTTTATTTCATGGGCAATATCGCTGGGCAGCGGTACTTCGGGTGGAACTCTTGCCCCGTTGTTTACTATCGGCGGAGGACTGGGTGCTATGCTTGGTATGGTATTAATCACATTATTTCCAAAATGCGGAGTTGATGTAAGATTGGCAGCTTTAGTCGGCATGGCGGCTATGTTTGCCGGTTCTGCAAGGGCCCTTCTGGCATCAATGATATTTGCATTCGAAACTACAATGCAGCCTTTCGGCCTGCTTCCTTTACTTGCCGGATGCAGTTCGGCTTATCTTATCTCCAGCCTTATGATGAGGCAGACTATTATGACTGAAAAAATTACACGCAGGGGAGTGAATGTGCCTAATGAATATGCTGCAGATTTTTTATATCAAATTCCCGTAAAAGATCATGCAAATTATAAAATATTTTCTCTGCGTACTGAAGATACTATTGAAGTTATCCGTAAATGGCTTTTTTCAGGCAGTGAGGGAAGCCTTCATCACATCTATCCTATATTAGACAAAAACGACAGGCTTGCCGGTGTTATTACCAAAAAAGAATTAGAAGAATTTAAAGGGACCGAAAGTACTTTACTTAAAGAGATTATTAAAGGACCAATTATAGGGATATATGAAGATCACAGCATACGTGAAGCCGCAGATATGATGGCGCTTTACAAAGTTTCCAATATACCCGTTATTGCAAAGGATGATTCTTTTAAAGTAATAGGCATTATTTCCCACAGGGATGTTTTAACAGCAAGACGCAGATACCTGGAACGTAAAAATCTTTATCATAAGCATCTTAGCTTATCTAAATTAAAAAACAATAAGTAGAGTCGGGGCATGCCCCGTCTACCCAAATATATTTTATAGTTTCAATAATTGTCGTGGTTTTCTAAATATAATCACTCCGACCTACCCCCGGGACCCCTCCCAGGATGGGATTAACCCTGAGAGACGAGGCATACCTCGTCTTTACAAATAATTACCAGTAGGGACAGGTCGCAACCTATCAATACAAAATCTATCGCTGCAACCTATAAATGCCGGGGCTACTCTTCTATATAATTCCCTGCAGTAAAAAAAAGATTCCTCCCAAGCCCAAAAGCATGCTTCCATACCACATCCATTTTTTCTTTGTCAGTACGGCAATGGCTGCAATTGCAATTGCGATTTGAAATAAGGTAACTCCTTTTGCAAGTATATGGTGAACTTCCATATGCTCTGCTGAAGATTTCTCCGCTTCCCTTGCAATTAATTCTATTTCTTTCTGCTGTTGGGTATATTCCGCCAGCTTAATCTGATCCTGCGATGAAGTTTCTTTATTCAAACTTTTTAAAAGTTCAATCTTGCTTCCAAGTACCTCATGCTTAATTCCTTTAGCCTGGTAGTATGCCCATTGATCGGAAGCCTTGAGTTGTTCTATCATTGCTTCATTAACGTGGTAGCTTGCCAGCAGGGAAGCGACTGCCGCTAATACTGCCAGTATCGCAGCAGTAAGCGCAACCAACAATATCCACCTGTTGCTGCTTTTTTCTGCTGCTTCTTGCAGAGATTCATGTAAATGTTCTGTAGGAACTTCCATTTCTTCAGGCATAAATTCTCCCGGTTTGTTTAGAAATTAAAAAATATTCGAATCTAAAATAAAATATTATTAATCCTCATCCTTTTCTTTAACCGATTTAACATAAGTACTGTACTGGTCCTTAGTCATTCCGGGAAGTTTTTCAATAAAGGCAACAATAGCCCAGATTTTTTCATCGTTATGTGTCTTTCCGAATGAAGGCATTCCGGTCATTTTAATACCGTTTTTTGTAATCCAGAATAACTGGGCTGGAGTCCAGCCTTTAATTGATTTTGCCAGGTCAGGAGGTTTGGGATACAAGCCTTTTCCGGTTTCATCAGGCTGAACGCCCGGAGCGCCGTGGCAGGTTACACACATTTCTTTATAATGTGCAAACCCGGTATTTATCATTGTAGAAGCCGACAGGTTGGGCGCAGTTATATTTTCCGAGTAATGCCTGATTGAATTATCTTTTAAGATAGTAATTATCTTAAGTGTTATCCTGTTATGGGGCACCATTGAACTGATATTATATATGCCTGAATAAAGAAAAATAGCAACTATGAAGATGACTACCACAATTGCTATTACTATTCGTAATAAGAATTTCATGTTTATACCTTCTAAATATTGAAATAAAAAATTATTGTCAGATTATCCATTTAAAAGCATAAAACAAAATCAGGATGGAACAGAAGAATATTTCCGTAATATTGAAATGTAATATTTGAAATTATAACCTAACCTGCAATAATTTATTGCAGGTTAGAATAAAAACTGAAGATACACATTTTTTATATGTTATGTGTAACTTCAGTTCAAGATGCCGTTTATTTTACTTTGAATCCGTGGTCTATTAAGTTTTTCTTTGCCTGAGCAAGTGTAACTTCCTTAAGTTCCATACCGCATTTGGGATCTCTTCCCGGAGTATCTGATAAAACGTCATAATCCATCGGGCATTGATAAACTTTACCATCGTTGTTTTGATCAATGGCTTTTAAGTCGATTACTTTTATTTTACTAACTTTTTTGGACTCCATTTTCATTGTTTTGTCCATGCCTGAACATTTATCCGAGTCTTTGCATTTTTCTAATTTTGCAAATTTTTTATCTTTAATGCCTGCACTGTCTTTTGGTGCAAAGCTGCCTGCATAAGCAGAGGTTAAAGTAATGCCTGAAAAGAAAAATATTAAAAGTAGATTTTTTAATTTGTGGAACTTCATTGTTCTTACTCCTTTTGTCTGTTGATTTATTTATTGATTGTTTTCGTTATACGAATTAAAATTTTGTTTAGCTTCGGCAACGGTAACTTTTTTCAATTCCATTCCGCATTTGGGACAAGTGCCCGGCTTATCGGATATTACGTCATAATCCATTTCGCACTGGTAAAGGTATCCGTCTTTATTGCTGTCTATGGAATCAATGTTTACATTTTTATCTCTTACAATGGACAGTTCACTTGTATCCTTTTTCCCGGCCTGCTGTTGAGTCTGATTTACCGGGGTTTTATCATTATTCACTTTGGAACATCCTGCGAGCCAAAGTAATGCAGATGTAAATATTATTACAGACGTAATTAGAAAACAGTTATTGAAAAGCATTTTTAATTTCATAAAATTCCTTTTTTTTTAATTACATTTTCATTCCGGGCATACTTCCCGCGTCATCTTTTTTCTTATTTGATTTGTCAGCCGGGTTAAGATTATCAGAACCTTTTAACTGGCTTTCCGAATCAAGAAGAAATCCGCCCGTAGCGGCAATTTCTTCTCCTCCCTGGAGTCCGGATAAAATTTGGTATTCATTATTAATTTTTATTCCTACTGTTACTTCATGCCGTTCAAACACTCCGGCAGACTTTTTTATCCACACGATAGTATTTTTGCCGGTGAATAAAACGGCATCTTCCGGAACTACAAGGCCGCTGCCGATTTTATCCTCAAAAAATGTCTGCCCGTACATCTGAGGTTTTAATTTACCTGAATAATTTGAAAATACTGTCCTTACTTTTATCGTTCTGGTTTGGGAATTAAGCACGGGATATATAAAAGTAACGGTACCTTCAAAGTTTTCACCGGGATATGCCTGTAGCTTTAGCGAAACTTTACTTCCGATTTTAACGGCGCTTAAGTCTTTCTCAAATACATCGGCTATGTTCCACACTGTTGAAAGATCGGCGATATCATAAATTTCGGAGCCTTCATTTACATACATTCCTTCTTCTACTTTTTTATCAATAACCGTACCGGTGAAGGATGAGTAATATGTAATGGTTAAATTTACTTCACGTGTAGATTCAAGATTTTTTATCTGGGAATCGGTTACTCCGAACAACTCAAGCTTTTTTCTTGCTGATTTTAATAATATGCCGTTACTGCCGGCCTGACCTGAATTATTAAGTGCAATGAGATATTCATTTTGAGCCTGTACAAGATCCGGGCTGTAAATCTCAAAAAGTTTTTCACCTTTGCGAATAAAGTCTCCGGTTTTATCAACGAATAATTTCTCAATTCTACCGTTAAACCGCGCGGTAATCATTTTCTTATTTTCTTCTGCAAAATCAAGGTAGCTGTATGCCTGCAACTGCTTATTCAGATTTTCTCTTTTTACTTTTACGGTTGAAACATTTGCCAGTACAGCCTGCTCACTGTTAATTGAAACCATTACGCCCATGCCGGCGTTGTCCTCCTTTGGCGCAACAGTAACCTTTTTAATTAATTCCATTCCGCAGATCGGGCATACTCCCGGATGATCCGAAATTACCTGTGGATGCATTGTACATGTATAGACATCTTTCACCTGACTGCTTTGCTCCAATGGAGCTTTATTTTCTTGTTTGTTCGAGCAGGCGCTCATAAACAAAGCCAGGAAAATCAGACTTATAATTAGATATTTCATTTTAGTTCCTTTAATAAATTTCTTATTATTTTAATTTTGGCTTGAGCCAAAGGCTCATCCGCCTCTGGAGGAAAAGCCGAACATGTTTTTTAATTTACCTGTCCCCGACATAAATGCGGGGCTACTTTAAATATCATTTGCATAATTTAAGTTAATTATTTTAGTTCCGTACCAATCATCATTTCAATTTCAGCAAGCGACATTTGATGATCTGCCTGCGCCATATAGAAATTCATTTCCTGCATTAATAGCATCCTGCTTGCATCTATAACTGCATTAATATTAGTCCGGTTATTTTGATAAGCGGAAATTTGAGCCTCAACCGCCTGCTTATATAATGGAATTACATAAGTTGAATTAAGTTTAATTAAATCAGTTGAAGTTTTGTATTTAACCAGGGCATTTTTCAAGCCTGAAACCATTTCCCGGTACATATCGACTTTGTCATATTCAATTCCCTTTATGTCTGATAAAATTTCCTCATCTTTTGCCTTGAATTTATTTACCGACCATGGTGCAAACGGTAGTGTAATTGAAGCCATCAATGAGTACATATATTGTGTCTGCGGCATAAGCATTGAAAGATCTGATTTTTCGGTTAAGATCATCCCCTGCGGCATTCTCATTATCATTCCCTGCACCATCAGATCGGGAACAAGATCTTTTTCATTCGCATTTTCCATAGCAATATTCATATCAATCATGTTATCCATTTTTTTTAATGAAGGATTCATTTCTTCAAGCTTTGACTGAAGTTCATTCATTGATGAATTAAGAGAATCAATATGGATTTCTTTTTCGGTATAAATGCCTTTTGAATCCAGGTCCCTGCCCAGAAGTTTATTTAGTTTATAGGTCTCGGCTTCTTTTTGATTTTGAAGTATTAATAGCTGCGTTTTATTGGAAGCAACTTCACTTTTTAATGTGAGAAGATCCGCCTGGTTTATCTTATTTACCTGGTATAATATTGTAACCGAGTTTATTAGTTCATTAAGCAGTTTAATTTCAGCTTCCTGAACGTCTATTTTCTTATCAAACAGCCATAATGTATAATATTCCATTTTAACCTGTGCAGAAAGGTTTATTTTGTATGCCTGGTAATCATCACCTGAAATTAACGCGTTCTTCTTTTCAACATCGGCCATAGCGTTAAGTTTTCCACCAAGCATAAACATCTGTGAAAGTGAAAGTGTATTGGAGAGCGCATCGTCCCATAAATCATATTTACCTGTTTGGATTTGGTTGAACTCAATTCCGAGAGTTGGGGAAGGAAGTGCGCTTACCGATTGCGACTTGTAATCAGCCGATTGCACATTATATTTAAGAGATTTTAATTTCGGATTGTTCTGAATTGCTTCTGCTACAAGTGAATCAACCGGCTGGGCGCAGATATTTTGGATAAATCCTATAATGAAAATGATGACAAACCAAAAGGCAGCATGGGAGATTCCCGCTGAAAAATATCTTCTTTTGTACATAGACTTTTGTGTAATTATTAAATTATTCATTTTCTCCCTCCTTCATCCATCCTGCCATTTTAGAAATTTCAAGTTTACCTTTTTTGAGTGCACGCTCCTTCATAATAACAAATAAAATTGGAGTTACAACAAGAACATGGACAGCAGATGTTAATAAACCACCTATCATGGGCGCCGTAAGTGGTTTCATAACATCCGAACCTGTACCGGTTGCCCACATTATTGGAACTAAGCCTATCATTGCTGTTAATACAGTCATCAGTTTTGGGCGGAGTCTTAACACCGAACCTTCTATTGCAGATTCATATATATCTTTATTTGTTATTTCTCCGCGTTTACCGTCATAGTGTGCTTTTAATCTTTTATCAAGCGCTTCATGCAGATAAACAACCATAACAACACCGGTTTCAACTGCAACTCCGTAAAGGGCAATAAATCCAACCCAAACAGCTACGGAGAAATTATACTTAAGGAAGAATATGGTGTACATACCGCCGATGAGAGCGAAAGGAACCGAAAGCATTACAACCCCTGCTTCTTTGTAGTTATGAAGAGTAAAATAAAGAAGCACAAAAATTATTAGGAATACAACAGGCATTATTATTTCCATTGTTTTCTGTGCATGTTCTTTGCTTTCATACTGGCCGCTCCATGAATACGAATATCCGGGTGGAAGATTTAAATTATTTTCAATTACTTTCTTTGCGTCTACCATAACATTACCCATATCCCTTCCGCGCGTATTCATATATACTATGGAACGCAGCATTCCGTTCTCACTGCTTATCATTGGAGGGCCGGTTACTACGTTTACATCAGCCAGTTGGGAAAGTGGAAGATAAAATACGCCGCTATTATTAGAGGTTGATAAAAGACTGAAATCTGCAGATCCTGCCGTGGCTGATTGATTGATTATATTATTTGATCCGGACATTCCTCCCATCGATCCTGAATTGCTTTTTGATGATGCCTGAACCATTGAATTTATTTCAGACGATGGCGTACTGCCTGACGAAGCTGAAACGGGTATTATTAAATTTTTAATATCGTCGATATTATCGCGGTAGTCTTTTTCATAACGCATACGAACCGGGAATCTCATTCTGCCGTCTATAACAACACCAAGGTTTTCTCCCCCTATTGCCGTTTCAATTATATTCTGTAAGTCATTTATGTTTAATCCGTATTGCGCAGCAATATTTTTTTTAAGCTTAATATCAAGGTAGTAACCGTTTTGAACTCTTTCCGCAACAACATCCGCTGAACCTTCTACAGTTTTTAGCAATTGTTCTGCGTGGATTGCATAAGTTTCGAGAGAATCAAGATTGTCTCCGAATATTTTTAATCCTATATCGGTTCTTACTCCTGTTGAAAGCATATCGATCCTATTTATAATCGGCTGCGTCCATCCATTTACAACACCGGGGATTTGAAGTTTTTCGTTCAATTCAGCAACAAGGTCAGCCTTGGTAATTCCATGCCTCCATTGATCTTTTGGTTTAAGAAGTATTATTGTTTCTATCATGCTTAACGGAGCGTTATCTGTTGCTGTTTCGGCTCTTCCTGCTTTGCCGAGGACATGTTCGACTTCGGGAACGCTTTTGATTATTTTATCCTGTTCCTGAAGAATCCTGTTTGCTTCCGTAATTGAAATATTAGGCATAGTTACAGGCATATAAAGAATTGAGCCTTCATCCAGAGGCGGCATAAACTCCGAGCCGGTATGCATAATCATCGGGATAGTAATAAGCAGGGCAGCAACGTTTATTGCAATAGTTATTTTACGGTGTTTTAAGACCCACTTAATAACCGGTTCGTAAATTTTAATAAAGAATCCGGTAACCGGGTTTTCTTTTTCAGGCCTGAATTTGCCGCGCATCAGCATAGTCATCAGTACGGGTATTAAAGTAATTAACACTATTGCAGATGATGCCAAAACAAATGTTTTTGTGTAAGCCAGCGGATGGAAAAGCTTTCCTTCCTGCCCTGTTAAAAGGAATACAGGAAGGAATGAAACTAATATTATAAGCTCGGAAAAGAAGATTGCACGCCCTACCTGTTTTGCAGACATAATAGAAATCCGTTTATAATCTTCCGGTGTAAGTTTGCCTTTTTCTTCTATAGCATGCGCTATATTACGGTAAGCATTCTCAACCATAACAATTGAAGCATCTACTATAACACCAATTGCCAGTATTATTCCGCCAAGACTCATTATGTTTGAAGTAATGCCGAACAAATGCATCAGGATGAATGACAGCAGTACCGATACAGGTATCTCAATTATTATTCTTAGTATGCTTCTGAAATGAAGAAGGAATATTGCAACCATAAGTGAAACAACAATGGCTGCTTCTACTAATGAATGTTCAAGTGTACTTACCGACTGCTTAATTAATGTACTCCTGTCATACGAAGCTTCTATTTCAACACCGGGAGGCAGGCCGGGTGAAATTTCTTTTATCTTTTCTTTTACTCTGTCAATTACCTCCTTTGCATTTTCACCGCTGCGCATAATAATTATGCCTCCTACTACCTGGCCTTTTCCGTCCTTGTCAAGAGAGCCTCTTCGTATATCGCCGCCGAGTTGAACATTTGCAATATCTTTTATTAGTACGGGTGTTCCGTTTTCGCCGGATTTAATTATAGAATTTTCAATATCGCTTTTTGAATTTATGTATCCCTGTCCGCTCACAAAATATTCAGCATCATTAGCTTCAATTATCTTACCGCCAACTTCATTATTATTGTTCTGAATGGCGCTTATAACTTCGGAAGTAGTTACATTATAAGCCCGAAGCTGATCAGGATTTATATCTACCTGGTATTGCTTTACAAATCCTCCTATGCTTGCAACTTCCGAAACACCTTCAACTGAGGATAATTTATATTTTACGTACCAGTCCTGGATTGATCTTAAAGTACCGGGATCGTAACCCTTTCCTTCAACAGTGTACCAATAGATATGTCCGACTCCGGTTCCATCCGGCCCCAAAGTTGGAGTTACTCCTGCCGGAAGCTGTGAGCGTATAGTACTTAATCTTTCCAATACGCGGTTACGTGCAAAATATGAGTCGGTATTATCATTAAAGATTACAAAAACAAATGACATTCCAAACATGGATGATGCACGGATGGCCTTTACCTGCGGCAAGCCCTGCAATGCGGAAACGAGTGGATAAGTTACCTGTTGTTCGATTATCTCCGGTGAGCGTCCCATCCACTCCGTATAAATAATTACCTGGTTATCCGATAAATCCGGTATGGCGTCCACAGGTAGATTAATCAGGCAGTAAATCCCGAATCCTGCCAATATTATGTAACTTAATATCACAATAAATCTATTCTTTGCGCTCCAATCAATAATTTTCTCAATCATACAAAAGCTCCAAATTAATCAGTCAAATTATTTTGACTTAAGATTTTTTAAAAAAATTACAATAACCGGTTATTTAAACCGGGTGGAGTTTAAAATTGAGAGAGATTTAGATAAGAAGCACAGAATTATTAAGGTACAAATTATTGTTTGAAAGAAGGGGGGGAGAAAAATCCTGAAAATATTTTTTGAAAGAATTTAATTGTTCAATTTTTTCAAACGGATTGGCAGTTATAATGATGACTGAAAACTGAATGCTTTCATTGTTGTTAATCTGCTGATACAGATATTCAGTTTTTAGAGATGTATCTATGATTTTTGTAGAACAACAGCTATTAGTTAAACGGAGTTTGTAATCTACTTTGTTGGACGCATTTTTATTGCAGGCCATCCTGCAATTTTTCATTTTACTGCAATTACAAGTTTTAACGGTTTTAGCCATTTTGCAAAGATGAACGGTAATTGGCAAACTCGTTGTTGAAACGAATAATACTATTACTAAACACGATATGAATATTTTTTTATTCATTTAATTTTAACAAATATAGAACATCAAATACTTAAAAACAATAAAGATGCCAATCAGCTAACAATGAAGAAAGTGTTCAGTATTTCAATATTATTATCTGAAAATGATCTAATAATTCTTATAATTAAGAATTATTGAGTCCTATTCTTCAATTTAAAAATTTATAGAATGAGTAGGGAAGTGTATCAACTGATAAATAAATTCTTTAATCCCTTCAAAGCATTTATGCATAATTATCAATTGCTTAAAAAAAAAGCTTGCCTGATAAATTAAGGAGTGTTATTTTAATATGGCAATGTTTGGTTAAGCGGGGGGCTGGAATTTATTAACCTTAAAACTAACAAGTATAGTGAAAAAATTATTGCTACTAAGTATTATCTTAATAATTTTTTCTTCCGGGTCTGTGGCTTTTTTATACTTCGATAAATTGAATTATGATCATCTTAACATAATTCAGCGTCTTGCTGCACGTTGTGTTACAAGAAGTTTTGAAAAAGCAATCAATAATACTCCCCCGGAAAGAAGATCTCTTATTGATTATGATACTTTAATGATGGGGTTAAATTTTATTGAAAGGGATTTTGCAAGTCGTGTATTTGATATTGATTCGAGGCAGTTTGGATGTAACTGGCAATTCTATTCTGTTGAGAAACCTAGAGAACTTGTTGAAATTTCACCTGTAAGTATAGGAAAAGGAAAAGATACTCACAAAATCGAAGTGCAATTTTGCGCGGCGCATTCTTATAATGATTATTTATTATTGTCCGAACAAATGAAGAAGGATATAGGCAGGAGCCTGTATATTGAAGTCGGTTTCCGCTCAGCCGGAATTCAGGCTTACTTATTCTTTAAATATTTAACTACCATCTCAAATTATTCAATAAAAGATAATATTAAAAAAGTTGCACTACCTGGATACAGCCAGCACAATAATCCAAAAAATAACGCGATCGATTTGTGCAGTGAAAACGGAATAAACGGTTTCTCAGGTAAACAGACTGCTGCCGATTTTGAAAAACTTCCTGAATTCCAATGGATGCTGGTTAATGCCCATAAGTATAATTTTTATCTAACTTATCCTAAGAACAATAAATTCGGTATCGCATACGAACCGTGGCATTGGCGCTGGGAAAAGAAAAATAACAATTGACCATTTTTTAAGGAGATGTATAAAATGAAGGTAACATTGCGTTTTATATTATTTACATTATTATTACAACCATTTATTATTATCGGGTATGCAAATACCGGAGGATTAAATAATAACAAAAGGAATAATACGGATTTGGAACAAGCAAGAAAAATATTTTTACTTGACCCGGGATGGAAATTCCATCTGGGTGATGCATCATCACCGGAAGGGGATTTTGGATTTGGTTTAGATAAGGTATTTGCTAAAGCAGGGCAAACAAGCGGCCCGGGAGCCCCGGATTTTGATGACAGTTCATGGCGTTCCGTAGACCTGCCGCATGATTGGGCGGTTGAACTGGATTTTGTAAAATCGGATAACGGCGTTTTAGATAGTCACGGTTATAAACCGATAGGCAGGCAATTCCCTCAATCTTCAATTGGCTGGTACCGCCGTTCTCTTGAAATTCCCAAAACCGATGAAGGTAAAAGAATTACTATTAAATTTGACGGAGTTTTTAGAGACTGTATGGTATGGCTTAACGGCCATTTCCTTGGCAGGAATTTAAGCGGGTACAATGAGTTCGATTTTGATGTATCGGATTATCTTAATTACGGCGGGAAGAATGTTCTGGTTGTAAGAGCTGATGCAACTCAGGCAGAAGGATGGTTTTATGAAGGTGCCGGCATATACAGGCATGTTTGGTTAATAAAAACTGCACCACTGCATATACCTTTATATGGTACCTATGTTACAACTGATGTTGATAATAATTCCGCATATATAAATATCAATACAAAAATATTTAACCGGGATGAAAAACAAATAGGGTGTAAACTGATATCTGTACTCCTGGATGGAAAAGGAAATGAAGTCGTAAAAAATACCAGTGAAGAATTGCACTTTAATAATTATGAAGAAAAATCAATTGTCCAGAAAATAAAATTAGACAATCCGCACTTGTGGTCATTAAATGATCCCTATTTATATAAAATGGTTCAGTATATACAGTCCGATGATAACATAATTGATAATACTGAAACTAATATTGGAGTCCGCACAATAAGATTTGATAAAGATAACGGGTTTTTTCTGAACGGGGAAAGAGTTGAAATAAAAGGCACCTGCAATCACCAGGATCATGCAGGTGTGGGATCAGCTCTACCCGATGGTCTTCAGTATTATAGAATTGAAAAACTAAAAGAGATGGGTTGTAATGCATACAGGACCAGCCATAATCCTCCGACATCTGAATTATTGGATGCCTGTGATAAACTCGGAATGCTTGTTATGGACGAGAACCGTTTAATGGGAAGCACAAAAGAGTTCGAATCACAATTTACAAAACTTATTATACGCGACAGGAATCATCCTTCCGTTATTATTTGGTCTATAGGCAATGAAGAATTTACAATTGAAAGCAATGATGTCGGCAGGAGAATTGCAGAATCATTGATCCGGGTTCAGAAGAAATATGACCCTTCCCGCCTGAGTACTTTTGCAGCAGACAATGGAGGAACTTTTGAAGGAGTGAATAGCGTTATACCGGTAAGAGGATTCAATTATAGAATTAACGCAATCGACCAATACAGGCAGGATCATCCGGATAAAATTTTATGGGGAAGTGAAATGTCAAGTGCTCTTGCAACCCGCGGGGAATATGCAAAAGATACAATTAAAGGTTATGTTAGCGATTTTGACCTGAATGCACCATCCTGGGGAGAGACTGCAGAGGATTGGTGGCAATTATTTGATGCCAGGAAATGGCTTGCTGGCGGATTTGTATGGACGGGTTTCGATTACCGCGGTGAACCGACGCCTTACAGGTGGCCCTGTATTAATTCTCATTTCGGTATTATGGATGTTTGCGGATTCCCGAAGAATAATTATTATTATTACCAGTCATGGTGGTCTGATAAAGACGTGCTCCATATTTTCCCTCACTGGAATTGGAAAGGAAAAGAAGGGCAACCGGTTAATGTGTGGTGTTACAGTAATTGTGAAAATGTTGAGCTGTTTTTAAACGGTAAAAGTCTTGGTAAAAAAATAATGAAGAAAGATTCTCACCTGGAATGGAATGTACCGTACGAGCCGGGTACACTGGAAGCAAAAGGAATTAGGAACGGAAAGCTTGTCACAACAAAAATTGAAACTACAGGTGAACCGTCTGCAATTCAATTAATACCTGATAGAACTGTTATTAACGCAAATGGGGAAGATGTTTCGGTAATTACAGTTACAGCGCTGGATTCAGAAGGCAGGGAGGTACCTATAGCGGACAATCTTATACGTTTTGAACTGGATGGAGCAGGAAAAATTATTGGTGTGGGTAATGGAGATCCAAGCAGTCATGAAAAGGATAAATATATTAATGGCGGTTACCAAAGAAAATTATTCAATGGTAAATGCTCGCTAATTATAATGTCAAACCGGAATGCCGGTAGCATCAAATTAATGGCAAGCGGCGAAAATCTTAAACCGGCTGAAGTAACCATTAATACAGTTGCTTCAAAGTTAATTCCTGTAGCAGGAAATTGAGCTTCTGTTTATTGAATTTCTACTTTTAAATAAGTATTAACTCAAGTTGCGCATATATTAAAAATTTTATTAAGTAGCCCCAAGTTTTAACTCGGGGGAATAATCTAGCCGGGACTTTATTGCTTTTCCGCCAGAGGCGGATGAGCCTATGGTTCAAGCCAAAATTTTAATATCATTTTGGGTAAAGCCGAACATGTTTTGTAAATTAGCGATCCCCGGCATAAATGCCAGGGCTACTTTAAATATCATTTGCGTAACTTTACTTATTAAAATAAGAATCATGAATCTTATTCAATTTATTTAAAAGTTAAATTCAACTCATATTCAGGAACTGCTTTAATTGAATTTATATTTGCAAGTTGTGATGCTCCTTTAAAATCCGGCCGCAGCAATTTTGGGATATAAACAGGAGCATCATTTCTTAAAGGAAAGATCTTAAGTTCAGATCCGGTTGAAAAGATTTCGGGCATAAAGCGCTTTAGCCCAACTTGCCACATTGTGCCATTGAAAAAATTGTCGTCCAGTAATCTGGTTCCGGAGTACAATCTGCAAATGTCACCGCTATAGTCTATATCAAGAAAGATATCACTCAGGCCCTTAAGTTTAAATTTTGGTACATTTATTTGCCAGGTTCCGGCCCGGGCAAAATCTGAGTCGGATGGAGGCTCTGCAACAGCACAGTTGCGCCAGTCAATTACTTTACCCATTTTTACAGGAGACACTATACCCGGTTTAATAATCTCTTTGTATCTTAAGGGAACCACTTTGACGTTAACGCGTGCAGTATATTTTTCAAACACCCCGTCCATACCGGCTTTTTGTATTGGTAATGTGGAGATAAATTTTTTATCAACAGTCGGGAATATCGAAAACGTAAAAGCCTTTGGACCGGTTGAGCGCAAATGGATAACGTTTTTATCTTCAAATACATCTGCTTGTGTAATCAACAGTTGATTTATTCTATTTATTGTTAGTTTCCAGGAATTATATGCCTGCTGCTGTGATAGTAAAATTATTTTGACTTGTTTTCCCGTTTGTGTTTTAAAATCAATAGCTGTTTTTGAAGATGGTTGAATTCCGCTTATGTAAACTACCCCTTCAATTTGCTGAACAAATCCGGAATTCGAATGGAAGAACTTCATTGTGGAATCAACAAAGGCAAACTCAGAACTAATCCCGGGTAATGAAATAAAAAAGTAAAAAATCGTATCTCCACAATTTATTTTTGTTAGCGGCTGTGCAGTTGCGTACTTCAGGAGTGCGCCGTTCAAATCCATATTCATTGGCCAGAAGAAATAAGATTGTGATGGTATATCTACCGGTTTTAACGGTAAAGTAACTGTTTCAGACTTAAGTTTTATTGTTATCCGGATCCCTTTCTGAACGGGCAGGGGATAGTTACGAAGATAATTGTTGAAGAAAAGAAATCCGGCATTACCATTGGCTCTTGCAGCAATACGCAAGGTAGAAGTATCCCGCTGACCTTTAGGTACAACAACCGGCATTACAGAAGGCATTGAAGCAAGTCCGGTACCGAAATCGGATATAAATTGGTGAATAATTTTGAGTTTGCGAAATGATTCATTCATCCGGCCGAATTCACGCAATGGGGCCTGAAAATCATATGATATTACAGGAACGTCATTCGGATACCCGGTTGCCTGAGACTCCTGAAGCGTTGTTAATTTACCTTTCGGGTTTGAACCTCCCTGAAACATATAGTAACCCAAAAGGTTTACGCCGGAACCGATCGCGGTTAATGCCATTGAAGCTATATCATCCCCTGAAACTACTACACGGCGATGATACGTTTCCTGCATTCCTCCGCCAAGCTCGGCAGTGAACTTTGGATAATGTGAAAGCTGAATATTTTCAGGCGCCGTTGGCAATCCTTGCAGAATTCCTGCAGTCCCGGTTGGTGTTGAAGCGTGAAACTGATAAACACCTTCGGGATCCGGAGCCAATTCCTGAATACTTCCGGACCATGGTTCATCCGGATAACCGCCGAAAACAGGTATGACAATATGCGGTGGAATTACGGCATTGTCCCACCCGGTAACTGTATATACTGGTACATCAAGGTTTGCTTTAATAGCAATGCTCTTTAACTTTGATATATGTGTCGAACCGCCGTTTGTATCACGATTTGAGTATTCGTTCTCAATCTGGATTCCGATAACAGGGCCGCCGTCTTTCCACAAAAGCCCTTTAAGTTGTTTACCTATTTCATTATAATATTTACTTACATATGATAAATAAATAGGATCATTAATTCTCGTTCGGCATTTTGCCAGAAGCCAATCCGGGAAACCGCCGTTTCGTACTTCGCCATGCGCCCAAGGGCCAATCCGCGGATATACATATAATCCGTGTTTGCCGCATAGTTCTACAAATCTTCGTAGATTTCTCTGGCCAGACCAAATAAATTGTCCTTCTACTTCTTCCTGATGGATCCAGAATATATATGTAGAAATAATTTGAATTCCGCCTGCTTTCATTTTGAGGATTTCTTCCTCCCAGTATTTTTCAGGATAGCGGCTGAAGTGAAACTCACCCATTACAGGCAGCCACGGTTTATTATCAAGCATCAAATAGAGGCTATTAACGGTCAATACATGGCCTTCAGGCGATTTACACGCATTACTTCCTCCCATTTGCAGATAACCTGTTTCCGGTGGTGGAGCCGTATGGCTTGCATCGATTGATAAAAGAGCCGGTGTTTGTTCTCTGGGTTGTGCCTGTGTCCCGGAGAAACCGGAGAAAAGTGAAATTAATATAATTAAGAATATCCATCGGGAAATTGATGGGATAATTGCGGCTTTCATTTCAAACCTTTTATTTAAATGAGATTCGATTTCAATTTTGAAAAATTATCATAAGATCTGATACTATTTCAACAGGATAATTTTTTTTGTCTCTACAAAATTCCCGGATTGCATTCTGCAAAAGTATACTCCGCTGGAAATATTTTGCGCGGACCATGTTATATTGTAGCTACCTGCTTTCTTTAAATCATCTACAAGCCTGGTTACTTCCTTACCGAGTATATCGTAAATTACAATTAATGTTTTCGAAGTATAGGGGAGTGTATATTGAATATTGGTACTAGGATTAAAAGGATTAGGATAAACATTTAAATCATAATAACTAATTTTTTTTTCTCCGGATACGGCCGATACATTTGATCCTGAGAAAGCATATAGAGCAACCGTTGGTTCTTGAGTTAGAGCGTTCCATGCGCCAAGTTGATAACCATTATCATAACTTTCAGGTTCCCAATAAAAAACGCCTAATCCACCTACTGATTTTGTTTTTGTTATCAGGTCCGAAAGAAATTTTTTAGCTGTATCCGGTTGGTTGCTGAGATAACCCGTTTCACAAACCATTACTTTTGTTTGGTATCTTGAGATCATATCCTTCATTGTTATGAGGGCGAGGTTATCTTCGGTATACCAGGTTAGATCAGACCAGTAAGGATATACCGACATTCCGATAATATCCCATTTTGCACCGTTGCTTTTAAGGCCGTCAAACATTCCCCTGTACATTGCATCATCATCCCCACTTGATAGATGAATAATTACCTGGATTGTACTGTCTACAGCTTTAACCGCATTATAGCCGCTATTGATCAGTGCAGCAAAATTAGCCATATGCGTAGAAGCTCTTCCATCCTCCCATAGCATGCCGTCGTTTGTTTCGTTACCAATTTGAACCCACGCAGGAATAACACCAAGCGATTTAAGAGTATCCAATACGCCGTACACATGATTATATACGTCTGTGAGCAATTGGGTAAAATTATCGTTTACCCATGCCGCAGGTTTTGTCTGATGTGACGGATCGGCCCAGGTATCGCTCATATGAAAGTCTATAAGTACTTTGAAACCCATGCTATCTGCAAGGTGAGCCATGTGTGCCACGTCTTTTTTATTGCAATAAATGCCGCTTGGATTAACCCAAACTCTGAACCGGAGTGCATTAAAACCTATCTCTTTTAATATTTCCATACAGTTCTTTTGAATTCCCGAAGTATCTCTAAATATATATCCTTCATTTTCAAATTGTGACAACCATCCAATATCCGCTCCATTTGCAAATTGTCCATTTACTGCTTGTGATTGAAATAGTAAAAAGAAGATGAGGAATAAAAAAAAATGTTTTTGCACCGCTGATAAATGTAATTTTTTCATCTTAATTCCTCATAACCTTATAATTTAAATTCTTGTGCTTTTTATAAGTTAACAACTTGTTGACTATTTTTTAATATTCTTGTTTTAATTCCTGGAGAATTTATCGAAAACTGTAATTACAGGTAACACATTACCTTCCTCGTTAAAAAAACTTCTTGAACCTCTTTGTGCTACGGCAGGTTCCCACCAGAAAATACCAATTCCTCTGTTATCCGGAACGTTCAATACAATTCTGTTTACTTCTTCTAAAAATTCTTTTTGCCCTTCCGGCGATTCAGGGAAAGGAGCATTTTTATTTTTATATTCTGTCGGTTTCCAGTTATAGGCAGTTTCAACAACAACAATATCTTTCTTGTATTCATTAGAGGCAAAGGTTAAGCATTCGCGTAAGTCGAGTAAGCTGCCATGCCACCAGGGATAATAAGATTGTCCTATAATATCGTATTGTATCCCGTAGGAGTTAAGCTTATCGAAAAAATATTTAGTATTATTTTTATTTCCTCCCTGATCTATGTGAATCATTATCTTAGGACAGGGAACATTTTCACTACCAGCATGCACTCCATTAATCCCTGCCTGCACCAATGCTGCAAAATTGTTCCAGTTATCAGGTATTTTCCCGTCAGGCCAGAGCATTCCGTTAATGATTTCATTTCCTATTTGAACCATATCCGGGAAAGCGTTTGAGTCGCGGAATGCGATTATTGTATTCCGTGTGTATTCATAAACAGCTTGAACTAACCCGGCATGAGACATTCCTTTCCACGCTTCGGGAGTAAATTGTTTGGCAGGATCAGCCCAGGTATCGGAATAATGAAAATCAAGAAGGAATTTGAATCCCTTCTTTTTTGCTTCTTTAGCTTCTGCAATTGTGTACTCCAGGCTATTCGGCAAACTTTTAGGAGTATGAAATAATCTTAAGCGGATCCAATTATAACCATGATCCCTGAAAATCTGCATACATGATTTTGTCTGTCCATTTTCCTTAAAAACAAACCCATTATCTTCTGCCTGCTTCATAAAAGAAAGATCCGCTCCAATCATATAACTCTGTGCCGGTAAGGTACCATCAAGAAATACGATCAAGAAAAATATTAATAAAAGATATTTATGAAGCAGAAAAAATACTTTAGCAATACTCACGAAGTTACCCAAATGTTTATCTCATTTGTTATTCAATTATCAACCTGGGATAAGGCGGAGTAACCAACAACTCCGCCCTACCCAATCAGTAATGTAGAAGTAAACAATATTCTATTTTATTAACAGCATTTTCTTCGTTTCATTAAACTGGCCTGCTTGTAATCTATAAAAATAAACGCCGCTCGATAACTTTGAGGCGTCAAAAGTAGCAGTGTATGAACCCTTAGTTTGAAATCCCTGAAAAACTGTGGCTATTTCCTGGCCAAGTACGTTGTAAATCTTAAGGGTTACATTTTCATTCTGAGGAATTGAATAGTTAATAATTGTACTTGGATTGAACGGATTCGGATAGTTTTGACTTAAGCTGAATTTAGTTGGTATTACATTGTTCTTTTTAGCAACACCCGTTAATTGTTCGGGGAACCAGTTTAAATCGCCAAGAGCTTTTCCATCCGAACCGGCTTTCTGGAGAGTAGTATTAGAATATCTAAGGTTTTCCGGAACTGGATAACCCTGGGTCGCAGCCCAGTTACTTGCCACTCCAGGCCATGTGGATGTAAGTGATGGCGGATCGGACATAGGATTAACATAAGGACGAATACCTTCGCCTGATTGGTTTTCGTGCCACAATGTATCCACAAAAATAGCCATATTAGTTGCCGCTGTTTGAACAAGCGTAGCATTAAATCCCGGATCGGTGCTGTCGTTATTAGAATAATTAATGTAAGGCCATGATGTTTTATTCGTCAGCATTCCCGGTTGCGTATTTACGAAATCAGGAGGACGCAGTGGTGTAATACCCGAGATACCGGCAGCATTAAGTGCTGTCCAATTATTAACTATTATTTGCGGCCAGAAGTATGCATTGTTTGTTATTGTGATGTGCCTGCTGGCTTCAGTCATGTTGTAAGGAGCCGCCGCCAGCGAACGCAATGAGTCTATCGGGATAACCGCAGATCCCCAGCTTCCGGGAACGTTGTTGTACCATGATGAAGGATAAGCCGCCGAAGATACACTATAGAAGATATTATTTTTTATGACCGCATTGGTCATTTGGTATAGGTCGAAAGCCCCTCCTTGTCCGGAAACAAAAATGGTATTGTGTTCAAAATCCAGATATGTACAACCGTATCCTGATGAACCCAGAACATATCCACCCGTCAGAAAAAAAGTATTATTATAGAATTCTGCGGTATCGCAGGGATATGTTCCCGGATCTATCCACGCAAACCCCGGATTTTGTGGATTATCATCCTGGTTATTCCTGAATTCGCAGTTTGTAACATAGAAACTGTTGTGATCATGGCCCCAGGTATCAAACAGGTTCGGAGTGCCGGAACCGGAAATGTTCTCAAGAATACAGTGGTCAAAGTAAAATACATTGCTGTCGCCTGCCGGTTCAACAAAACGTCCTGTATTGGCTATACCGTCAGTGCGTGTACCTAAAAAGTACATGCCCTTGAGAAAGAGTGTATCATTGCCTTGCGGATTAAAAAAATAGCCGATGGAAGAGTTGTCCGCAGCGATAGAGGGTGCAATTACAGGTGGATGGCCGGTTGTCGGGTTGATATAGCCGACGAGATATATATTCCCTTTTATCGATACAGGCGCTGTCATATAATAAACCGTATCAAGATTGCCGGTTGGTTTTAATACAAAAACTGTATTTGGAGTAACATATCCGGATGCTGTTGTATCGGAATTTATAACATTATTTATGTTTCCCGGTGGTAATGCCGCTACAAAAACCGTATCAGCGGGTAGTGCAAATGATATTGATGGTGCTAAGGACAATAACATCAGGACTATCAAAAACATTAAAGTGGATATTGTTTTCATAATAAACATCCTTTCATTGAAGTTTATATTTAATTAATTGTTCCTTACATTATTTAAATCCAATAATCCCTAACTACTCGAAGTACTGGTTAATTCTTTAATTAACCCTTATTTAATTTACCGTGTTTAGGTAAATATTGTTTTCATACTCATGCTCCTTTCCCTTGAAGTTGATTTTAAATTAATTATTAAATCTATTCGAACTATTTAAATATTTACTTGCAGGAATAATTGAAAATATTTTAGTTTTTTCTATTTAATCCCTGCGTGATGTTGTACCTTATATTATTTAATCTAAAATATTTACTCTAACCTCCAGCGGAAACCTAAATCGGCAGTTAAACCATAATCTGAAATTGAATTTGGAAAACCGGAACCTCTTATTGAGTATACATCTTCTTCGCTGTTTATGTTATTCAGGTCAAAGAATAACTCAATGCTGTACCAGGGCAATCCTTGCTTAACAGAAAGATCCCATCGCAAATAATTTGCTTTGTCGGATCGAAGTGAGTTATAGAAGTTTGTTTGATTATAGACTTGAGACTGATATATCATAGAAGCTAAAATTGAAAATTGATTATAATCATATCCAACAGACAGGTTAACAACATCATTAGGCTGCTGTATTAGTCTGTCGGTATAATTAGTATCTACATATACAGTTGGAAAAGGATACACAGGCGAATGCACAGTGTTAGTGTAAGGATACGTTGCTTCAGAAAATATGTGAGTATAATTAACATTTAAAACTAATCCGCTCAAAACACCCGGCAAATACCAAAAATGCGTCTGCCACTCTGTTTCAATTCCCCAAACATCAACCCTGTTTGGATTATTCAAATAAGTTGTGAGTTGAAACGTCTTTGTGTCGCTGGGAACCCCGGCATACAGAGAAGGGTCAGTAATATAAGTGGACTGACTAAAAATTAAATCATTTATGCGCTTGAGGAATGGACTAACAGCGAATAATCCGATATCGTTGTTAAATACGGCTGCCTGAAAATCGTAATTCTGCGAATAAGCCGGCCTCAAAGCATAATTATTCCAGACTACCCAGTGGCCGGTGTTGCTGGCAACATCCAGTCTCGGAATGATTGTGTTAAAATCGGGATAAGCTAGTGAACTTGAATATGAAGCACGAAAACTTAACCAGTTATATGGGTTGTATTTTGCACTAACATCAGGCAACCAGTATGCATGGTACTCGTCTTGTGTTACCATAGTGTGATTAAGCGTGTTAGGGTATGGATCCGTGGCATCAGCATTGCCTATAAAATGTGGAGAAGTATATGATGTATATAGCCCCTGATACCTGGCACCGGGAATAACAGTTAACTCAGGGCCGATGTTAACAGTTGCCATGAGATATTCTGCGCTCCTGAATTCATTCCCGGAGTAATCACTGGCAAGGCTGCTATACACATCCGGAAGATAACTGGGGACTGTTTGGGGCTGCGATGTTGTCGTGCCAAGTATTTTAATTTCGTTCATTATTGTATTTATTGTACCCGCATTTACTGCGGAATACATTCCATAATCACCCTGAAGGAATTTCCCAAAATTCATGTTTGAATTATAGAACCCGTTTATATAGAAGTATTGTTGGCCTTTAGGGTCAAAATTATAGGGCGCTTGAGTCAGCCACGGAAGAGCATCCACAAGCGCTAATCTAAATCCTGATGCAGAACCGGTATATAAACTGCCAAAAGCATCATCAAAATTATAATATCGGCTTGTATATTTATACTGTCCTCCTGCCTTCAATGTGACAGAAACAAAGTCCGACAGATTTAAATTTCTCTCAAGGTCAATCGAGCCTTGTTCATCATCCTGTTTGTTGAAGCTGCTCCATGTAGAATTACCCGACCATATCATCTTATTCAGGATTATTAACTTTTCAGCAGCCTGAGCAATTTGAATAGGATTTTCATAATTCGGTATGTTTGTTGTTCCTGCCGAAAGCTGATCGAATGTAAGGTTCCAACCATTTGGAGTGCGATTATCCGAATACGAATTAGATAGTTTTACTTCAATCTTGAGTGAATTTATAGTTTGCTGATATTCTAAAATATTTGTTACAAGATTTATCTCATTTGATGTCTCCTGCGTTCCTAATTGGATATCATTCCCATAGTTCTCAAGATCGTAAGTTTCAGAATGGGTCTCGTTAGTTTGGTTACTATGACTTAGCAGGTTCATAAGAGCTATCTTGCCGTTTGGTAATTGGTAATCCAGAGTTAGAATTCCATTGTATCGTTGTTCTATACTGGGTGTGTAGGAGAGAGTCATACTACCAAGAACTGTAGAGTCAGGGTGGTCTTGTTTGTTGGGTTGATAATAAGATCCTCCAAGCTGGTCAGAAGTGAGGATTTGTCTTTGCGCAATTCCCTGTACAAAAACACCCAACTTGTTGTTAAAGAATCTGTTCTCTGCACTAGCAACAAACTTGTAACCGTTGGCAGTATTAACAAGATCATCATATGCTCCTTGTGCAACCAAAGAAATCGAAGGGGCGCCTGTGGGTGTTCCCTTTGCTTCCCTTATGTCGAAGTTCACTGTACCACCAAGAACTGCAGCATCCATATCGGGTGAAACTGTTTTGTAAACTTCAATACCTTCCAGGGAGTTTGAAGAGATCATGCTCAGATCCACAGCTCGGCCGCCCGGAGTATTTGTTGGTGTAGCATAACTACCGCTGGTTGTAATACTACCGGCATCGTTTGCCGGTATTTGGACACCGTCAATCGTTATCATATTATATTGAGGTTGGAGCCCTCGGATTACAACTTCTGTTGCCTCACCTCCATTTCTAAGAAGTGAGATACCCGGCAGTCTGCCAACTGATTCTGCGGCATTTGCATCCGGCAGTTCCTGGATACGCGCTGCGGATACTACGTTTTCAATATTTTCTGAAGATAGTTGTTGATTTATGGCCGAATATTGGCCGCTTGCCTGGGCTGTAACAGTCACCACACCGGCAGTAACACCAACGGCTTCCAACTTTAAATTTTTAACCAGTTGTTCGCCGTCTTTCAATTCTATTTTAATTGATAGTGTTTTGTATCCGATGTAGGATGCCTTAAGGGTATAAGTACCTGTTGGAATAACAGGGATTAAATATTTTCCGTCTATATCTGCAGCTGACCCTAAACTGGTTCCCTCCAGGATAATATTCGCCCCGAAGAGAGGTTCTCCTGTGCCTGCATCAGTTATTGTACCTTTTATACTGCCGGTTGCACACAATAAAAATTGAGAGGTAATGATAATAATCAAGATAACCAGGAAAACACGGTAAGGTTTTGCTAACATATTCACTCCTTATTTAGTAAAATAAATTGACTTTATATCTATTTAATAATACCGTTGACGTAAGGTCGAAAAATGTTCAAATCATAAAATCTGCATATAGATCTTATAAAAGCTTCTTATATTAATTTCCAATATTCTAACTACAATATTTAATCTCCCTACCCTTATCATATCTCATGACTAATGAACTCTAATGTAGTTATAGTAAATTTTTGCAAACCATCCCGCAATCGTTTGCAAAAAATTAAAAATAAAAAAATCAGGTCGAACCTCTAATAACTAATTTAGTATCGAGGATTATCTTTTTCGCTTTTAAGGATTTATTTCCATTTCCTATCAGCTTTATTAAAACTTCGGCTGCTATTTTCCCCATTTCATATGAAGGTTGGTCTACTGTTGTTAATCCGGGTTCAACCAAATTAGTTATCTTGTTATTTGAAAATCCAACTATTCCTATTTCGCTTGGAATTTTTAAACCCGCTTCTTTTATCCTCTGGTAAGCTCCAATAGCAACAGGATCATTTACTGCAAATATAGCATCGATTTTTATCTTCTTTTTTATAAGTGTATCCATTGTTCTGTATCCGTCGCTTTCATCCATCCCTCCGAATAAAATCAGATCATCGTTAAGCGGAATGTGTGCATTCTTTAAGGCTTCGGTATATCCTTTTAATCTTAGTTCACAAATGGTTAATGATTTTGGTCCGGCAAAATGAGCAATACTTTTATATCCTCTGTCAATAAGATGATTAACTGCCATACGGGCACTCTTTGCATCATCAATAATTACTTTACTCGTATTTATATCCTTTATTTCGCGGTCAAAAAAGACTAGGGGGATTCCATGGTCAATTACTGCACGAAAATGTTCTGAGTTATTTGTCGATTGGGATATCGAAGCTATAATACCTGCAACTCTCTGGCGAATTAATGCGTTGGTATTTACAACTTCTCTTTCATAGCTTTCATTAGATTGACAAACAATTATAGTATAACCGGATTGATAGGCTACTTCTTCGATACCGCTTATTGCGTAAGCAAAAAAATCGTGTTTAATTACAGGAACAATCACTCCGATCATGGTCGTTTTATTGTTCTTAAGGCTTTGCGCCATCGGGTTGGGATTATATTTTAATTCTCTGGCTAATTTTTTAATCTGGTTTTTGGTTGAGGCTTTAATATCGGGATGATTGCTTAGGGCACGGGATACCGTTGAGGCAGAAATGCCGAGTTTTTTTGCAATATCGATAATAGTTGTATGTTTCATTTATCCTTTACCACAAACGTTCCCGCAAACGATTGCAAAATACATTTATAAAATTTATCTGTCAAGATTCTTGTTAAAAATATTTTAAATATTAATAAATAAATTGGACTATATTAATCTTGACATTTTAATAAGATTGGATTATTTTGTAAAATTAAGAATTAATAACTGGGAAGGTATTTTTCTAATTCCCATGGCGTAACTTCAAGGCGGTAGTCCTCCCACTCAAGACGCTTAGCGCTAACAAAACGTTCAAATACGTGAGTACCTAAGGCTTCACGAACTACACTATCTTTTTCCATTTCAATTAGAGCTTCGGCCAGAGAACCGGGAAGCACATTTAGTTTTGATAATTTTTGAGTTCCTGATGGAAGATAAACATTTTCTTCGCTCGCTTCTGCTAAAGGCAATTCACGTTTTATTCCATCAAGTCCTGCAGCCAGCATAACTGCAAAAGCAAGATAAGGATTGCAACTTGGATCAGGGCATCTTAATTCAATTCTGGTGGATTCTTCTGTATGTGCCCTGGGTATTCTGATCAATGCAGAATGGTTTATACGGCCCCAACTTAGATAAACCGGGGCTTCATAACCTACTACAAGTCTCTTATAAGAATTAACAAGCGGTGCAATTATTGCACACATCCCTCTTGCATGAGCTAATTGGCCGGCTATAAAATGTTTAGCAATTTTAGACAATCCATGTGAATCGCCGGGATCTGAAAATGCATTAGTCCCGTTTACTTTAAAGCTTAAACTTTGATGAATATGCATGCCGCTGCCGTCAAGGCCGCGTACAGGTTTCGGCATAAACGTAGCATATAATCCTTTTTGTTCCGATAAGGTTTTAACAAGAACACGGAATGTTACAATATTGTCTGCAGTATTAAGTGCATCCGAATATCTGAAATCTATTTCATGCTGCCCGGCAGCAACCTCGTGGTGCATTGTTTCAGTTTCAATTCCGAATGAATATAAAGCATCTGTAATCTGCCTCCATAAACTTGTTGCAACCATATCAACGGGCTGATCAAAATATCCTCCGCTATCCTGTGGTCTAGGGGGAGTAAGCTTACCATCCGGGGAATGTTTTAATAGAAAGAATTCAACTTCGGGTCCGGTATTATAAGTGAACCCCATTTTTTCTGCTTCTTTAACAACATTCGATAATATAATCCGGGGGTCCCCCAGAAATGGCTGGCTTTCAGGAGTGTAAACATTACAAATTAACCGCGCGGTTGCTTCATTTCCGGAAAGCCATGGCAGTATGGCAAATGTAGATATATCTGGAATCAGATACATGTCGCTTTCAGCAATTCTTGCGAAACCTTCTATAGAAGAACCATCGAACCAGATTCCGTGGTGTAGAGTCGATTCTAATTCATTGCGGGGTATAGTTACATTTTTAACAGCTCCGCCTACATCAGTAAATTGTAAGTCAATGAATTTAACATCTTGCTCTTTAACAAGGGTAACAAGCTGTTCTTCAGTAAGGTTTTGGTTATTTATTGTCATTAACGTAATGATTGAAGAATTAGAGCTAATATAATAATTACTAACAATATAGCAAAAGCCGAACCTACAGCAATAAAAACAGGGGAACGCCAAAACGGCGCTTCGGAACCTGGGCCGGCTGTCTTTTCAAGGAATGAAATATCAACTGATTCTAAATTATCAAGATCTGCCACAAGTGCGTGCATATCGGTATAACGATCTTTAGGGTCTCTTTGCAGGCAATGTACTACAACAGCCGAAAGCTGCGGTGATACTATCCCTTTTAGTTCTTTATCAAGACGGGGGATTGCACCTTTAAGATGTTGGGCCATTACTGCCATGTTATTATCTCCGCCAAAAGGTACCCTCCCGGTTAACAATTCAAACAGCATAATACCTATTGCATAAATATCTGTACGCTGATCGCCGCGGCGGCCTTCAATCTGTTCTGGTGCCATATAATCCGGCGTACCGGCAGCACTGCTGAAATTTGCATAAGTAACTCTGTGTGCTCCTTTAGTCAAAGCAAGACCGAAGTCGATAATAATAGGCTGACCATCCTGGGTTATCAGAATATTCTCAGGTTTAAGATCCCTGTGTATTATTGCATGGTCATGACAATGCGCCATTCCATCTGCAATTTTTCGTATAAGATTTATAGAGTCGTTAGGATTCATAGGTGTGGCCCGGCGAATAAGATCTCTCATGGACTCGCCGTCAATTAACCCGGTTACAAGGTAGGGAGTGTTATTATAATTACCGGAACCTAAACCCTGTTGAATTGCAGGATGATTTAGTGTACGCATAACCTCAAGTTCACGCTGAAACCGCTCATATTGTGCAGGGTCGCCGATAGACATTCTATCGGGAATTTTAAGGACTACTTCCTGTCCGTTAAGTAAATCGTAAGCGCGATAAATATCGCTCATACCGCCTTTTGCTATATGTTCCCTAATCTGAAAGTGATCAAACTGATCGCTAATTTGTAGCATAAATGTATTTGACATAAATGTTTTACGCAAGTA
>Ga0181520_10000357_pt1 | contig 100840 bp, 63 predicted proteins | sample PEATcosm2014_Bin_29_FD_132451 | JGI IMG/M metagenome (GOLD analysis project Ga0181520, IMG submission 132451) | Peatland microbial communities from MTU Mesocosm Facility, Houghton, MI, USA - PEATcosm2014_Bin02_30_metaG | ecosystem: Environmental > Terrestrial > Soil > Wetlands > Peat | place...
CGACCAGTACATCGGCGGCGTGGAGCACGCGATTCTGCACCTGATCTATTCGCGCTTCTGGACCAAGGTGATGCGCGACCTGGGGCTGATCGTGAATGACGAGCCGGCGCGGCGGCTGTTCACGCAGGGCATGGTCATCAAGGACGGGGCCAAGATGTCGAAGTCGAAGGGCAACGTGGTTTCGCCCGACGAGATGGTGGCCCGCTACGGTGCCGACGCGACGAGAATGTATGCGCTGTTTGCCGCGCCGCCGGACCGCGATCTGGACTGGCAGGAGGACGGCGTCGCCGGGGTGAGCCGCTTTCTGGGCCGCGTGTGGCGGCTGGTGACGAAGTACGCACCCGTGGCCCGCGCTACCCGACAAAGCCAATCCGAAACGCAAAGGGGCGGAGCCCTGCTGCGCAAGCTGCACCAAACCATCGCCAAGATCACGCTGGACTTTGAAGGCCGCTGGCACTTCAACACTTGCGTGGCGGCCATCATGGAACTCGTGAACGACATTCAGGCGGCAGACGCGCAACTGGCGGCGGGCGAGGTCGAGGCGCCGGTGGTGCGTGAGCTGCTACGTTCGCTGGTGCTGCTGCTGGCTCCGCTGGCGCCGTATCTTTCGGCAGAGTTGTGGGAAGTGCTCGGGGAAGAGGGTTCCATTCTGCGCGCGCCCTGGCCCGTTAGCGATCCGGAACTTGCCAAGGAAGACGAGTTGGAAATCCCCGTGCAGGTCAACGGCAAACTCGTTGCGGTGGTGCGAGTGGCCGTGGACGCAACGCAGAAAGCCATGGAAGCGGCGGCGCTGGCCGAGGAAAAAGTGCAGGCGCGCATGGCCGGAAAGACGGTGGTCAAGGTGATCGTGGTGCCGCGCAAGCTGGTCAATTTGGTGGTCCGCCCCAGCGACAGAGACCAGTCGCCGGGGACCCCGGTAGCCCACCCCAGCGACAAAGACCAGTCGCTTGGGACCCCGGTGGTGAAGTAGCCGTGGCCGCGCCTTTGCGCGGAACCCAGTCGCTGGTGGGGCAGATGGGCTGGGTTTTCGAGCGGCCTTCGCTCACGCTGATCGAGGTGGCCTGGCGCTGGCTCTTTGGCGTGCCATTCCTGATGGCGTGCTGGATCGGGGCGCAGCGGATTCTGGTGGCGCTTCCGCTGGAGTCGGCTGGCGTGACCAACATCGACCCGCAGAATCCGTGGGTAGCGGCGGTGCAGATCAGTCAGGCCTGGACGCTCTACCAGCCGCACGTGGCAGCCGTTCTGCGCTGGCTGCTGCCGGTGGCGGCACTGGCGTGGGTGGTCCTCTCTGGCCTTGGACGCAGCCTGGTCCTGAAGCAACTGGAACCGGGCTTGGCCTTTAGCCCAGCCTGGCGCCGGATTCTGGAGATGATCGCGTTGCAGGCGGGTTGGCTGGCGCTTTTGGCCGTCACCTGCTGGGGCTGGTTCCGCTCTATCGGGTGGGCGGCCTCGACCCACATCACCACCACCGGTGAGCCGGACCTGGTGGGCTATTCGATGTGGGTCATCTTCCTCTCGCTGGGGTTCTTCTCGGCGTGGGCGCTGGCCAATTGGGCGCTCTCGATTGCACCGCTCGTGATGCTGCTTGAGCAGCGCTCCGCGCTTTCCTCCCTTGGTCAGAGCCTGAGGCTGGGGAAGGCCTTCACCGGCAAGCTGGTCGAGATCAACCTGGTGATGGGTATTGTCAAGCTGGCTCTCATCGTAGTGGCCATGGTGCTGTCGGCCGCGCCGCTGCCGTTCAGCGACGAGCTGGGCCCGGATGCGATGCATGGAGTGTGGGCTGTTGCCACCGTTTTTTATCTCGTTGCCAGCGATTACTTCCAGGTAGTGCGGCTGAAAGGTTTTGTGGAGTTCTGGAAGATGTTTCGGGGCATCGAGGTTGGGACTCGGCTCACAGAAAACGCAGGTCCTTCGACTCGCTGCGCTCGCTCAGGATGACAGCATCAGCGCGCCCTCTTAGCAATACAGTTGTATTTGCCCCGGATCGCATAAATCCGGGCCTAAAGGCCTCGAAATTTGTGCTGGTTTCTCAGGGGGATAAATCCCCCTGCTCCCTCCGGAACGACTATCTGCAACCGTAGTATCAGAACAGCTTGAGCCGGATAACCAGGTATTTTTTCGGGTCATCGCGGATGCTTTTTACGAGTTGCTGGGTCTGGTCCAGGGTCTGGTCGGCGTGATCGTAGAGGCTGCGGTTCTGGATCAATTGGCCGATCGAGCCCTTGCCTTGGTCCAGGCCTGTCAGGATGTTGTCCAGGCGGGTGACCGTGTCGTCCAGCTTCTGGGCAAATGCGGGATCCTTGGCGACCTTGCCCATTGCGCCCTTGCCGGCATTGATGTCGGCCACCAGCTGATTGGTATTGGCGACGGCGGAGTTGAGATTGTTGTAAAGCGAGTCGTCCTTGAGCAGTTTGCCGGCAGTTCCCTGGCCTTGGTCGAGGGCGGTGGTGATCTTGTCCAGGCGGTCGATGGCGGAGTTGGCGCGGGTGTAGAGCGTATCGTCGTTGACCAGCTTGCCGAGCGAGCCCTTGCCCTGGGCAATGGCGCCGGTGACGGTTTCAAGATCGGAGGCAATCTTCGTGATTTTTCTGGCCAGTTCTGGGTCGTTGATGAGCGTGCCCGCGGTGCCGCGCTTGGAGTTGAGCGTATCGAGCAGGGTGTTGATCTTGCGCATCATCAACTGGGCCTGCGTAATGGAGTCCGAGCTGTTGCGGATTACGTCTTGGATGGTGGGTGAGCCCGAAGCTTTCAGTTCGGCATTGCCGGCCGGGGCCGGGCCGGTCGAGTGGGCTGAACTGATATCGACGTAGCTGTCGCCCAGAACACCGGCCTGGGCAATCGAGGCGGTTGAATCGGTGTGCAGGCTCTGGAGGTATTCATGGCCCACCCGCATGGTCACTTCCACCGGCGTGGGATTGCGGTCCGGAACCACGCGGACCCGGATAACGTTGCCAATGGTCACGCCTTCGAGAGTGACCGGAGCGCCATTCTTCAGGCCGGCCGCGTTTTCAAAGTAGGAGCGGAGCACCAGTTTGCGCGCAAACAGTCCGCCGGTCGAACCGGACATGAGAATAATCAGCGAGACCAGCACGGCCATGGCCGCCATGACCAATGCTCCCACCCTCAGTTGCGACCATTGAATCTCTTTGCGGCTTGGCACGGCACTCCCTTCGTTGAAAATGAGCCGGTTACCGCCTTGAGAATAGCAGAAGGGGCGGAACTATTTCCCATCCTCGAGCACCACGCTGGCCATGGCCAGGTCGGCGGTGTGGGTAAGGGAAAGGGCGGCGTGAGCTGCACCCAGGCGAGCGGCAAATTCAGCCGCGCGTCCGTGAAACTGGAGGGTGGGTCTTCCGCTGGGCTCGCGCACCACTTCGATCTCGAGCCAGTTGACGCCGTAGCTGATTCCGGTGCCCAGAGCCTTGGCTCCGGCCTCCTTGGCGGCGAAGCGCGCGGCAAAGCTCTCCGCGGACTTGCGTTTGCGCAGGCAATAGGCCTGCTCCCGGGCGGTGTAGACGCGGTTCAGAAACCGCTGCCCATAGCGCTCCACGGACTTCTGGATGCGCCCGATTTCCGTCAGGTCGATTCCTGTTCCGACGATCATGCTATGTATGAAACTACATCATTTTATGTTCTTTGCGTTTGCGGCCGTGCGCAGAGTCTCTTCCCGAACTTCCCGAACGTGCGCGTGATCCTGGCCAGGCAAATTGGAGGCTGGCCCAATTACCAGCGCAAGGGCCTTTGGGTTCTCCGGGGGCGTGGTTGTCTCAAAGCCGGTCAGACGCCGTTCGACTCCGGCACATTGGTCAAGCTCGGCCGCATGTCTCCGATAAGGCGGATGTGAGGCGAGCGGTGCCAAGTCATGACGCAGGGCAAACGATGAGCATTCCTTGGGCGATGGAGATGAAGGCCGCCTCCATCGAAGAGCCTTCGCGCCTGGTCCAAACCCTCACCGGCGCGATTCTGGGCTGTGGCGGGTGGGTTCTGAGTCGCGGCGCGAACGATACCGGGATGGTCAACATGCTCTTCGAGTTCGAGCGCCGGGCCTGTGTCGACATCTATAGCGTGCTGATCGCCGCCGGCCTGGAACTGAGCCAGAGCGGGCACATCCGCCTTACCGAACTCTGCCGCTGTACTCGCAGCCACCCGCAGGAATGTGGCGCCGAGATCGCCAGCGTCGACCTGGAGATCCAGACGTTTCCCGTTGAAATGGCACGCGCTGCACGCGCAGCAGAAGCGGCATAGAGGGCCCGTCTTCAGCCGGCCTCGACCAATCCATAGCGGCGCTGCCAGGAATCTTTGAGCCGCGCCCACACACGCGCCCGCTCGGTTTCGGTAGCCTCGTTGCCGCGAGCCTTTTCAGAAGCCGGGGTGTTGGCAAAGCGGGCGGCCTCCATCTTGGCTAGCTCCAGCAACTGCCGGTCGCGCACCAGGTTGGCCACGCGGAAGTCGGGCAGTCCCGCCTGCCGGGTTCCGAAGAACTCACCGGGTCCGCGCAAGCTCAAGTCCAGCTCTGCCAGTTCGAATCCGTCCTGGGTGCGAACCATGGCGTTGAGCCGCTCCTCGCCGAGGGGCGAAACCCGCGGGCCGGTGATCAGAATGCAGTAGCTTTTGGCCGCGCCACGGCCGACCCGGCCGCGCAACTGGTGCAACTGCGCCAGGCCAAAGCGCTCCGCGTGCTCGACCACCATGACAGTCGCATTGGGCACATCGACGCCTACTTCAATCACCGTGGTGGCCACTAGCACGTCGATTTCACCGCGCTGGAAGCGGCGCATGATGATTTCTTTCTCGTCGGCGTCGAGCCGTCCGTGCAACAGGCCCAACCGCAGGCCAGCAAGCGCGCCGGCGCGCAGTTTCTCGTGCATTTCGACGGCCGACTTCAGGCCGGATTTTGCTCCCGGATTGGCCTCCTGCGCGACGCCTGGGAAGAGCTCCGCTGTTTTGCCCTTGCGGTTGAGCTTACGACTGGGTGCCCCAGGTCTCGGTTTTGAGACCTGGGATGTGGCTGCTGCCTCAATTCCCAACTCCGGGTCGTCGTGCGAGAAATCCAGCTCCGGCTGGTCGTCCTTGCTACCCTCGATGACTGGGTACACGATGTAGGCCTGCCGGCCCTTGGCCACCTGCTTGCGGACAAAATCCCACACTTCGTCGGCCATCTCGCCGGGCACGCGCCGAGTGACGATCGGCGTGCGCCCCGGCGGCAGCTCGTCCAGAACACTGACATCGAGGTCGCCGTAGAGTGAGAGCGCCAGGGTGCGCGGAATCGGCGTCGCGGTCATCACCAGCATGTCGGGCTCGGCCTGATTTGGCTTCTTCATCAGCTTGAAGCGCTGCAAGACGCCGAAACGGTGCTGCTCGTCCACCACCACCAGGCCCAGGCGGTCGAATTCGACTTTTTCTTCGATGAGCGCGTGGGTCCCGATCACCAGTTGCGCTTCGCCGCGATTGATCTGGCCCCGCGTGGAGCGCTTGCGCGCCTCGTCGAGCGAACCGGTTAACAGCACAATGCGCGGCTTGCGCGAGGACCGTTCCAGCAGCTTGCGCATGGCCAGGAAATGCTGCGTGGCCAGAATCTCGGTGGGCGCCATCAACGCTGCCTGATAGCCGTTTTCCATGGCCACCAGCATGGCCTGCAAAGCCACGATAGTTTTGCCTGAGCCCACATCGCCTTGCAGCAGCCGGCGCATGGGGCTGGGCTGGCGCATGTCGGCCACAATCTCGCCCAGCGTTCGCTTCTGCGCCGCCGTGGGATGGAAGGGCAGCACCTCGCGAATGGCTTCGCGCACCTTGTCGTTGGTGGCAAAGCCGATGCCGACGCGCCCTCGCATACGGCGGCGTTTCAGTTCCAGGCCCAACTCCAGGAAGAAAAGTTCCTCGAAGATCAGGCGCCGGTGGGCCGGCGTCGCCGAGCTTTGCAACTGGACAAAGGGCGTGCCTTCGGGCGGAAAATGCACCTCGCGCAGCGATGTCTCGCGATCGGGTAGCGCAAGACGCGCCAGCATAGCTTGCGGAAGGCACTCCGGCACCACGCCGCGCAGAGTCTCCAGAAGATTGAAGATCGTCTTCCGCTGCCAGCGCGATGCTAGCCGCGCACCGCCCAGCGACTCGTAGACCGGCGTAATGCGGCCCACTTCGAGCATCTGCGTCACTGCGTCATCCGAGGCGTCGGGCAGGATCTCAAATTGGGGCTGGATCATCTTCAGATTGTTGCTGGAGCGCGACGGTTCGACCTTGCCGTAGACCGCTACCGTTTGGCCGGCGTGGAACTTCCCCTCCAGGTAGCTTCCGTTGAACCAGATGCACTTCAGAGCCAGCCGGCCCTGGCCCACGGCGAGTTCGAAGATGGGCATGCGCCGCGTGCGCAGCAGCGCCGAACCGCGCACTTCGGCGATCACGCTGGCCATTTCGCCGGGCTGCAACTCATCCAGACTGCGCGGATTCTGGCGATCCTCGTAGCGAAAAGGGAGGTGGTAAAGCAGGTCCTCGGCTGTCTGGATGTTCTTGGCGGCGAGCATTTCCGCCACTTTCGGACCGACGCCGCGCACATACATCACCGGAGTATCGAGGCTTGCCACACTCCGGATGCTAAATGGCTTGCGTCCGAAGGGACAAACGAGGGAAGGACGAGAGGAGGCCGGTCTGAATCCGGTGGGAAGGAACAGGCGGTCAAAGACCGAGGACTCTGACCGTATGATTTGGTGTCTTCCCACCCTTGCGGCAAAAACAGATACGCCGCAAGGATGGGGTACCCACCTTGGTACCACAACAGGCGGTCAGAGACCGAGTAGAATCGCAGTCTGTGCAAGATGGGGGTCCACGATGGCAAATCGATACGGTGAAGCGGCAATTCTGGCGGCGCGCGAAGGGGCTTCGGGCATGAATCCGGTTGCTCGATGGGAGCGCGCGCTGGAGAAGTTGTACCCTACCAGTCCGGTGGCGCGGCTGAAGAACAGCCCGCGCGGGGCTTTTCTGGGCCTCTGCGAAGCGGGCTTGATCAAGGGCATTCCCACGGGCGAATATACGGCATCGAAAGACAACAAGGACTACGCCGTCCGTGCCGTTCGATTGCTGATGGAGGGTACGCAGCACTGGTCGAGAAGTGCGTTGTGGCAGGCTGTAACGAAGGACGCTGACAAGAAGGAGAGTGGCCAAATCGACGTTGTTCTGGCGCTTTGGAACAACGATCTGATCGTCGGCAAGCCGGCAGCCGGGTAGAGTGCCAGCAACTCATTGCGAAAAAATACCCGGTTCGCCTCGGGCTGTACCGAGAATAGCGGCCCATTGAGCGGAGCCCGACTTGCTGCTTACGCTTATGGCGGTCCCTCTGGCTTCCTTGAATAGAAAAGATTTCGAAAATTGCTCAGCAGGCTTGATACGCATCCCGCAGGGGTTAAAACCCCTCGTTTTATGGCGATTCTCGGCACGACTAAAGTCGTGCCCTGACACAAAACCTGTCCTTGAAACATGCCTTATTGATCCGGCAAGAAAATAGTGACATTGTATTCCCACCCATTTCCGCAAAAGACGCGGAAATGGATGGGGCACCCTGCACGACTGAGGTCGTGCCCTGACACAAAACCTGTCCTTGATTTGCCTTAGCGCTTGGGCAGAAAATAGGCCTCAATTGCCTGCGCCATGGTTGCTCGATTGAGATGCGGCATTCTGTCCTCGTATTTCGCAGCCCATAGAATCTGGTTCACAATATCCCGCGGATAACATGGGCGCAACTCCTGCTTGAGCCCGTCCCGGATGCAGGTGATCAGTTCGTCGAATATGCCTGCGTCCCATTCGAGTTCATGTTGGGCGGCAACCCGGCGAGAAATCTCGCGAAACTGTTCATCTGAAACATCGCCGACTTTGATCTTCGTCTGAATTCGTCGCAAAAAGGAGGGGTCCACCAACTCGGCCGGATCCATGTTGGACGCAAAAACGACCAGCATTTCGAAGGGGATCTCAATCTTTCTTCCTCCCGTCAGAGTCAGAAAGTCGATCCTGCGATCAAGAGGAACCACCCAGCGGTTCAGCAATTCTTCCGGGCGAAGCCGCTGCCGCCCGAAGTCATCGATAATCAGAACCCCGTTATTGGCCTTCATCTGCACGGGGGCGACATAGAATTTTGTCATGGGGTTGAATTGCAGGTCGAGCATTTCGACCGTCAATTCTCCGCCGACAAGAACTGTGGGGCGATGGCAGAGCACCCAGCGGGCATCCCGATTCTCGATCCCTGCTTCCGAGGCTGGCTTATGAACCTCCGGATCAAAGACCGCAATGACTTCCCCATCGACTTCCACCGCGTAGGGTATCCAAACCTCATCCTCGGCAAGCACCCGCGAGAGTCTCTCGGCGATCGAGGTTTTTCCGACTCCGGGCGGACCGTAAAGAAAAACGGAACTTCCGGAATTGAGCACGGTTCCAAATTGCCGCAGCAGCTTGGCTTCGATTACCAGGTCGGCAAAGGCACGCTCAACGTCAGCCGAGTGCACCACCACATTCCGGACGCTCTGTTTTCTGGTCTGCTCAACATAGTTTTCCAGAGACACGGGTGCAGGGCCCACGTAATGACTTTGGGACAGCAGTTCCACGGCTCGCGATCTGCCTTGAGACGTAATCGCAATTTGAGGAACATTGGCCGTCATTCCCGTGACCTGGCAGAATTGTCCCGCTCGCAGCCGGCAAAACAGCTCGTCCACCACCTCAAAGGGAAGGTGAGTCCGTGCAGAGAGTTCAAGAATGGAGAGGGATCCGAACAGATAAAGGGCTTTTAATGCCAAATCCTCAAGCATGGACTGACGCACGCCAGTTTCCGCGACTGTCCGGGGCCTGTGCGTTGGTCCGGCAATGGGTTCTGTCTTGACAAAATCGTGCGTTGCCAGCAGGGATGCCATATTCTCTTCCTGAATGTTGCTGCCAATATACCCTCTTCCTCCACTTGCGTCATCCTCATCGCCACTCTTTAGGCACTATCTGGTTCCGTTTTAGTCCACGGATCCAAAGGACAAGATGAAGCAAGCCAATGCGGCGAAGAAGCGGGAGACGGTCTATCTGTTGGCAACGGAGGCACTTTGAACTCGTTCGGGGTCTTTTGCGTATCCCCGTCAATTCGGGTCAGGGCGCATTTTGCGCGGGGCGCGTTTTGCTACACTGCTCGAAAGACCGGACCCTCGGTTTAGTTTGAAAAAGGCCGCAAATCGAACGCAGGAGAGCAAATGCCAGTTGTCGAACTCGCGGGAGTGACCAAGGCCTACGAGAGCAAGGTTGCCGTCAGCAACCTGAGCTTATCGATTGAATCGGGCCAGATGTTCGGTCTGCTGGGGCCGAACGGGGCGGGCAAGACCAGTTCCATTCGCATGATGATGGGCATTACCATTCCGGACTCGGGCCGGATCAGCCTGTTCGAAAAGCCATTCGAGCGCAAAAGCCTGGAGCGGGTGGGCTACCTGCCCGAGGAGCGCGGCCTCTACAAGAAGATGAAGGTGATCGACCAACTGGTTTTTTTCGGCCAGTTGCACGGCCTGACGCCGGAAGAGGCGCGCAGGCGGGCCATCGAGTGGGCCGAGCGCATGGAAATTGCCGACGCTCTGCAAAAGAAGACCGAAGAACTCTCCAAGGGCATGCAGCAGAAGATCCAGTTCATTGCCTCCCTGCTGCACGATCCGGGGCTGATCGTCATGGACGAGCCATTCTCGGGGCTCGACCCGGTGAATGCGGTGCTGGTGGAGAAGACACTGCTCGAACTCAAGGACCGGGGCAAGGCCATTTTGTTTTCGACCCACCGCATGGACCAGGTGGAGAAGCTTTGCGATTCAATTTGCCTGATCAACAACGGCGAGGCGGTGCTGGCGGGCCGGGTGCGCGAGATCAAGGCCACTTACGAGCGCAATCGCGTGATCGTCGAGTTCGAGGGCGGCGCCGAATTCCTGAACAGCGCAGAGATCGCCGAGGCCAAGAATTTCTCCGGTCACGCCGAAATTCGCCTGCACCCGCATGGCGACGCGCAAAAGCTGCTGCACGAGGCGGCGGCCGTGGCCACCATCTATCGCTTTGAACTGGTCGAGCCGTCGCTTGAGGAGATCTTCATCCAGACCGTGGGAGGCAAATCCAATGCATAACATCGCTCTCATTGCCAAGCGAGAATATCTGGAGCAGATTCGCGGGCGGGCATTCCGGTTGTCAACCATTCTGGTGCCGGCGTTATTTCTGGTCGTGGTGGGAATCGTCTATATGTCGGGCCGGAGCTCCATGGGCGCCAAGCACCTGGTGATCGCTTCCCCGGATGTGGTGCTGGCCGATGGCGTGCGCGCCCGGCTGCAGGATGACAAGGGCGCAAGTTCCGATGTGGAGGTGCTGGCCCCGGCAAAACCGGAAGACCGCGCTGCGCTGGTCGGGCGGGTACAGACCAAGGCCATTGACGGATTTCTGTGGATCGATGCTCCCGCGGGGAAGGAACCCACCGCGGAATACGAATCGCAATCCTCGGGCGACTTCATGACCACCGAGAGGCTGCACTCGGCTCTGAATCACGCTGTGGTGAAGGACCGGCTGACGGACTCAGGGATCAAGGCCGGCAATGTCGACGCGCTGCTCAAGGAAGTCGAGATCGATACCAAGCAGGTGAGCAAGGAAGGCAAGGAAGTCAAGAGCAACGCCATCAGCTCCTTCTACAAGGGCTATCTGATGGCGCTCTTGCTGACCATGACCACCATGATTTACGGCTTGAACGTGGCCCGGTCGATTATCCAGGAGAAGACCTCGCGCATCTTCGAGGTCATGCTGGCCATCGCCAAGCCCGGCGACATGCTGGCCGGCAAGCTAATCGGCGCCGGAGCCGTGGGCCTGACACAGATCGCCATTTGGGCGGTCGCGGGCGGGGTGATTGCCGGCTCGACTCTCGCCGGCCCCATTCTTTCCGGCACGTTTTCCATTCATTTTTCCTGGGTCGAGGGCGTGCTTTTTCCGTTGTATTTTGTGCTGGGCTACCTGTTGAACGCCTCGCTTTTTGCCGGCCTGGCCGCCACCTGCGAAACCGAGCAGGAATTGCAGATGTATACGCCGCTGGCTGCGTTGCCGGTGTGGCTCAGTTTTGCCCTGATCGTGATGGTGGTCAACAATCCCGACTCGATGCTGTCGATTGCCGCGTCCCTGTTTCCGGCCACGGCGCCCATCATCATGATGCTGCGCATGGGCTCGCAAATGCCGCCTGCCTGGCAGTTTGCAGCTTCGATCGGCATTCTGATCGTGAGCATCTGGGCTACGGTCTGGTTCTCGTCGCGCCTCTACCGGGTGGGCATTCTGATGTACGGCAAACGGGCGACGTTGCCGGAGATTTGGCGCTGGCTTCGCTATAGCTGAGCAGCGAATAAGCGGGGTTAGCGGGGGTAGCGGGGATAGCGGAGTTGGCGGAGTTGGCGGAGTTAGCAAAGCAGCGTGAAACTAGCCGCATTTCTCACCGGCCGCCAAGAATCGTACCGCCGGTCTTCTGACCGGCTGTACTGACGGCCTTCCGGCCCTCAGTGGCCTCGCCCGACCCCGAATTCCGGGTGTTTGCGCCCTCTGTGAGAAATGCAGGCCGACTCCGCCAACTCCGCTAACCCCGCCAACTCCGCTAAAATTAGACAGTGACCGTCCAAGCCAGTCCCAGATTCACCTTTGGCCAGCGCCTTGTGCTGACCGTGGTCCCGCGCGTGGTGTGGGCGCTTCTGTGGATCGTCAGCCGCACCTGGCGGTTCGAAGTGATTGCCGAGGAGGGCGTGGTTCCCGTGCTCTTTGGCCAGAAGCCGGGGCCGGAGATCTACTGCTTCTGGCACCAGTGCGTGCTGCCCTGCACGGTCTACTTTCGCCGCTCCCACGCGGTGATCCTCATCAGCAAGAGCTACGACGGCGAACTGATTACCCGCATTCTGAAAATGTTTGGCTTTGACGCCGTGCGCGGCTCCAGTTCCCGCAGTGCGCGGGAGGGGCTGCGGGGGTTGAAGAACGTGATTGAAACGGGCAGGACGGCCATCTTCACCGCTGACGGCCCGCGCGGTCCCATCTATCAAACCAAGATGGGCCCCATCAAGCTGGCGCAATTGACTGGCGCGCCCATTGGCGCCTTTCACCTGGAGCCGGAGCACGCCTGGGTCATGGGCTCGTGGGACCGTTTTCTGGTTCCCAAGCCGTTCACGCGGATTTGCGTCAGTTGGGCGCAGTGGACGCGCGTTCCCGCCGAGCTTGCCCCGGAAGAGTTCGAGCCCAAGCGCGAGGAGTTGAACGCGGCCATCGAGCGCGCGCGGCTGCGGGCTCTCGATTACTTCAAGAAGGCGAATTCATGAGCAGGCCTGAAGAAAAAGCCGTTGCGGACGGCTTGCGCGTTGCCGATTTCGATTTCGATCTGCCCGCGGAGTTGATTGCGCAACAGCCGCCCGCCGAGCGCGGCCTGAGCCGCATGTTAGTCGTGGATCGCGTGAGCGGCGCCCTCAAAGACACCAGCTTTGCCGATTTTCCCTCGCTCTTGAACCCTGGCGACCTGCTGGTTCTGAACGACACGCGCGTGATCCCGGCGCGGCTTTACGCGCGGCGCACCCTGCTTCGCGACCACGAGAAACCATCCGGCCGCATAGAAGTGTTGCTCACCGAGCCGGCCGGCAAGAACTGCTGGCACGCCCTGGTGAGACCGGGCCGGAAGGTCGCGATCGGCGAACGACTGGTTTTTCCGGCGCCGGACGGCGAGCTTGTGCTTGAAGCCGAGGTGCTGGAGCGGGGCCAATTCGGCGATCGTCTTTTGGAATTCAAGCCGGTGGACGATTTTTTTGCCGTTCTCGACCGCATCGGGCACATGCCCCTGCCGCCCTACATCCGGCGCGACGATGCGGACGCGGATCGCGAGCGCTACCAGACGGTTTTTTCGCGCGAACGTGGCTCGGTGGCCGCACCGACGGCCGGTCTGCACTTTACGCCGCAAATTCTCGATGCGGTGGCCGCTCGTGGTGTCGAGATTGCGCGCATCACGTTGCACGTAGGGCTCGGCACCTTCGCGCCGCTGCGTGTGGAACGGGTGGATGAGGTCCGCCTGCATCGCGAACGCTACACGCTCTCCTCGGCCGCTGCCGAGGCCATCAATCGCGCCGTTGCCGAGGGGAGGCGCATCGTCGCAGTCGGCACTACGGTGGTGCGCACCTTGGAACACTGTGCACAGCAGGCAAAAGGCTGCCGTCTGCAAGACCACTCCGGAGTGACGGAAATCTTCATTTCGCCCGGCTTCGAGTTTCGCTTGGTCGGCGCCCTGCTGACCAACTTTCACCTTCCCCAATCGAGCCTGCTGATGCTGGTTTCGGCCTTTGCCGGGCGCGAGCACGTGCTGGCGGCGTATCGCCATGCGGTCGAGCAGAAATACCGCTTTTTCAGTTACGGCGATTGCATGTTTCTGGGTTGACGTCCGCAACCCGGCCGATCCCTGTTCCCTAATCCCTAACCCCTACTCCCTGTCCTCTTGATAAACTCTGTAACGTGCAAACCCAAGCCAAACCGCCTGTATTCCTGCTCGACACCATGTCGTTCATCTTTCGTGCTTACCATGCGATGCAGCGCTCGCGTCCCATGTCTACCCGCGATGGGCTGCCCACCGCGGCCATCTACGTTTTCGTGAACATGATCAAGAAGCTGCGCCAGGACTTCGAGCCGCACTACTTTGCGGCGGTCTTCGACGTCAGCGGCGAAGTTTTCCGCGACGAGCGGGCGCGCACCATGGGACCGCTGCGCAAGTGGAACGCGAAGACGCAGAACTTCGACGACGTGAGCTACGACGGCTACAAGGCCAATCGCGCGTCGATGCCGGAGGACCTGCGCCGCCAGATTCCCTACATCCGGCGGGCTCTCGAAGCGCTGCGCATTCCCATCCTGGAGGCCGTGGGCTTTGAGGCAGACGACGTGATCGGCACGCTGGCCCGCGAGGCCGCCGAGCGCGAACACGAGGTCTTCATCGTCAGTGGCGATAAAGACATGATGCAGTTGGTCACGCCCACGGTGAAGGTCCTGAATCCGCAGAAAGACAACCTGATTCTGGATCCCGCCAAGGTCGTGGAAGTATTGGGCGTGCCGCCGGAGAAGGTGGTGGACGTGATGGCTCTGCGCGGGGATGCGGTCGATAACGTCCCAGGTGCGCCGGGCATCGGAGACAAGGGCAGCGTGGATTTGATTGTGGAGTTTGGCAGCGTAGAAGCGGTGCTCGACCGCGCCTCCGAGGTCAAGCGCAAAAGCTATCGCGAGTCGCTGGAACAGAACCGCGACGCCGTCCTTTTATCCAAGGAACTGGTCACCATTGATTGCCATGTTCCGCTGGAACTGGATCTGGCGGCGATGGAAACGCAGCAGCCCGACGTCGAAGCCTGCCGCGAGCTGTTTACCGAGTTGGAATTCACGTCCATGCTGCGCGACCTCGCACCTTCCGAGACAGGGCCGGCCATCGAGTTGATTGAGGAGCCAACGGAGGAACAGGCTGCCGCGTTCTATGCGGCTGCACGTGCGCAGGGTTTTGCGCTCGCCCTGGATGCGGCAGAGCCCGCAGCTCCTGAAGCGGACGACGCGGTGCCGCAGACGCTGTCACTTCTCGATGTTGTCGAGGAGGCGGAGAGAAAAACGCGCTCCAGCGTGGGCGTGTGCGCCGATCCGGCAACGGCTCTGCAACTCCCGCTGACCGCGGAGGTCCGCGCGCTGCTTGAGGATGCCGCGGTGCCCAAGCGCGTGCACGATTGGAAGCTGGCGCTCCATGTTCTGGGCGGGCTTGGCGTTCAATTGCGCGGCGCCGTTGACGACACCATGCTGCTTTCCTACGCGCTCAACCCGACGCACTCCACGCAGTCGCTGGCCGATGTGGCGGCGCGCAACGGGCAGCCCGCGCCGTCCTCTCTGGCTGCGGGTGCGGCGGCCATTCATGCGCTGGTTCCGGCGCTGAAGGTCGAAGTCGAAAAGTCGGGTGTCGAGCGTGTTTATCAGGACATCGACCTGCCGCTTGCGCCGGTGCTGTTCCGCATGGAGCAGGCCGGCGTGCGCATCGATCTCGGCGTGCTCGACGGGCTGTCGAAACGCTTCGCCGTCGAACTGGAGCGCGTGGGCGAACAAATCTTCGCGCTGGCCGGCCGCCGCTTCAACATCAATTCGCCCAAGCAGCTTGGCGAAGTGTTGTTTACGCATCTGGGCCTGCCCGCGCCCGCCAGCCGCGGGAAGAGCAAGTCCCTTTCCACCGCGCAGGATGTGCTCGAATACCTCGCCGAGAAGCACGATGTGCCCCGCCTGGTGCTTGAATATCGCCACCTCTCCAAGCTGAAGTCAACGTACATCGACGCCCTGCCGCTGCTGGCCGACGCCGATTCGCGCGTGCATACCACGTTTCTGGCTGCTGCCGTCGCAACCGGACGTCTCTCCTCGGTGAACCCGAATCTGCAGAACATCCCCATCCGCACCGAGTTGGGCCGCGAGATTCGCGCCGCGTTTACATCCGCGTCGGGCACGCAACTGCTGTCGGCGGATTACTCGCAGATCGAGTTGCGTCTGCTGGCCCACTTCAGCGGCGATCCGCTGCTGGTGCGGGCCTACCAGAACAACGAGGACATTCACACGCTCACCGCCAGCGAAGTTTTCGGCGTGCCTGCCGCGGAGATGGACAAGGAGACGCGGGGCCGCGCCAAGGCCGTGAATTTCGGCATCGTCTATGGCATCTCGCCGTTCGGGCTGGCCGCGCAGTTGGGCATTCCGCAGGCTGAGGCGAAGGCCTACATCGACCGCTACTTTGCGCGCTACGCCGGAGTGCAGGCGTTCATCGAGAAGACGCTCGAAGAGACGCGCAAAACCGGCAGCGTGCGCACGCTCTTTGGCCGTATGCGCCCCATTCCCGATATCGAAAGCCGCAACGCGAACCAGCGCGGATTCGCCGAACGCACGGCCATCAACTCGCCTCTGCAAGGCACTGCCGCCGACCTCATCAAGCTGGCCATGATCTCCATCGACCGCAAGCTCACTGAGCGGGGACTCAAGACGCGCATGGTCTTGCAGGTTCACGACGAACTGCTCTTCGAAGTTCCGGCGGACGAGACCGCCGAGATTGAAGAGCTGGTGCGAACAGAGATGGAAGGCGTGGTCAAGCTGAATGTTCCGCTGGTGGCCGATTTGGGATTTGGTGCGAACTGGCGCGACTTGAAGTAGACGTGCCGCGAGACTCTTTGATTCCCAGGTCTCAGAAGCGAGACCTGGGGCACCCGGTATGTATTGAGAAAACTCGTGGGTCAGATTCCGAGTTCGGCGCGGATGGCGTCGGCGATGGCGTTGGCGTGGTGCTTCATCGCGTCTTCGCTTTCGGCTTCGATCATCACGCGGGCCAGGGCTTCGGTGCCGCTGTAGCGGATGACGACGCGGCCCGAGTCCTGTAACTCCTCTTCCGCGGCGCGGATGGCGGCGACGACCGACGGAATCGATTCGAGCGGCTTCTTCTCGCGCACTTTCACGTTCACGATGACCTGTGGAAAGACCTTCAAATCCGCGGTCAGCTCGTCGATGCTCTTTCCCGAGCGGGCGATCAGGTCGAGGACGACAAGAGAGGTCAGCAGGCCGTCGCCGGTGGTGGCCAGATGCGGCAGCAGGATGTGCCCCGACTGCTCGCCTCCCAGGGCGACGTCGTTTTTCTGCATCTGTTCGAGCACGTAGCGATCGCCCACCGGGGCGCGCAACATGCGAATGCCGGAGCGCTTGAGCGCTGCTTCGAGGCCCATGTTGGACATGGTGGTGGCGACGACTAGATCTCCCGTCAACAGGCCGCGGGATTTCAGGTCGCGCGCGGCGATCAGCAGAATGGCGTCGCCGTTGACGATGTTCCGGTGCGCGCCGGTCAACATGCAGCGGTCGGCGTCGCCGTCGAAGGTGAGGCCGATATTTGCGCCGCGTGCGGCAGTTTCCGCCGCGACATAGCTGGGATGCAGCGCTCCGCAGTCCAGGTTGATGTTGCGGCCGTCGGGGGCGATGTTGAGCAGGGTAACGTCCCCTCCCAATCGGCGGAAGAGCTCGGGAGCAACCGCAGCCGCGGCCCCGTTGGCGCAATCGGCCACAATGCGGAGGCCGGCCAGCGAGAGGGTGGGCACGCAGTCAATCAGAAATTGGATATAGTCAGCCTGCAGGGCGGGGTTGTCTTCGACCGGGGGCAGGGAAGCCGGATCGGGCGCTGCAATTTTGGCAGCATGTTGGAGGATTTCGTCCTCCATGGCCAATTCGACCGCGTCGGCCAGCTTGAAGCCGTCGCCGCCGAAGAGCTTGATGCCGTTGTCGCGCCAGGGATTGTGCGAGGCGGAGATAACCACGCCGGCCTGAAATCCGTGGGTGCGCGCCAGGAAGGCGACAGCGGGGGTGGTGATGACGCCGGCGCTCTCGACGCGGGCTCCGGACTCACGCAAGCCGGCGGCAAGCGTGGCGGCAATCCAGGGGCTGGATTCGCGGGTGTCGCGGCCCAGAATCACTTTAGGCTCGGCGGCCATGGGGCGCAGGGAGTGGCCGAGCGCCAGTCCGCAGGCGAAGATGGTGGTTGGGTCGAGTGGGGATTCGCCGGCCACGGCGCGAATGCCGTCGGTGCCGAAGAGTTTGCGTGCCTTGGTTTTGCTCATGGTCTCATTTCTTGATGGATTTGTTCGATGCCGTGGATTCCACGCGGCTGATGAAGGCGCCGTCAGAGAGGCGCGTGAAAACCTTGTCGCCGGGCGCAACCTGCAAGGTCGAGCGCACCACCCCTCCGTTGGCGTCGAGCACCAGGGCGTAGCCGCGCTCGAGGACGGCGAGGGGGGAGAGCGAGTTGAGGCGCGCATCGAGGGCGCTGAGGCGGGACGAGGATGCGTGGATCATGCGCTCCAATGTGCGGTCGAGGCGCGTTCGGCAGGCGGCGAGGCGTTCGCGGGCCTGGGCAAGACCCTGGCGGGGATCGTGGCGCAGAACGGCCGCCGCAAGCTCCGCAACCTGACTCTGACGCTGGCGCAACTGGCCGCTGGCGGCTGCTTCCAAGCGGAAGCTGAAGTCGTCCAGCCGTTGCTCCAGGCGGTGCAGCAGCGCGGCCATGCGCGACTCGGCGCGGCTGACGGGCAGGCGCGTGAGCCGCTGGCGGGCTTGCAACAGTTGGAAGCGCGCGGCGCGGTCCAGGCGGTGCGCCTGGGTGGCCAGGTGCTCGGCGATCTTGTGCTGCGCCTCGGTGATCAGTTCGGCGGCGGCCGAGGGCGTGGGGGCGCGCAGGTCGGCGACAAAGTCGGCAATGGTGAAGTCGGTTTCGTGGCCGATGGCCGAGACCACCGGCAGCCGGGAAGCGGCGATGGCGCGGGCCACGCCCTCGCTGTTGAAGGCGGCCAGGTCTTCGAGCGAGCCGCCGCCGCGTGCCAGCACGATGACGTCCACCAGGCCCGAAGAGTTGAGCGCGGCCAGCGCCGCCTCGACCTCGGCCGGCGCGGAGTCTCCCTGCACGCTGACCGGGCAAACAAGCACGCTCAAGCCGGAGTGGCGGCGGGCAACAATGTTGAGGAAGTCGCGAATCACGGCCCCGGTGGGTGAGGTGACGATGCCCACGGTGTGCGGAAACGCGGGCAGGGGGCGTTTGCGGTCGGCGTCGAAGAGGCCTTCGGCCTTGAGCCGTTCCTTCAATTGCTCAAAGGCCATTTGCAGCGAACCCGCACCAACTGGTTCCATGGTCTCGGCGACCAGCTGCATCTGGCCGCGCTGCTCGTAAACGCTGACCCGACCGCGCACCAGCACGTGCAGACCATCCTCTGGGCGGAAGCGCAGCAGCATGGCCTGGCGGCGGAACAGCACTACGGGCAATTGCGCGTCGGCGTCCTTGAGGGTGAAGTAGACGTGGCCTGAAGGAGCGGGGCGGAAGTTGGAGATTTCGCCCTCGACCCAGATGTCGCCGTACTCCTGCTCGACGAGTTCGCGGACCTGGCCGACGAGTTCGCGCACCGGCCAGATGCGGCGGGGCTGGCGCGGCTCGTCAAACCTGAGGCCCAACTGGGGACTGAGGTCGAGCTGGGACGCGAATGGGTCGGGTCTGTTCACTTATCCAAAGTGTAATTGCTGCGGAGGCGGCGGGGGCTGGTTGCGGCTCTCGACAATCACGCGGAGCCGGGCGGCAAGCGTCGTGAGCTGTCCGCCCTCGGCCGGATCGGGGCTGTTCGGGCGGGAATACAGGCCTTCCAGCTCACGGGCCAGGACGGTGCCCTCGTCGAGGCCGAAAGTGCCCAGCACGCCGGCCAGCTTGTGCGCCGCTGCGATGGCGGACGTGCGCTGGTCTTCCGAAAGGTGGTTCCCGGCAAAGGCTGCCGCGACGGCCTCCAGAGTGGCCACCCGTTCCTCCAGTTGGGGCAGGAACCTAGTCCACATCCGGTCCAGGGCTTCGGCCATCGAGGGCTGCGCGGCGGGGTCCATGACGAATGCGCCCTTCAGTTCCAGCCCAGCACGCCGGCAATCTCCGTGGAGAGGGTCATCGGGTCGAAGGGCTTGAAGAGCACAGCCTCCACCCCCAGGTCGGCGAAGCGGCGCTGGTCGGAGCTCTGTACTTTGGCGGTCAGCAGCAGGACGGGAATGTGCGCGGTGGCGGGATTCTTGCGCAGTTCGCGAAAAGTGGTGGGACCATCCATGCCGGGCATCATGACATCCAGCAGAATAGCTTCCGGCTGGTACTCGATGGCGCGCGCCAGCCCCTGAGCCCCGGAACCGGCCATGACCACCTCCCAGCCGGCTACGGTTTCAAGGCTCAATGCGGCCACCTCCCGGATGTCTTCTTCGTCGTCAATGATCAGGATGCGGTGCGCCACGATTGAACAGCCTCCACGGCAATCTTGTTGGGTTCAGGCGGCCCGTGCAAAGGGACCGTGGTTGGAAATCATAAAACACGTTCTCGCTTCAGCCAGCAACGCATGAGAACCCGCCACAGGGCCTACGATTCAACGGACGGGCCAAGGCTTCCTGGCGGTCTAATTGGCGGCGGGAACCTCTTCCATCTGACGCGAAGTGCGCAGCATCGTCAAGACCAGGGCCTCAAGTTGCTGGGGCTGCACGTGAGCCTTGGTCAGGAAATGGGTGGGTCCGAGGGTCAACTGGCGGCGTTCGTCCGGGGACAGTTCGCGGCCGGAATAAACCACCAGGGGCAAGCTGGCCAGGCCTTCGTGCTGGCGGAGCCAGTCCACCACGTTGAAGCCGTCGCCGTCGGGCAGCCCAATGTCCAGCACGAGCAAATGGGGCTGAAAGGCAAAGCAGGCATCCAGGGCCGCCTGGCGGGTGTGCGCCAGTTCCACTTCGATGCTGTCGTGGGAGAAGACATTGCCGATGACGTGTGCAAGGTCCACGTCGTCTTCGACGATCAGGATACGGGTCTTTTCGCCGGGGCCGCAGAGCACCCGGGCCAACTCGCCGAGCAGGGCATCTTCCTCGAGCGGCCTGGTCACCCAACCCTCGGCGTCGACGGGCAGGTCCACCGGGCTTTGCAGGCTTTCAACGCTCAGCAGGACGACAGGGGTCCGGGCCTCGGGGTCCAGCCGGCGCAGCAAGGGCAGAATCTCCCAGCCGTTCATTCCGTCCAGCGAAGTGTCCAGCAGGATGGCCTCGACACCTTCATGCGCTGCGGCCAGGGTCTCTTCAACGGTGGTCGCCTCCAGCACGCGGTAGCCATGGCTGCTCAACTTGGCGGCGATCACCGGTCGCGTGGATCCGTGCGAGTCGGCCAGCAGCACCGTGCCGTGCCGCGGTTCGCTGTCGAACTTGTCCTGCGGAGCGGCGATGGGGACAGGCTGGTAGGGCAGGAAGGCGCGGAAAGTGGAGCCGCGAACCGGATTGCGCTCTGCCCAGATGCGCCCCGAATGTTGCATGACGATGGTGCGGCAGATGGCCAAGCCCAGGCCGCTGCCACCCTTCTGGCGGGAGTCCGAGGCGTCCACCTGCTGAAAGCGTCCGAAGATGGCCTCCAGCTTGTCGGCGGGAATGCCCCGGCCCTGATCGATCACTGAAAGGGTCACGCCGCTGACGCCCGGCTGCAGCATGACCGACACGGTCGAATTGGCCGGTGAAAACTTGATGGCGTTCGATAACAGGTTGGTGAGTACCTGCAACAGGCGGTCGGGATCGGCGGCGACTTCCACCTGAGTGGTGTCGTGGATCAGTTGCACGCCTGCCGCTTCTGCCACCGGCTGCATCCCATCGATGGCCTGGCGGACGATGTCCGCCAATTGCACAGGCCGGAAAGCCAGCGGCTCGCGGCCGCTCTGGATGCGCTCCAGATCAAGGATGTCGTTGATCAGCCGCACCAGCCGGTCGGAATTGTTGAGAGCGATCCGCAGCAGGTTGGCGCCCTTGTCGTTGATCTGGCCGAGTATGCCTGAGGAGAGCAGGCCCAGCGCGCCGCGAATGGAGGTGAGCGGCGTTCGCAGTTCGTGGCTCACGGTGGAGATGAACTCGTCCTTGAGGCGGTCCAGCGCATAGCGCTGGGTGATGTCGCGGAAGCTGAGCACGGACCCGGAAAAGTGGCCCAGGTCGAGGATGGGCGTCAGGAAATACTCTGCCGGGAAGGAACTGCCGTCGGCGCGGAAGATGGTGTCCTCGCCGGCTGTGGCCATATGATGCGCGGTGGCGCGCTGGAGCGGGCAATCGTCGCCGCAGTTGTGGCCGGGCGCCGCGGCACCGTGCAACAATTCGTGCACCGCCTTGCCGGTCAGGCTGGCTGCTTCGGAGCCCAACAACCGGGCCGCGGCGGGATTGGCAAAGCTGACTTGCCCGTTTTGGTCGATGCCGCAAATGCCGTCGGCCACCGAGTCGAGCAGAATCTCCTGTTGGCGATAAAGCTCTTCGGCCCGGCCCTTGTCGCGGGCGCGGGCCAGCATCTGGCCAAGCGAGGCGGCCACGGTTTCAATGGCCGCGATGGCCTCGCGGTCCTCACGATAGCAAAGGTGGCTATAGAATTCCAGGACCGCCAGCACTTTGTTGCCCACGCGCACCGGCATCGCCCAGCCTGAAGCCATCTCATTGCGCAGGGCGGCTTGAGCCCGCGGAGTTGACGGCGACGATGCCAGGTCGGTAATCCAGACCGGACGGCCATCCTTCCAAGCCCTTCCCGGCAGATCGGACCCGCTGGCCAGCTTGAGCCCCATGCTTTCCTGGATCAAGGCCTCGGTCCGCTTGCCCGGAACGCCCCAGGCCGAACTGAATTCCAGGCTTGTCTCGTTGGCATTGACCTCCCACTTGAGGGCCAGGTCCCAGCCCTGGGAGACGCACAAGGCTTCGAGGATGCGCATGGCCGCCACGTCGGGAGAGGTATTGTCGCCCACGATCTGACTTACCACCAGTTGCAGGGTCAGGCGATGCTCGCGCCGCTTCTGCTGGGTCACGTCGCGCAACAGGCAGCGCACCGCCAGCGGGTTGCCGGCTTTCTGGCGCTGGCTCAGGCTCAACTCAAGCTCCAATACGCGTCCGTCGGGCGTGTGGTTGCGGAAAGGCGCGCGGTCCACGGCCTCGCCATTCAATGCGCGGCGGAAGAGAGTGCTTACCTCCTGGCGGCAATTGACGCCAAAGAGCTCCTCAAACGACTCGAGTTTCAGCAGGGCTGCGTTGTCCAATCCGAAGCAGCGTTTCCAGGCTGGATTGGCATACAGAAACTGACCCGCCGGGCTGAGGGTGGCGATCATTTCGCTGGAGTTTTCAAACAGGTCGCGGTAGCGTTCCCGCGACTCGCGCACGGCCTGCTCCTGGTGCAGGGTCGCGCTCTGATCGAGAGCCACCCCCACCAGACCAGTAAGCGCGCCTGAGGCATCCCGCACTGCCGAGATGTGCAGCACAACCGGAAATTGGGTGCCGTCCTTGCGGCGCAACTGCGTGTCAAAGCTCGGCACCTGGCTGGGGGGAAGGGAGCGAACGCACTCCATGAATTCCGCCAACCGACGGGCTGGAGGAAGATCCTGCTCCAGTACGCTGCCGCGCAGCTTCAACATGGCCTGAACCAGGCGCGGCCCTTCGCCGGGAGCCAGAATTTCCCCGCCGTGCGCCATCTCCATCAGTTCCTGCGCATGGTAGCCCAAGAGCCGTTCCGTGGCTGGGTTCGCATAAGTGAAGCGACCATCGAGGCCGGCGGCCATCACCATGGGGCCGGCCGAGTCCAGCAGTTCTCTCATGGGGTCGGCCGCAGGCGCGTCAGCGGCTTCGGTTGCAACGGGCTGGCGTGCCAACAGTTGCAGTGCAATCGCCGTCGCGGCGCCCCCGGCGATGAAGAGCAGCAGTCCATCGAATCGCGGGCCGAGTTGGAAATGCCGGGCAAGCGCACCCGCAGCAAAGGCCAATACCAGAACCGCCAGCGCCGGCAAGATCAGGGACAAGCCGCCGCCCGTGCGCACGGTTTGCTGTTGTCTGGTCGTTGTTTCCCCGTTGGCCCGGTCCTGCATCCGTCTCCTCGAGGCCGGCCTGCCTTCGTGTAGCCGGCCATCGCTTTCCGGCCTGCGCGATGAGGCGCCACCCTTGCCGCTCGTTCCTGTCCCTACAACCCGCTCTCGTCCTGCACACGGGATTTCGCCAAGGCGAATCGGCACTTTTCGCGCATTCCCGCTTTTGTTCCAGCGAGTTAGCCATCCTTCAGGGCCAAAATCAACCGCATCGGCGAACGGTTTGGTCGCTGAGGACTGGCTATGTAGAGCTCGGCGTGCTTATTGTCCATTACCTTACACCCTTTTTTGAGTGGATGTTTCCGGAAAACCGCTCCATTGAACCTCACCAGGAAAGGCCGCCTCGCCTGTCGCTTCCTTCAGCCGGGCTCAACCCAAAGCACCGCAGCGCTTTGGGAAAGAACACGCCACGAAGCAGCGGCTTCTCACGCCGCATTCGCGCGAGCAACCATATACTGTCCTCATGTTATCCATCTGCACATCATCCCGTCTTTTTCAAGCGCTTCTGGCCTCGGCCGGGCTGGTTCTTGCTCAGCCGCCTGCGGCATGCGCCTGGGGCAACGGGGGCCAGCGGCTGGTAAACAAATTGGCGGCCAGCACCCTGCCCGCCGACGTGCCCGCTTTTCTGCGCTCCCCTGAGGCTATCGGCGAGATCGAGTACCTGGGCCCCGAGCCGGACCGCTGGCGCTCGCTTGCCGAGCCGGAGTTGAATGCCGCTCAGGCTCCCGAGCACTTCATTGATTTGGAGCCGGCCGATGCGCTGGGTCCCTTGCCACGCCGCCGCCTGGACTTCGAAGCCAAGGTCTTCGCCTCCGGTCAGCGGCCGGAAAAGATCGGCCTGCAACCCTGGGAAGCCACTGAAATCTGGGAGCGGCTGAAGGCGGCGCTGCGCGCCTACCGCAACCTGGCCGCGGCCAAGCAGGCCATCCTCTTCTACGCCGGCTGGTTGGGCCATTATGTAGGCGATGCCGCCCAGCCCCTGCACACCACCATTCAATACAACGGCTGGGTGGGACCTAACCCCAACGGTTACACAACGGGCCACGCGATTCACTGGCAGTTTGAGGGGCCATTTGTGGACGCCAACCTGCACGAATCCGAGGTGCTGGCCCGAATGACCGCGCCGAAGGCTATCGACGGCGACATCTTTGACAGCTATGTGGCCTACCTGCGGCACACGCAAACCTATGTCGAGAGGGTCTATCAGCTGGAGAAGGTGGGAGGATTTGTGGGGACGGGAACGGCCGAGTCGCGCGAGTTTACCGCGGGACGGCTTGCCGCCGGAGCCAGCATGTTGCGCGACATGATCTATACCGCCTGGCTGGAGAGCGCAAAACCGGTGCCCGACCCTTACGCGGGGAAGTGAAGGGCTTCAGTCGGCTGTCTCAGCCCCGGCTATAGCGGGGACTCGGCGTAGCAGCACGGTCAACGTGGCCGTCATCAGCGCCACAGCGGGAATGGCGACCAGCAGCCAGGCCAGGAACGCTTGCCCGGCCATGCCTCCCATTTGGGCAAACAGCACAAATGGAGGGGTGTGCAGTAAATTGCCGGCTTCAAAGGGGCGGCCTGAGTTGAAGGCGAACAGCCGCCCGCCCAGGCGCACAAAAGGCACAATCAGCGCTAGTTGCAGTGGCATGACGGCGTAATTCGCCGCCTGGATGGCGGGCAGATTCAACCGAAGCGCCAGCGCCAGGACTCCGCACAACACCGTCGGAATCCCCACCAGTGGAATGCAGCCGATGGCGAAACCCAGCGCAAGCGTCAATGCCAGGCGCCGGGGCGAGATGCCCTGACGCAGCAAGGCAGCCGCCTTCCGCTTCCACGAATTCAGGGATTTCGTCATGGTCCTGCTTCCCCTGCCATGATGACGCTTACCGTAGTGATACGTCGTCCAATTTTGGATAGTTTTCCAATAAAAATCCGCCAAATGAACCAAAGCGGGCAGGAGAAACAAGATAGAGCCTCAATCCGGGAAGCTCAGCAGACTGCGACGCCGCATCTCCGATAGCACTTGCTCCACCTTCCAGTCCAGTGCGTCAGTCCCGTCCAGGATGAGGTCGGCGTTGGCGGCGGACGGGCGCACAAAGGCAACGCTCGCGGGCCTGACGGTGGCTTCGTACTGGAGGCGGACCGACTCCGGCGTCCGTCCGCGCTGCTCGATGTCGCGCTTCAGACGCCGCTGGAAGCAGACCTCGTCCGGCGTATCCACATAAACGCGCAACTGATAGAGCGGGAGAATCTCGGGGTAGTAGAGGGCAAAAATCCCCTCGACCAGCAGAAAAGCGCCAGCTTTTACCGTCTCCGTCCGGTCCGGGATGCGGATGTAGGTTGCAAAGTCATAGAGTGGCCGCTCGATGGCTTCGCCCCTGGCCAGAGCCGCAATGTGGGCGGCCAGTAAAGGGCTTTCAATGACCGCCGGGTCGTCCATATTTTGCCGGGCCCGCTCGGCCTGCGGCAGGTGCGAGAGGTCGCGATAGTAGTTATCCAGGTTGAAGTGGAAGCCGTCGAGTTCCCGGGACAGTTCGCCAGCCAGGGTGGTCTTGCCTGACCCCGAGCAGCCGGCAATGGCCAGCACTACGGGTGGAAACGGAAGGCGCGCACTGCGTTCGGAGGTCTGGCTCACGACTGGCTCTCTTCCGGTTGCGCCGGCGTGTCCAGCAATGCGGCCATTCGGGGCGCGAGTTGCGCGAGCAACCGGGCCAGCCGGTGTTCCACCTGGCGACCGGTCTCGAAGACCTCCTCGTGGCTCAACTGCTTGGCGCCCAGCCCCGCGGCCAGGTTGGTGACGCAGGAGATGCCCAGCACCTCGATTCCCATGTGCCGGGCCACAATGGTTTCCGGCACCGTGGACATGCCCACCAGGGTCGCGCCCAGGGTGCGGAAGGCGCGAATTTCGGCCGGCGTCTCGAAGCTCGGTCCGCTGACGGCGAGATAAACGCCCTCGGCAAGGCCACCTTCGCCGGATGCGAGTCCCTCTTCCGCCGCGGCCTGATGGGCCAATGCGCGCAGCCGTTTCGAGTAGGCTTCGGTCATGTCTGTAAAACGAAGCCCCGGGGCGGCCTTGACGGCGAAGCGTGGCTCGTTCGGCCCCACCAGCGGATTCCAGCCCATCAGGTTGATGTGGTCGCTGAGCGCCACAAGCTGGCCCATATGGTAGCCCTCGGCAATGCCGCCGGCCGCGTTGGTCAGCACGACCGATTGAATGCCCAGCGCGCCCAGCACGCGCATGGGGAAAGTGACCTGGCTGGGCGAGTAGCCTTCGTAGAAGTGTACCCGTCCCTGCATGACGACTACGGGAGCGTCGCCCAACAGTCCCGCGACAATCCGTCCCGAGTGCCCTTCGACGGTAGATTGCGGAAAATGCGGAATCTCCGCGTAGGGAATGACGATCGGTTCGGTGACGGAATCCGCCACCGCTCCCAGCCCGGAGCCGAGAACGATTCCGATGCGCGGAGCAAGCACGCCCAGCTTGCTCCGCAGAAACGCTGCTGCCTCAGAAACTTGCTCAAAATAATTCATTCGTATGCCCGACAATGTGCTTTGCACATTCTACAGGCGAACGCGATGAGAGCCTGTCGAAAAGCCGGCCTTTGGGTGTCCCGGCTTGGGCACTTTCCATGGCGCCTGTCCGGGATGTGCCAGGTCACATATACGGCGCTCGTTCTCCTGCGGCTTCGGCGTCCCTGTGAGCGCTCTCCGATCTGTGTGAGATAGTCAAAGCAGTCGTGCATGGTGCTTTCTCAAGTTCTTTCAGCAATGGATGGCATTCCCTGCGGCACTGGCCTGTCCGACAGCCGCGGGAGAACAGGCCGGTATCGAAGGTGAATCAACCTGCTGAAGTCGGAAAATCGCACCACCCGTTGCTGATGTAAAATACGCTTTGGCCAGGCAGCGATGCCCAGTTTCCAAGCCTAGTCATGGCCCCGTAGCTCAGGTGGATAGAGCAGCAGTTTCCTAAACTGCGTGTCGGAAGTTCGAGTCTTCCCGGGGTCACCATTTTTCGCTGCGGGCGCAGAGCCGGCCTTGCGACATCGCACACACCGCAGATTCCTGAAACTCACCTGGATGTCTCCACTTATTTCTCCGCCCTCCTTGGAGTAGCCCGGGTCACGTGACATCCAAATCCAATGTGATCCAGATGGCATTTTTTGACTTCCTAGCCCTCCCCGTCTATAAAAGTTCATGACATGGAAATCCGTTTCATGTCGTTCTGGCTGCTCTTCTGAGGGCAGCGTACTCCACCACGGCAATCGCCAGGATGCTCGGGAAGGCGGTGAAATTCCGCCACTGCCCCGCAACTGTGAGCGCCCCTGCCGCATGGCCCGTCGTATCGGCCAGGGCGGGGAACCAGCCTGGGTCTTTTTCGTTCTAGAGAAGGTCCCTTATCAACCACTGCCGGTGAGCTCCTTGGGTGCGTCGGCGGGAAGGTGGCTGGAAATGGCGCAAGTCAGGAGACCGGTCCTTGGCGCCCTACCCACTTGCGTTCCGAGGGGAACGAAGGAGCCATCATGTCTGTTTCCGCCTATTTGCGCGCCCGCTTGAGTCGCGCGTTACCCTGTACATTCGCTCTTCTTCTGCTTTCAGCCGCCGTCGCTCTGTGCCCGGCTGCTTCCATTCGCGGCGTGGTTACCGATGCTTCCGGCGCCAAGGTCACCGGCGCCAACGTGGTGCTGGTCACAAATGGCAAGCCCGTTGCATCGACCGTTTCCGGCGCCGACGGCAGCTTCCAGATTCTTACCGGCATCGAGGGCCGCTTTTTCCTGGTAGTTTCCGCCACCAGCTTTCGCCAGTTGGAGACGCCGGGTTTCTACGCGGGCCGGCTGGATGCGGTCGAGCGCAATGTGGTCCTCGAGCCCGAGTGGGTGCGCGAGTCCATCGTGGTTACGGCCACGGGAACGCCCACGCCCCAGCCGCAAACCAGCTCTGCCACCAGCGTGCTGGGCCCTCTGGATCTGGCCCTGCGCGATGACCTGGTGAGCGCTCTACGCCTGATGCCTGGCACCTTCGTGGTGCAGGACGGCCAGCTTGGAGCGCAGACTTCGCTCTTCATCCGTGGCGGTGATTCGGACTCCAACAAGATCGTGCTCGACGGGGTCAACGCCGGCGATCTTGGCGGAGGCTTCGATTTCGGGCCGCTTTCCACCACCGCTGTCGAGCGCGCCGAAATCTATCGCGGTCCCAATTCCAGCCTCTATGGCGCCGACGCGGCCAGTGGCGTGGTCAGCCTCACCACTCCACACGGCACCACCAGCTTTCCCTCGATTCTGTTTCAGGGCGATGCAGGCAACTTCAACACTTCCCGGGAAGAAATGGAGTTGGCCGGAGCCCACAACAAGCTCGATTACCTGGGTGCCTTCAGTTGGCTGCAAACCGCAAACGATCTGCCCATGGATGAGTACCATGCAGCCACAACGGCCGCTAATGTTGGCTGGCAGCCCAGCGGCTCCACGCAGATTCGCGCCACTCTGCATTACGGCGTCGACGCCACCGGTGTCCCCGGCACCTGGGACTTCTATCACATCAGCGACGACCGCAAGGAGGGCGATCAGGATCTATACGTCAGCGGCACGCTGGAGAACCAGACCTCGCCCGACTTTCACAATCGCTTCCAGTACGGTCTGACGCGCAAGCGCGAGCAGTCTCAACAGTGGCATCCGGCGGGTATCTGCATCCCGGTCGACAATGTCGGATGCGGCGGCGCCCCCGACACCTTCACGGGCGGCAACTTCTACGGCCTGGCCGTCACCATCCGGGGCGCCAACGGCTACAGCGCCACGGGGCCCGCATTGCTCAATTACAGTGAGGCCAATGGAAGCGTCTATCCCAACCGCCTGGACCTGATCTCCAATCGCGATCAGTTTATCTATCAGGGAGACTACCGGCTGACGCCGCATTTGTTACTGCTGGCCAGCTTCCAATATCAGAATGAACGCGCCGCCGAGCGTGAGCCCGTCTACTTCATCGACGACGAAATCAATCGAACGAACTATGACTATATCTTTGGCGCTCACGGCGATTTCTTCAAGGAAAGGCTGTTTTATACGCTGGGCGGAGACGTGATGCACTACCAATTGATTGGCAACGGCATCTCGCCTCACGCCGGCCTTGGCTTCTACGCGGTGCGCCCACGCCACGGAGTTTTCAGCGGAACACGACTGAACGGGAACTTTTCGCAGGGCATACGTGAACCGAAGATAACCGATGAGTTAGGCTCGCTCTACGACCTCCTGGAGAACAACGGCGGTCAGGCGATGATTCAGCAGTTGCACATCTCCCCGATTGAAGGGCCTACCACCCGCACTTGGGAGGGTGGGGGAGAACAGGCATTCTGGAGCCAGCGGATCGTCTTCCGCGCAACCTATTTCCATAACGAGTTCGGCAGGGACATCGAAGCGGTGGGAGTCGGATTGATTCCCATGCTGTTTCCCAACTTCACGTCCCAACAGCAAGCCCAACTCAAATCGATTGTCCAGGGCAGCGGCGCCTACTCGATGGACCTTAACTCGCTCGCTTTCCGCGCCCAGGGCATTGAGACTACTGTCGAGAGCGGGATCGGCAAGAGCGTCTTTTTCCGCGGCGGCTATACCTATCTGGATTCGGTAGTGCAGCGGTCCTTCTCCAGTGACAACGCTGCGCTGCTCGGCGGCGACGCGCCCACCTTCGAGGGAATCCCCGTCGGCATCTACTCGCCGCTGAAGGGTGCGCGGCCCTTCCGCCGTGCGCCCCATACGGGATTCTTCACGGCAAGCTATGCGGGCCGGCGTCTCACCGGCGTCTTCACCTCAGCCTTCTCAAGCCGGGGCGACGATTCCACGTTTCTCGGCTACGAAGACATCAATCAGGGGAATTCGCTCGTGCTGCCCAACCGCAATCTGGATTCGGGCTACGCCAAGCTCGATCTTGGCGCAAGCTTCAAGCTGCTGTCGTGGGTGTCGATTTATGGCCAGGCTGAAAACCTCGCCAATAGTCGCCACATCGCTCCCATTGGCTTTCCCAGTCTGCCTTTCAACTTCCACACCGGGCTGCGCGTTGAATGGGGCAAGGCAAGCAGTCGCTGAGATTTTTCTTCCGGAAATCTTGAGTTGCAGTATACGATAGGCGGACCGGCGGTGAATTTCACAAGGAATTCTCCGCCGTCCGCTGTCTTTGTTTGCGGCGTGGAAAAACGATGGTGCGACCCCGCCCCCCACGCCCTGCATTTGCGACCTGTTTTTCCACATTTCAACGGGTGAAAACCCTTGATCTGATGCATTTTCCCCCTGGGAAGACCATAGCGGTTGTCACAAACTGTTTATGTCTGTGTCGTCGGCCTTTAACAGTCCCTTAAGTAATGCAGGTCAAACTAGAAGTAGTTGCACATCCATCCCGTCGCCGTTACAGGTCAATGATATCGAAGCAAAACCTTCAAGCATGACATGAGGAGAGGGAGAATATGATTCGAGCTTTCTGGAGGAGTGTCGCACGGCTCGGCCTGTTTCTTGTGGCTGCTCTCATCTGTTGCTCGCCCGGCGTGGCGCAACAAACACTGGGCTCGCTGAACGGCACTGTGGTGGATCCATCCGGGGCGGCCGTGGCCGGCGCTACGGTCACCGCAACCAACGCCGCCATCAACGTCACCGCGACCACAATCACGCAGGGAACCGGTTTCTTCCAGATCTTCAATCTCCCCATAGGCACCTACGTGGTCAAGATCGGACGGGAAGGGTTCGAGGTCACCGAACTGTCGGCAATCCCCGTTCAGGAAGCCCGCGCCACCACCGTCAATGCAACCCTGAAAGTGGGCAAGGCCACCGAGTCGGTAGTGGTGACCGGTACGCCGCTGCTGAACGCCACCGACACCACCAATGGCTACACGCTGGATTCCGCCCAGATCGATCTGACCCCCCTGGCCACCGGCAGCTTTACCCAGATGGCCACACTGTCGCCGGGCGTGAATGCCGAACTGCTGTCGAACCTGGATTCCAACTCGGGACTCGGCAACCAGCCGATCTGGGCCAACGGCCAGCGCGACACATCCAACACCTTCCAGGTGAATGGCGTGGACGCCACCAACCTGTTCAACGGCAAGAGCTCCAGCGGTTCCAATTCGCAGCGCTACAACTTCAACATTGGCGGCGGCAGCACTTCCGCTTCCTCTTCAGCCGGTTCCTCTTCAGTTGGCGGCGCGGCACCGGTGGGAACCTCGGTCTACGGCTCCAACGGCAACAGCCTGCCCTCGCCACCGCCGGAGTTTTTGCAGGAATTGCGCGTCAACGCCTCCATGTACGACGCCCAGCAGGGCGCCACCAGCGGCGCGCAAATCGACGCCAACACCAGCACCGGCACCAACAAGTGGCACGGCCAGTTTTTTGGCAGTTTCGCCAACAATGCCCTGAACGCCGCGCCTTTCTTCTTCAACCAGGACTATCAGCTGGCAACCCAGGGGGTCGGTGCTTTTCCCGAGTCCATGGCCAACCCCGGACTTCATCGCTGGAGCTCGGGCGCGACCGTGGGCGGTCCGATACTGAAAAACAAGGTCTTCCTTTTTGCCGCCTATCAGCACCGCTACAACTCCGACGCTGGAACCGGCCTGACGCAGATGACCGTACCTACCGGGCTCAGCGATGACCGCTCTGTGGCGGGCCTGACGGCCGCTTACACCAGTTGGAACAACAACAATTCAACCCTGCCGAAGCACGAAACCGGAATGGACCCGATCGCGGAGGGGTTGCTGAACGCCAAACTGCCCGACGGTACCTTCCTGATTCCGTCGGCCCAGGTCACCACGCCCTTTCAATTCGGTTCCCCCAACGTGACGCTGCTCGGCACTTCGCTTCTGGTCGCCGACCAGGCCACGGCCTCGGTGGACTGGGATGTTACCCCGACCGACCGCTTCTCGGTGAAGTACTACTACCAGACCGCGCCGGTCGACAAGCCGTACGGCTACTCCCAGACGGGCGGTTTCCCGGTGACTCAGAACAACGGTTCGCAGGTTGCCGCGATCGACAACACCATCTCCATTGGGCAACGCCTTAACTGGGAACAGCGCCTGGGCTTTGTGCGCATGGGCTCCTACGGCTATTACAGGCAGACGCTGACCAATCCGGGTGGAGACTCCAACTTTGGCGTAAACGGCGCGAACACCGCGCCGGCGGGAAGCTTTGCTGCCGGAATGCCCGGCCTGCTGATCAAAGATTTCGCCATCAGCAGCCAGGCGAGCGGCTTACCCGGCCTCAAGGTTGGCCCCTACAGCTCGTTTGCCAATATGGGCTACTATCAGAACCGCCTCAACCCCTCGACCAACGTGATCTTTACCGCCGGCAAGCACACCATTGTGGCCGGCGGCGGCTACAGCTACACGCAACTGAACATTACCAACAACCGTACCGGCATTGCGCAAATTGAGAGCTCGAGCTTTGGAAAGTTCCTCTTCGACGTGAAGAGCCCAAGCAATGTGTCCAGTTCCAGCGTGCTGGAATCGATCGACCCCAAGAGCGGCCGCAACAATGCGGATCGCTACTATCGCAGCAACGAGCTTTCCGGCTATCTCCAGGACAAGTGGCAGACGCTCACCAACCTGAGCATTACCGCCGGCGTCCGCTACGACTATCACGGCGGCATGACCGAGAAGTACGGCAACATGTTCAACTTCGATCCGTCGTTGTATAACGTGACGGGCGATACGACCAACGGCTTTACCGTCAACAATGCCGGTTTCGTCATTGCCGGCAACAACAAGTACGACCCGACCGCCGGGGTCAGCGATTCCACCCTCGCTGGCCGTCAATGGGGTATTTCGCCTCGCCTCGGCTTCGCCTGGTCGCCCAGAAAGTATCACGGCAATCTCGTCATCCGCGGCGGAACAGGCATGTACTTCGATCGCGGAGAACTGTTCAGCTATCTCTCCCAGCCTGCAGGCAGCGGAAACGGCGGCCCCTTTGGCGTAACCGAGTCAGCTCCGCTGGCCAGCTACGTGGTGGGTAGCGGCAAGACGCTCGGGAATCCGCTGGGTTCGGCGCTGACATCATCCAGCTACATCCCTCCGAGTTCCAATCCGGCAACGATTCAGACCGCTTTGCAGAACCAGCTCAACATCATGGCTCCCCCCGCGTCGCAGGCGGCGCTCTGGCCAAACGGAGCGCCCTGCAGCGCAATCGATAACCAGGCGAGTTACACCGATTGCACTCCAACTTTGAACTTCGGCGCCTATGACAAGAGCAACGTGCTGCCCTACACCATGAATTACACCTTGAACGTGCAGTGGCAGCCCACCAACGATGTGGCCATCACCCTCGGCTACACCGGCAACCGCGGCCGGCACTCTGTTATTCCAATCCCCTTCAACGAGCCGGGAATCGCAACCTCCAGCAACCCTATCCACGGCGAGACGGCCACCTACGGTTTCGAGGTGCTCAACCAGGATTCGCTGGTCACAGATACCTACGGCGATGAGGATTACAACAGCATTTCTGTCGAGCCATGGAATACCCTCGATGGCGGTAATACCGACTTCCGCGCCCCCTACGTGGGCTTCAGCCCCAATGCCGCGGCGTTCAAGACAGTGGGCAATTCCGCCTACGACGCCCTCGAAACCCATATCGAGAAGCGGCTTTCGCATAACTTCCAGGCCGGCGCCAGCTACACCTGGAGCCACTCTCTCGACGAACAGAGCGACATCGGCCTTTTCTTCACCGGTGACAATCCCAATAATCTCCGCGACTCGTGGGCATCGTCGGACTTCGACCGTACCCACGTTTTCAGCGGCAACTTCCAGGTCTCGACGCCCAATTTCGCCAAGGCGCACTCGCTGGCTTCCTACTTTGCCAACGACTGGCACCTGACCGGCGTCGGCATCCTGCAAAGCGGCGAGCCGTATTCGCTCTACGAATTCTATGGCGCAGTCGGCAGCATCAACTTCGGCAACTATCCCACCCTGATGAATCCTGTGCTGGGAATCAAGGATCCATCCCATCCGGGGACAGTGCTCACCGGCAACAAGGGGCCGTTCCGTGGCGCGGGAGGCAACTATATTCCGACCATCGACCCGACCCAGATTGCCATCAACTATGTCGCCCCCGGACAGATGGGTGTTCCCGTCTCGACGGGCAGCGATCCGTCCGACAACTACGAGACCAATTTTGTCCAGGGCGAGCGCAACCTCTTTCGCCAGGCTATGCAGAAGCGGCTCGACCTCTCCATCCGCAAGGAATTCCACATTACCGAGAAGATTGGTCTGCAGTATCAGCTCAACGTCTTCAACGTAACCAACACCACCAGCCTCGATGTGCCGATGAACCAGGGGCAGATTCGCCAGGCCGACGCCTGCTCCAACTCAGCCACGGCCGCGGCGCCTGCCAATTACCTCAATTGCACTCCTGGCTCGGTCTACATCAACTACGGCCAGATCGTGACTGACCAGGCCGATCAGAGCAGCACGAGTAGTGGCCGGGGCACCGCGGGAGCCAACCTGGACCAGTTGCCCTATTCCACCGGATCCGGTAAATCGCTTCAGATTCCGACCCTCACCCCGCTCAACACCGGCACCTGCTTGCAGGTGTATTCCATCAACGGCGGATGCCCCAACAACGCCGCCAACTTCGGCTCTGTTCTTGGCACCATCGGCGGCGCCAGAGCCTTCACCATGGGCATCCACATCACCTACTAACCCCCGGATTCAAGCCGGAAATGCGGAACGGGGTCACAGACGGGGCCCCGTTCCGCGTTTCCGCACTGCCTGACCCGCAAGCAAAAGGCCCCCAGCCGAAGCTGGAGGCCTTTTTGCGTGACTCCTGAAACAGTGCCGGAGAAGCGGGGTCGGGACTTAGCTGATCCCTGACCCGTGATCTCTGGCGACTGGTTTAGTACATGCCTTCCATGCCGCCGCCGTGGCCGCCGGCCGGAGCAGACTTGGGCTCCGGAATCTCGACAACCAGGGCTTCGGTGGTCAGCAGCAGACCGGCGATCGAAGCCGCATTCTGCAGCGCGGTCCGGGTCACCTTGGTGGGGTCGATGACGCCGGCCTTCACCAAGTTCTCGAACACGGAGGTCTGAGCGTTGTAGCCGAAGTGCTGGTCCTTGGACTCCAGGACCTTGGCTACCACCACTGCACCCTCTTCGCCGGCATTGGCGACGATCTGGCGCAGGGGCTCTTCGAGAGCGCGGCGAACAATCTGTGCGCCGATCTTCTCGTCGCCCTCGAGCGTCTGGATCAGGGCCTCGACCGCGGGAATGGCGCGAACCAGAGCCACGCCGCCGCCGGGGACGATGCCTTCCTCAACAGCAGCCCGCGTCGCGTGCAGAGCATCTTCCACACGCGCCTTCTTCTCCTTCAGCTCGGTCTCGGTCGCAGCGCCCACCTTGATGATGGCAACGCCACCAACCAGCTTGGCCAACCGCTCCTGCAACTTCTCCTTGTCGTAGTCCGAGGTGGTCTTCTCGATCTGCGCGCGGATTTCCTTGACCCGGCCGCCAATCTCTTCCTGCGAGCCGGCTCCGTCCACGATGGTGGTGTTGTCCTTGTCGATGGTGATCCGCTTGGCCTTGCCCAGGTCCTCAAGCTTCACGCCTTCCAGCTTGATGCCCAGGTCCTCGGTGATGGCCTTGCCGCCGGTGAGGATGGCAATGTCGCCCAGGATCGCCTTGCGGCGGTCGCCGAAGCCGGGAGCCTTGACGGCAGCCACGTTCAGCGTGCCGCGCAGCTTGTTCACCACCAGGGTGGCCAGGGCTTCGCCCTCGACATCCTCAGCGATGATCAGGAGCGGCTTGCCGCCACGGGCAACCTGCTCGAGCAGAGGCAGCAGGTCCTTCATGGCGCTGATCTTCTTCTCGTAGATCAGGATGTAGGGCTCTTCCAGAACCACTTCCAGACGCTCCGCGTCGGTCACGAAGTAGGGGCTCAGATAGCCGCGGTCAAACTGCATGCCGTCGACCGTTTCCAGGCCGGTGTGCATGGTCTTGGACTCTTCGATCGTGATCACGCCATCCTTGCCCACAACCTTCACGGCGTGCGCAATGATGTCGCCGATTTCCTGGTCGCCGTTGGCCGAGATCGCACCCACCTGGGCCACGGATCCCTCGTCCACGGGCTTTGACAGTTTGCCAAGGGCGCCGCCCTCGGTCCACACGCCGTCCTTGTCGCGCGTGCCGATCACCGTAACAACCGCCTTGTCGATGCCGCGCTTCAGGGCCGTCGGGTTGGCCCCCGCCGCCACCGTCTTCACGCCTTCGCGGAAGATCGACTGCGCCAGAACCGTCGCCGTCGTCGTTCCGTCGCCGGCCACATCGGAGGTCTTCGAAGCAACTTCACGCACCAGCTGCGCGCCCACGTTCTCCAGCGGGTCCTGCAGGTCGATCTCTTTCGCTACCGTTACGCCGTCCTTGGTGATGGTCGGCGATCCAAACTTCTTCTCGATGACTACGTTCCGGCCTTTGGGCCCGAGTGTCGCCTTCACGGCGTCCGCGAGCGTGTTCACGCCGCGCAGGATCGCCTGACGGGACTCTTCACCGTGCAGAATGTGCTTTGCCATGCCTTTAACTCTCCTTCAACAGTTGTCAGTGAACAGTGGACAGTGAACAGTCGTCACCGTCGATATGCGCGGCCAGAGAACAGAATGGAATCTATACAAAGTGGCGTTTTACTGACCACTGCCCACTGTTCACTGACCATTGAAAAGCTACTTTTTCACGATGCCGAGGACTTCTTCCTCACGCATGATCAGAAATTCCTCGCCCTCGATCTTGATCTCGGTGCCGGAGTACTTGCCGAAGAGCACGCGGTCGCCAGCCTTGACGTCCAGGGGGAAGACCTTGCCTTCATCGTTCGACTTGCCCTTGCCGACGGCGATCACTTCGCCTTCCTGGGGCTTTTCCTTGGCGCTGTCGGGGATAATGATTCCACCACGAACGGTTTCGCCCTCTTCCAAACGGCGGACGAGAATGCGATCGTGGAGCGGGGTGAAGCTGGTTGTTACCGATGTTGCTGCCATTGCTTCGTTTCTCCTTCACGCGCGGACAGGGGAAACCCGCCGCGGGATTTGAGTGGTTTTTGGGAAATCACTTTTGGAATTTGCGGACTGCAACCCCGAAAACCGGAGCGGCGAACCCGTTTGAGCAGTTCAGCCAGCAGTGTGCTAGCACTCTCACCTTCCAATTGCTAACGATAGGGAAGCCGCTGTCCACTTGTCAAGAGGCTCCAATTAAATATGAGTGCAATTCGCTCATAAAGTGTGACAGCGGGGTAAAAGTAGTCATGCGCGGACCAGTTCGCCCGGCTCCATTGACCGCTGCCGATTCACTTGGTCACGGGCTCGACTTCAAGAGCGAACCGATCCCAGTGACCACAATTGGCTGCGGCGTCATAGGTACTCTGCAGGAACTGAAACAGGGCGGCATCGGGATCTGCCGACTGGCGCATCTCCTCATACGGCAGAACGAATTCACCAAAATCCGAGCGATACGATGCCTGTGCCGGCGCGATGGAACTTTGCGCGTAGCCGGGCGGCTCGGGGTAGGCATAGCTATAAAAGAATGGCTCGATGCCGGGCGCGCCAGGCCAGAATCCGCAACTGCTCACTTCGTGCGAATACGCGTCGCGCGTGACGCGATCAGGTAGACCAGCCATGCTCGGGTGTTGCGGCGCCGTGCGGCCCGAAAAGCGTGTGCAAGCCAGGTCGAGTGCTCCCCAGAACAAATGGATAGGGCTCACCTTGCCCCGGAACCGGGATCGAAAGACGGTGAAAACCCGCGTGGACTGCAGCAGCACGCGCCAGAATCGCTGGGCGAATTCGGCGTCATAGGCCTGATGCAGATGATCCTGATCGAAGCGGATAGGCGCCGCAACCTCGCACGGCATTGGCCAGATGCGGACCGGGGCGCCGAGACTGTCGAGCGCATCCATCACTTGCCCATAAAACGCCGCCACCGTCATCGGCTTGAGAGCGATCATTCTGCTGCCGCCGTTATCGGTCTCGACACGGAGCACGTGCTCCACAAAGTCGAAGTCGATTTGCAACATGCGGGTGCCGTGCGCCATGGGCAGGGTGGTGAGCCCACGAGCCGTCGGGTAGAGCGTCACGTTCCACGTGTGATTGATTGCCGGCGTCAGTTCCAGCCGGACTTTGCCAACGACCTGCATCCATAGTTGCAGCGTGGCGCACGTGTCACTCCACGCGGCCTGGGGCAGGGCCGGCCAGACCTCGGTGAAAGGGGCGTTCTGTGCCGTCGGCATCATGCGTTCCCGCAGCACCATCCTATCGTCCGCACTTGCTTGCACGAAACCGCGAATCGGCGCGCCGAGGATCCATTGCAGCCGCCGCCGTGATTCGAGAAATAAGTGTACAGGAAGTAAAGCTGTTTGCCGAAAACATGCGGTTCAGCGCCCTATCTGCGTCCCGGCGTTTTCAGTCCCAATTCGCTCATCGCAATCTGCAAATCGGCCCAGGCTTCCTTCTTCTGCCGTGGGTCGCGGAGCAGGTACGCCGGATGGTAGGTCACGATCAGCTTGGTGCCGCGGACAAAGTGTACGCGCCCGCGCAAGCCGGCGAGCGGTTGCCGCTGGCCCAAAAGATAAGTCGCTGCCGTCGCGCCCAGCGCCACCAGCACCTCTGGCCGGATTACGTCGATCTGGCCAAACAGAAACGGCGAGCAGGTGTTTGCCTCCACCGGTTCGGGTACGCGGTTGCCCGGCGGCCGGCACTTGACCACGTTGGCGATGTAGACCTCTTCGCGCTTCAGTCCCATGGCGTTGATCATGTTGTTCAAGAGCTGCCCGGCCTTCCCCACGAAGGGCAAACCCTGCGCGTCCTCGTCGGCTCCGGGGCCTTCGCCGACGAACATCAGCCGCGCAGCGGGCGAGCCGTCGCCGAAAACCAGCTTGTGGCGGCCGGTGTGGAGGGCGCAGCGGGTGCAGTCGCCGATCTCATCTCGAATCATCTGGAGGGCGGCGGCGCGGTCGGCGGGCGCGACGGCGGCGGCGATTGCAGGGGGGGCGGGCATCGTCTTGCGGGGCGGAATCGGGTGTTCCTCCTGAGGGTGGAGCTGAAGGGCTGGCGCCTGTTGGGGTTCATGGTTTCCCGTCTGCTCCGTCGTTTCTCCTTGAGAAAGCCGCGGCAAGGATGGAGCATCTGAGCGTTGTCCAACGGTGGGCCGAGGAGCAGCGGGCTGGGGTGCGTCCAGCACGGCGGCCAACTGGGCCGCCAGCGCCGGGTCAACCGGCCGGCGATAGAGTTCGGTCAGGCCGAGATCGCGGTAGAAGCGGACGCGGTCCGCCAGGGCTTCACGGGTTGCGGGGTCGAGCTTGAGCGCCAACGTTGGTTACTCCACGATCAATTGCCGGCGGGCTGCGGCGGCGGGCGGGACGGTCTCACTGCGGACTTGATCCTGGCGCGATTTCGCATCCTGATGCTCGTCGAATTCGAGAACCATCGACCGGGGCCGACGGAGAGTGAGAATCTCGTCGAGGATGCGGTCGGCCAGCTTGCGCTTGGGCATCTCCGGCAGTTCGATGGCGGTCGAAAGGGTCAGGAACGTGGCCGCATTGAAATCCGAGTCGAAGCCCACGCCCTCGGCGGCCACGTCGTTCACCACGATGGCGTCGGCTCCCTTGCGCAGCAGCTTGGCGCGGCCATTTTCCATGCGGTTCTCGGTTTCGGCGGCAAAGCCCACGATCAGTTGGCCGGGCCGCCGCTGCCGCACCACCTCAGCCAGAATGTCCTCGGTAGGAGCCAGTTCCAGGGTCAGCGGGCCGCTGCGCTTCAGTTTTTGTGTGGAGACGTTGATGGGGCGGTAATCGGCTACTGCGGCGGCTTTCACCACCAGCGTGGCCGCGCTCATGCGCTCCAGCACCGCCGCACGCATCTGGTCTGCCGTGACCACCCTGATCAGCTCGCAGTGCGCGGGCGCATGCAGGGCCGACGGACCGCTGATGAGAATGACTTTAGCGCCGCGACTTTGCGCGGCCTCGGCCAGGGCGTAGCCCATCTTGCCGCTGGAACGGTTGCCGAGAAAGCGAACCGGGTCCAGGGCCTCGCGCGTGCCCCCGGCGGTCACCAGCAGCACCTCGCCAGCCAGGTCGTGGCGGCGGCCCAAAGCGCCCAGAACGGCTTCGGCAATGGCTTCAGGCTCGGCCATGCGCCCGGCGCCCACCATGCCGCAGGCCAATTCGCCCGTTCCCGGCTCAACGACGCGGACGCCGCGCTGGCGCAGCGTCTCAAGGTTCGCCTGGGTGGCCGGATGATCCCACATGTTCACGTTCATGGCCGGAGCAACCAACACAGGCGCCTGCGTAGCCAGGTACATGGTGGAGAGAAAATCGTCGGCGATGCCGTGGGCAAACTTGGCCAGAATGTTGGCTGTGGCCGGAGCCACCACCAGCGCATCGGACCATTGCGCCTCGCCGATGTGCTCAATCCCATTTTGTTCGCTGGATTCGTTGTAGGCTGTTTCGCCCGTACCGGTGTCGTCCCACAGGCTGGTAATGACTTTGTGGCCGGTCAGCGCGGCAAAGGTGAGCGGCTGCACAAACTTGCAGGCCGCGGCGGTCATTACGACGTGGACTTCCAGGGCCTGGCGCTGCAGGGCGCGAACCAGCTCAGCCGCCTTGTACGCGGCGATTCCACCCGAGACCCCGACCGTTACTCTCATGTCTGGATTGTATCGCGAGGCTGTCTGCAAAGCATGAGTTCTCCCGGCGACAAGGGGAGATGGAGAGGGTTCCAGCCTTGGTTGCGGGCAACGCCCTCATGCGGGGAAGTTCTTCGCGGAGGAAGCGCTAGTTGGTCAGAATCGGAATGCCGCTGTCTTCCACGGGCGGCTTGACTACGGGAGTCTCGCCCTTGACGTAGGAGATTTTCCCGGCGTCGATCTCGTCCTGGGCGATCCGGCACGCCTTGGTGGACTGGGTTTGAACCAGAGCGTGGGATCCACTCTGCAACTGGCGTGCGCGACGGGCGGCCACCAGGACCTTGCGGTAATTCGAGTCGAACTTGGTCTCAATCTTCATCGGAGTCCTCTTTATCGTCGTTGGAGGCTCGTTTCTCAGAGTCCTCCTTGTCCTCTATGGAGTCATCCTCATCGGAGTCGTCCATAAAAGGCAACTCCTGCTGGCCCGGGGGATTGAGAATCCCGAAGGCCTCCAGTACTGGTTTCAGTCGCTCCTGCGAGTTGGTCTGCAAGCAAGCCGCGGCTACCTCCAATACCCGTCGTGACCGGTAGGCGATCGGCTCGCTGTTGCGATAGAACCGCTCGGCCTGCACAATGGCTTCCAGTTGCGCCACTGCCCGGTCGAGAATGTCGTTGACCAAAATATACCCATACTCGCGATAATTCTCAATCTCCTTGCTGGCCTCGCTCAAGCGGCGGTAGAGTTCCGCCTCGTTCATCACGCCCTCGGCGCGGCTGCGATTACGCAGACGGGTGCGCAAAACCTTGGGATTGGGCGGCAGAACGAAGATGCTCACCGCTTCCGGCATCGCCGCGCGCACCTGGGCCGCGCCCTGCACATCGATGTCGAGCACCAGGTCGTGACCGGCCGCTCGTGCTTCGTCGAGCGACTTGCGCGCCGTGCCGTAGAGGTAGCCGAAGACCTCGGCGTGCTCTAGAAACTGGCCCTCGGCCAGCATGCGCTCGAAGTTCTCACGGGTGGTGAAGTTGTACTCCCGTCCGTCCTGCTCTGAACCGCGGGGGGCGCGGGTGGTCCAGGAAACGGAGAACTCGATTCCGCTCAATTGCTTGCGCACTTCGCTGACCAGCGTGCTCTTGCCCGAACCCGAGGGCGCCGAAATGATGAAAAGAATTCCTGCCACGATTGTCCTTTGGGGCGGTTAGGTTGCCATTTCCGCTCGAGTTGGTCTGGTTATTCCACGTTCTGAATCTGTTCCCGGGCCTTCTCGATTTCCGACTTCATGGCCAGTCCCAGTTCCGTAATGCGCGTTCCTTTGCCGCCAACTCCGCCGGTTTTTGAGAGCAGCGTGTTGGCTTCGCGATTCATTTCCTGGAGCAAAAAGTCGAGCTTCTTGCCGACTTCGCCGCCCGCGCCCAGCAGTTCGCGGAAGTGGCCGATATGGGTCGTCATGCGGGCCAGTTCTTCCGAGATGTCGCTGCGGTCGATCAGCACGGCGACTTCTTCGAGCAGCCGCTGGCGGTTGAACTCCGCGCCGGTGGCTGCAATCAGCCGCTGAGTCAGCCGTTCCTGATAGCGCTGTTCGATCTCCGGCCGGAGCGCGGCAACTCCTTCATTGGCCTCGTTCAGGCGGTCCAGCGTGTCGTGCAGGATGGCCTCAAGCCCCTCGCCCTCGCGTGCGCGCATGATTTTCAACTGATCCAGCAGCGGCCCAATCTCTTGCAGCACGCTTTCGGTGAGCGCGGCCGAATCGTCGTCGCCGTTGGATCGGTGATCGGTCTGCAATGCGCCGGGCAGTCCCAGAATCACGTTCAGGTCCGGTTGTGCCGCCAGACCATGCTCCCTACACGCCTCGGAAAAGGCCGCCAGGTAGCCGTCTACTAGTTCGCGATTGTACCCGGCCTTCTGCTGGCTCGAGCGGTCGACTGAAAGCGTCAGCTCCACGTGGCCGCGCACCAGGTTGTCCTTGAGCGCTTTGCGCAGCTCCATTTCCAGGGCGTCGAGGCCGGAAGGCAGGCGCAACTGCACGTCGAGAAAGCGGTGGTTCACGCTCTTGAGTGTGAGCGTGTAACTAAGCTGGCCCTCATTGGGAAGCGGCACGCGAACTTGGGTGCGCGCAAACCCAGTCATCGAATAAATTGCCATATCTTACTAGTCCTTTGCTTCGCCGGAGAGAGCCGGCTCCAGTGGAAGCGCTTCGGGGACTTCCATGAATTGCAGTTGATAAAGCCTTTGGTAGGTGGACGATGTGGTGAGCAGCTCCTCGTGGGAGCCGATGGCGGTGATGCGCCCGTCTTCAAGCACCGCGATGCGGTTGGCGCGGCGAATGGTCCCCAGGCGGTGGGCGATCACCAGCACCGTGCGGTTCTGCATCAGGTTGGCCAGCGCGGCCTGGACCAGCGACTCGCTCTCCGCGTCGAGCGACGAAGTAGCCTCATCGAGAATCAGGATGGGCGCATCCTTCAGAATGGCGCGGGCAATAGCCAACCGCTGCCGTTCGCCGCCAGAAAGCCGGAAGCCCTTTTCGCCGATCACCGTGTCGTAGCCCTGCGGCATACGCAGGATAAAGTCGTGGGCCAGGGCGTTTTGCGCCGCCTGTTTCACCTGTTTCAACGGCACGTCAGGACGGCCGTAGGCGATATTGTTACGTACCGTGTCGTTGAAGAGGATCGTTTCCTGCGTGACCTGGGCAACCTGGCGGCGCAGGGAACCCAGCGACAGGTCGCGCAAGTCGTGGCCGTCGATCAGAATGCGTCCCCAGGTTACGTCAAAGAAGCGCGGAATGAGGTTGACCAGGGTAGATTTGCCCGCGCCACTCGGCCCCACCAGCGCCAGCACTTCACCGGCCTGCACGTCAAGATCGACGTGGTGCAAAATCTGGTGTTCGCCTTCCTCGGTCGAGTAGGAAAAGCCGACATCGCAAAAATGGATGGACTTCTGAAAGCGGGTCAGCGTGGCTGCGTGCGGCCGTTCCTTCACATCGTCCTTGGCGTCGAGGAAGCTGAAGATCGACGAGGAAGCGCCCATGGCCTGCTGGAAGCTGTTGTAGAAGTAGGCGAACTTGCGCACCGGGTCGTAAAGCTTGAAGAGCAGGATGATGAATGCGCCAAACAGGCCCAACGTCATGCGCCCATGCAGAATCTCATTCCGTCCGATGAAAAGCATCATCGCAATGGCCACCGCGCCAATCGAGTCCATCAAGGGCGAACTGATGGACTGGATGCGCACGCTGCGCAGGTTGGCGCGGAACAGGCGCCGGGCTGCCTTCTTGAAGCGCAGAACTTCCCAGATCTCGGTATTGAAGGCCTTGACGATGCGGTTGCCGGTTACCGTTTCATGAAGAATGTTCTGGATCTCCGCCAGCTTGTCCTGGCCCGTCCGGGTGCGGGTGCGCACTTCCCGGCCGATCTTGCGCGAGGAGGTGATCACGACGGGAATGAACAAGACCAGCGCCCAACTCAGATGGCCGCCGAGTCGGATGACGAAGACCAGTCCGACCAGGAAGGTGAAGAACTGCTGCAGAAAGTCGCTGATGACCGAGCTGACTGCGACCTGCACGCGGTCCACGTCGTTGATGAGCGTGGAAAGGATGGTGCCAGTGGCATGCTTGTGAAAGAAACTGGAGGAACGTCGCAGCGTGGCTTCGTACAGGTGATTGCGCAGGTCGGTGATCATGGCGAAGCCTGCGTAGTTCACCAGGTAGGTGCCCAGGTAATCGCACAGGCCCTTGACCAGCGTGGCCGTAACCAGCGCGAAGGCGACCACAACCCATGCATTGTGCATGTGCAGAAAAGAGGGAATCGCCATCCGCAAGTCAAAGTGCCAGGGGCTATTGGGGAGACCAAGTGTTATGGGGCCTTCTGGCGCATCCGGCTTCAGAACCTTGTCGAAGATGGGCTGGAGGAGGAGGATGCGAAAGGTGTCCAGCACGCCCACCATGGCCAGCAGCAGCACACCGGGCACCACCTGCAGCCAGAAGGGCACTCCATAGCGCAGCAGTCGTTGAAACTTGTTCATGCCGGTTGACCCGCCTGGCTGACCAGCCCTGTTCCTGTCACCTGCCGTTGGGGTCTCCGAGAGCTGAAACATTCCTGGACAAACCGCGGCCGTTGGGTGCAAAACTCCATCCCCGTATTGTATCCGGGTCCGCCTGAATGTGGCTTTGCCAGGGGAAACCTCGTCGGACAGGACCTTGAATTCCTGACGGATCGCGCAAAAAAAAGGACGGCATATTGGCATATGCCGTCCGTCGATTGTCGGTGCCGCAAGCTTAAAACTCGAAGCGCATTCCCAGTTGGATCCGCCGCGGAGGGGCGGCCGAGGTAGGGTCGCCGAAGGAAGATGAAGTCTCCACTGTGTCGATGCCGCCGCCGTTCACGTGGTTCAGCACGTTGAATGCGCCTGCGGAGAAGCCCAACTTGGGTGCTTCCTCATCTTTGTTCGGGGTGATGTGGAAGTCGTGTCCCCAGCGCAGATCCACGTCCACGTAGCTGGGATTGGTTTCGGTGTTGCGCGCCACGCCGTCCGGCCGGGCGTTGAACAGGTCGTCTCCGTATGCGTCGGTACCGGTGAGCACCGTCCACGGCGTGCCGGTGTTCGCAAATACGCCAGCCGACAGGTTCAGCACGCTCTCCGGCTGGAACATCGCATACATGCCGACCCGGTGGCGGCGATCGAAGTTGGCATTGGACCACTCGTCGTTGGGATCCGACTGGTTTTGCGGAAACCATCCGATACCGCCGGTGTTGGCCTCGTAATGGGACCACGTATAGCGCCCGAAACCGGTGAAGTACTTGTTCAGCCGGCCGCGGTAGGAGATGTCCATTCCATCGCCCTCCCAAAAACCCGCCGGTTGCATCTGGCGGATGCGCCCGTAGGCTGGATTGGGCCGCACGGTGTAGCCCGACTCGGGTGTTGGTGCGTTGATGTCCACCGAGCGGAAACTGTCGATGCCCCGCGCCGAGTAGACACTCACAATGCCGGTGGCCTTCTCGCCCAACTGCCGTTCGATGGAGAGGCCGTACTGAATCTGGTACGGAATCTTGGCGTTGGGAGCCAGTTCCGCGAGGGACGGAGGCTGGGCCGCTATTGTCTGGCAAACGGTAATGGGATAGCAGCTTTTGGTCGGGTCTGTGGGGTTAAGTGAGAGCATCACCGAGCGCCGGCGCGCATTCTCATAGCGCACGAGGTCAAGCAACGGCCCTGACCCGAAGCGGTCGTAGTAGATGCCGCCGCCTCCGCGCACGATGGTCTTCGAGTCCTCGTCCAACACCCAGGCGAACGAGACGCGCGGAGCAAAGCCGAGCCGCCGCGTGGCCAGGAAGTTCTGCCAGTCGTAGCGCAGGCCGGGGGTAATCGAGAACCGACTGTTCAACTTGATCTGGTCCTGCACAAACGCGCCCATCTCCTGCTGGTGATAGACAAAGTGCGTGTCGCCGGTGTTTTCTGAGAACCCCGAAGGCAGGTGGTTGGCGTAGTTCTGCAGCGCAGACTGCAAGACCTTGCCATCGGCCCCGACCGTGGGACCGTACGTGTATGTTCCCAGCGCATTTGTGTTGTCGTCGAAGGCGCGGCGGTCGATGTGCGGCGTTCCGAAGCCGGCTTTGACCATGTGGCGGCCGCGGGTCCAGGTCACCATATCGTAGATGCGGAAGTTGTATTCGGTGTTGAACGAGTCGTTCTGCGCCGATCCGGAGAGGAAGTCGCCGGAGACGCTGACGCGCGATCCTTCAGCCACATTCTTGTTGCGGCTCGAGTCGTGCTCGCCCACGATCGAAATCTGGTTGAGCATCACGGCCGACAGGGTCGAATCCACGTGGGCCACGAAGTCGTCTTCGTGGAATTCATTGTTGTAGCCTGCAGCGGCCAGCGTCTGTCCGCCCACGCCCTGGTTTTGGCCGGTCCAGTCCTGGTAGCTGTACTGCACATAAGCCGAGTGCCGGTCGCCAAACTGGTGCGCGGCGCGCGTACTGAACTCCGTGTCCCGCTGGGGGGCCGACACGTTGGCCTGGAACGTTTGCGTGAGACTCGCATCGCTGGGATCGGCGATCGTCGCCTTCACCACAGAGTCCTGGTCATAGACCACACGATTGAGCGAACCCAGAAAGCTGCTCTTCTTCAAATGGGGAATCGGCCCCGTAATGCTGCCCTCGTAGTTCTGCCGCTGTTCAAACGGCTTGGAGGGCGCGAAGGCATTCTGCGCATTCATGGCCGAGTCGCGAAACAGGAAGTTGAACTGGCCATGGTACTTGTCGGCGGCGGATTTGGTGATGATCTCCATCTGTCCGCGGCCCGGCCAGTAGTACTGCGCCGAATAGGGGTCCTGGTTGATGCGGATCTCCTGCACGGCCGAGGCGGAAACGGTGGCGCGGTTGGCTTCAACGCCATCCACCAGCAGACCGGAGCCGCCGGTTGCCGTCGCGCTGTCGTCCAGGAAAGCGCTCATCGCCGTCGCGTAGTCGTTGTCGAAGATGGGCAGCGACTTCAAATCCTGCGAGGTCATGATCGAGGAGTCGCGATTCTGTTCCGGCGCGGTCAGGTCCTCGTTGGCGTCCGCACTCACCCGCACACTGGTCGAGAACTGAGCGATGGGCAGAACGATCCGCAGTGTCGCGGCCAGCGGGGCGGGCGCGGGCATTGAGGCAACCGAGCCAGTTGTAGCCGCGATCAGCACCGGCGTCTTCACGGTCTCGAATCCGGGCTCTGAAACCACCAGCGTGTAGGAACCGGCGTGCGGTGCAACCACCTGGAAGTTGCCTTCGCCGTCGGAGTGGAAACTCCCGGCCACGGCGCCCGTGGGATCGACCAGGTCCACCTCGGCGCCGGGAACGATCGCTCCGGTTGGATCGGCCACCACTCCACGCAGGGCTGGAGTGCGGGGCGGCGCCGGGCTGGCGGGATTGCAGGCAAAAACAGCAGCGGACGAAAACGTTATCAGAAACAGGATCAGAAGGAGGGTACGTACGCGCATGATGCAAATCTCCAAGGCAATTCCAGAGTGAAGCCAACAAGGCCAGCAAAGCAGGCCGTGCATTCAACCGGGGTGTTGCTCATACCTGAGGCGCATCCGTGGCCAACTGGATGCCGGAGGAGGAAAAACTTCGTCTTCCGCACGATGTCCGTGTCCAGAATAGACGCATCCGCAGTCCTGAGCGCTCAAAGCGACTCTTGGTTCACATGCGGCTCATGGGTTCCGGCAGCATCTTCGCCGGTTACCTCTTTTCCTCAATTTTCGCAGGACTTAGCGCCGTCGTCCAGTCTGCCGCTGAATCCACAACCACGTCCGGCGGGCTGTCCATCAGGTTCTGCGGCCCGAATCCGAAGGCGCATCCCAGGCTCCAGGCTCCCGCGTTGCGCGCCGTCTGCACGTCCACCTTGCTGTCGCCGACCATGACCGTCTCCTCAGGCCGCGCACCCACTTCCTCCATCAACGAGCGCAACCCCAACGGATCGGGCTTTTTGACGGGAAAGCTGTCGCCGCCGTAGATGTGCAGGAAATAGCCTGCCATGCCCAGGCCTTCGCAGATTCCGCGAGCCGGGCGAACCGGCTTGTTGGTCAGAACGGCCATGGTTCGCGCCGTTGTTCCAGACGCATCGTGCAGATCCCGAAGGGCCTTGAGCGCCTCCAGAACCCCTTCGTAGGCGTAGGTGAAATCCAGCTTGTGCTCACGATAGTAGTCCAGGAAAAATGCATAAGCCGCGCCCTGCAGCACCTCGTCGACCTGGTCTACGGCGATTTTCTTGCTCGAAGCCAGGGCGCGGCGCACCAGCATCGGCGCTCCGTTGCCCACGTATCCGGCAATCGCCGGGTCCGGCAGCGGCTTGCACCCCACATGCCGGAGCGCGGCATTGACGCTGTTGCACAAATCCTGCGCGGAGTCGATCAGCGTGCCATCCAGATCGAAAACCAGCAGCCTCAACGATTCGACAGGAAGCGGGTTAAGAATGCGAACCATGCTTCCAGTGTAACGGGCTGCGCGGTTCCGCTTCATCCGCAGATGGGGCCAGTGCAGGGCAATCGCATTTGGATTTTGTTGAGGGCAAAACGTACAGATAGCTGAAATATGCAGGTTTCAACACGCCTTGTAACAGGGCACGACTTCAGTCGTACCGAAAGTTGTCCTCAAAATTGGAGGGCTTTAGCCCCTGCAAAAGGCCTTTTCCAGCGAGGCCATATCTTCGCGGCGACACGACCATGCCGAGGGATTGCTCCACAAAAGGCTTCCCGCAGGGCCTAAGGGCCAATCTTTTTAACGACTTGATCGGCACGACTGAAGTCGTGCCCTGTTACAAAGCCTTTTTCGAGGGTGTTCAGAATTGGAATCTCGCACTTCGGGCCGCTTTTCAAATGCGATTGCCCTGGGGACCGGTGCGATGATGGACGCTGAAGCCGGGGCAGAAGCACGCGGCACTCGTGTTTCTTGAAAGGAGTTTCGAACGATGAAGAAACGCTCAGCACTTCTTTCGGCGGTCTTGGCCGCCGGTCTTGCCTCCCTGGCCCTCGGCGCCCAGCAGCTTTCCACGCAGCCCGCCGTCCCGCAGCCCGACGCGAAGATGAGTGCTTACGCGCCTGCCGAGCGCATCCCCAACCTCGACAATCTCAAAACGCAGTTGAAGCAGTACCACGAGTGTACCTGCGAGTGTGGCTGCTACGCGAAGGATCTGGACCGGCAGGCGGATCGGGCCATCGCCTTTCTGCGCATCCGCGCCGCCAATCGCCGCCCCAAAGAAAAGCTGGCCCTGGTATTGGACATTGACGAAACCACACTCTCCAACTACGAGGAGATGGCGAAGGCTGATTTCGCGTACGACAGCAACGTCTTCAATGCCTGGGTCGAGTCCGCTAAGGCCCCCGTAATTCCAGGAACCCTCCGGCTTTGGCAGGAGGCGCAACGGCTGGGAGTGAGCGTCTTCTTCCTGACCGGCCGTCCGGAGACGCAGCGCGCGGTCACTGAGCAGAATCTTCGCAGCCAGGGTTTCCAGAACTGGCAACAGTTGATCCTCCGCTCAGCCGCGGAAGCTTCCGGGACGGCGCAGCAATACAAGTCTGCCCAGCGGGCTGCAATTGCCGCCCAGGGCTACCGGATTGTGCTCAACGTTGGCGACCAGTGGAGCGATCTGAAGGGAACACCCGAGGCGGAGTTTTCTGTCAAGTATCCCGATCCGTACTATTTCATCCAGTAGGGAAAAACGCGAAGGGGAAAAAGGAGGCGAGGTCCTCCCATGGAGCAGTACAGACCTCGCCTGAGGAACGGACTTGCGGAGCCGAAATCGAATTCCGGCTCGAGGCACTGACCACTGATCACAGACAACTGATCACTTGCCACTCAATGAATTTTGATGTCCCCGGAGCCGGTTTCGATTCGTACCGTTGGGCCGCCGCCGTTCAACTTGCCGGTCACATGATGCCGGTCCGATGATCCTTGCGTCATCATCTCGTGGTCAGAGTGAACAGTGCCCGAGCCGGTCGAAGCGTCCAGCGTGAGCGGCGCATTGCCGGCCCAGTACTCCACGCTGCCTGACCCCGTCTCAAGATGCCAGGGGGAAGACGGAGTTCCGCTCACCTTGATGTCGCCCGAACCCGTTCCGGCGCGCAGTCCGCCATGCAGATTGCGCAATTCTACGTTGCCCGATCCGGTTTGCGCCTTGACGTCGCCTTCGTTGGTTTGCTCGGCGTAGATGTCGCCGGAGCCGGTGTTCACTGTGAAGCCCCCGTGCAGGCCGGTGGCGTGAATGTTGCCCGAACCGGTTGACAGCTTGGCGTTTTCGCCAACGCCATCCACCACGATGTTGCCCGAGCCTGAGCCGGCCTCAAGAAACGCGTTTTCCGGCGCCTGGATTTCGTAATCGATACTGATGTTGTGCAGGTTCTCGTGGCGCGCGCCGATGCGGATGATGTTGCCTGTCTGCTCGATGGGCGGGTTCGCCGCAATCTCGTGCACGCGCTGCTCGCTGCCGCCCCAGTTGGTCTTGACCTTGCCGAAGATGTGCACCCGGTTGCCTGCACCATGCGTCAGGTGGATGTTGCCCGAGCCGGTCGCAATCGAGAGCTCCACGCGCCCGCTGACCGAGAGAGTACGGTCGAAGGTGGCTTCGGTTGCCAGCGCCGGAACCGCCGCCAGCGCCAACGCCGCTGCTGCTACAAGAAAATGCTTCATCATGCGCCTCATTTCGTAGTGATAGAGATCAGAGAACAGGGAACAGGGAACAGGGAACAGCCGCCTTGCCAACTGCATTTCTGCTGCCAAAACCCGGACTCCGCCAATCCCCGTGAACTTCGCCAATTGACCATCGTCTGCTGCATTCCTTCTGTCTTGCCTGTGTCCGGTTTTGAACAGTGGCGTCCGCCGATGAAGAGGGCGAAAGTAGAGAAGAGAAACCATGGAATCAACCGAAGCTCTCAGGGCCGTTCGCAGCCGCATCGTGCTTTCCTGATCCCTGTTCCCTGATCCCTGTTCCCTGCTTTACTGCTGCAACACCACCTGGTCGCCTTCTTTCAACCCGCTCAGAACCTCGGTGACCGAGCCGTTCGACAAACCAACCGTGATGGGAATCTTGCGCTTTCCTTCCTTCTGTTTCTTGTCCGGAACCTCGACCGACGCCCTCTTCTGGTTGTCGTACATCACCGCGTTCTCGGGCACCGTCAGCACGCCCTTGTGCTCGTCCAGCAGGATTTCGGCGTTGGCCGTCATGTTGGCCTTCAACTCGCCGCCGGGGTTGTCGATCGAGACCCGTACCTCGAAGGTCGTCACATTGTCCTTTTCCACGCCCAGAGGCGCGATCTTGGTTACCTTGCCCTGGAAGACGCGGTCGCGGAAACTTTCCACCTTGATGCGCGCCGGCTGGCTCATGTAGACGTGCGCAATGTCCGCCTCGTCCACTTTGCCCTGCACGTACACTTCGTTGATGTCGCCTTCGGTCATCACCAGCGTGGCCGTCGAGCCCAGCACCAGGATCGAACTGACCGCGTCGCCAGTCTCCACGTCGCGCGACAGGATTACCCCATCCATGGGCGCCACGATGGTGGTGTAACTCAACTGCTCTTCAAGCTGCTTCAAGCTGGCCTGGTTCTGCATCACCTGCGCCCGCGCCTGCTTCAACTTGGCCGTGTCCACGCCGATTTGGGCCTTGGACGAATCCCGCCTGGTCAGCGCGGCCAGGTAGTCCTTGTTGGCGTCGTCCAGCGCCTGCCGGCTCACAATGCCCAGCTTTTGCATCTCCAGGTTGCGGTCCAGGGTGGCCTTGTACATGGGCAGGTCGGGAGCAGCGGCGTTCACCTTGTCCTGTTCGATATTGGCCTGGTAGGTGGAGACGTTGGCTTCCGCAGCGGCCAGTTGTGCCCGCTGCGCCTCAACTTCAGCCGTGATTTCCTGCTGATCGAGCTGCGCCAGTTGCTGGCCCTTGTGTACCTGGTTGTTGATGTCCACGAACAGCTTTTCCACAATGCCGGACGCTTTTGACTTGACCTCGACCTTGGTGATCGGCTGAATCTTTCCCGTGGCGATCACGGATCGCGCCACATCGCCGCGCGTCACCTTGGCCAGCTTGTTGGGGTCGATCGACGAACCCCGCGCCAGCCGCGTCAGCCCCACGCCCAACAGAACCACCACCAGCACCACGCCGGCAATCAGAACTATCCAGAATCGTTTGCTCCTGCGCGATGCAACCACCGGACCCTCCTAAGGAAAAAAGCGAAATGAAAATCGCAACTGTCTTTCACCCGGACGCGTTGCGCACCCGGACGCGTTGCGCGAATCAATCGATGAACTAGACCCTGAAATCTGAGACTGCGGCAGCCGCCATCCGTCAACCGCTGTTCCTTCATACGCACCGCGCGGCGGCTTGGTTCCAGCCAGCCTCGCAACGCAGGGCGATCGCATGAATCACCATCCGACCGAGATTTCACTGCCCTGCGCCGCCCCTCCGGGGCTCCGAGATGGTTTTTGGGCCCCGATTCCCCACGCTAAAGCGCGGAGCTAGCAGCCTCTGCGCCTCCGGCGCGAGAAAACCAGAATCAAATCCATCAACAAATTCATTCATGCGATTGCCCAGCTTCGCAATGCTTCCTGCCCGGTATGTTCAAATTCCTTGAGACGGTCATTACGGGAAGGGGAACGAATGCAATCTCGCCGGTTGGGCCATGGGCCGCTGGACGTTTCGGAGTTGAGTTTTGGAACCTGGCTGACGGTGGCCGGGGGAATTGGCCGGGAGCAGGCGATCCGATGCATCCATGCGGCGGTGGATCACGGGATCACCCTGTTCGATACGGCGAATCAGTACGGGGCGGGCGAAGCGGAGCGCGTTCTGGGCGAAGCGCTCAAGGCTTATCCGCGGGACCGCTGCCAGATCGCAACCAAGCTGTTTTTCCCGGTCGGCGATGAGCCGGACAAGGGACTCTCGGCAGCCCAGATCGCAAAGCAACTGGACCGGTCGCTCGAACGCCTCGGCGTGGACGTCATCGACCTTTACCAGTGCCACCGGTACGACAAGGAGACGCCTCTCGAAGAAACCATGGAAGCGCTGGACCGGGCCGTGCGGGCCGGGAAGGTGCGGGCCATCGGTTTCAGCGAGTGGACGGGCGAGCAGATCGATGCGGTCGCGGCCATATGCACCGGAAGCGGGCTCACGGCGTTCAGTTCAAGCCAGCCACAGTACTCCATGCTGTGGCGCAAGCCGGAAGGCAAGGTTTTTCCCGCCTGCGCGCGTCATGGAATCGGCAACCTGGCGTTTTCGCCGCTGGCGCATGGAGTGCTGACGGGCAAGTACGCTCCGGGTCAGGCGCCGCCGCCGGGAAGCCGCGCCGCCAGCGAAGAGATGAATGCCTTCATGGAGACGGCAGGGCGGCATTACCGGTCGGACTTCTTGCTTGAGGCGGTGGCGCAACTCAAGCCGATTGCAGCCGACCTGGGGTTGACCATGGCGCAGATGGCGCTGGCCTGGGTGCTGCGTCGGCCAGAGGTGGCTTCGGCGATTATTGGCGCGTCCCGGCCGGAGCAGATTGCGGACAATGTGCGTGCGGTGGGCGTGAAGCTGTCCGCCGAGGTCCTGGAACAAATTGACAAGGCTGTGGGCGCGGTCGCGGTTCGGGAGTGAGGCGCCGAAAAGAAAGCACGGGTGCGGAAAATGAATGATCACTGGACCAGACGGCGGTTTCTGAATGCGACTGCGGGATCGGCTGCGGCTTTGGCACTGGCCGGGACGGCGCCGGATGCTTTGGGGGCTGTTGGCAAAGCGCCTGGGTTGCGCGGCAGGTTTCTCACGCACGTGTCGGTTGTGCGCGTGAACCAGATCGAGGTGACTCCGCAGCGCTCGATTGGAGAGGACGAAGCACCGGACAACCGGCCGGAACGCATCCGGTCGCGGAGGGAAGCCTTTGCGCGCGGCTGTCCCGGCGGCAGCATGACCTGGGCGATCAGTTGGCTGGCCCTCAACGACAGCCGTCCGGAGTACAAGGAGGCGCGCAAGCTGCTGGCCTCCTATCACGACCGGTATGGAGACGAGATCACCTTCATTCCGGGCGGCTATTTTGCGCCGATGTACGCGACGCGCCAGCAGAACCGGGAGACCATCGCCAAGGCTTTGGGTCTTATTTCACAAATGGTTGGCAGCGGATACCGGCCGCAGTGCCTGGTGGCCGGCTTCATGGACGCAGAGAACCAGAGGCTTTTGGCCGCCGACCAGGGCATTCATGTTTGCCAGGGACAGATCTGGAGCCAGCATGGCATCGACAACGGCGACGGAGACGGCGGCATCTGCTATCCGTATTACCCCAGCAGGGAGCACTATCTGAAGCCGGCCCAGGGCGCTGCGGACTTTATCGATTGCGTCTGCCTCGACGGCTGGACCTGCGACTTTTTGACCGCGCGGCGGGAGGGGTTTCAAGGAGGGTTCAACAGCCGGATGGGGGTGGGGCCGATCGAGACCGTGGGCAACCTGGGAATCGAAGCTGGCCGCAGGGAGATGATGGCCACCACGGCAATGCACTTCGACCAGGGATATGCGCTGAATCGCTTCGGCTTCGTGACGGGAATCTGGGAAACATCTCTCGGCCACGATGAGGACCTGGCCTGGTGGCTGCAAGCGGTCAAGGAAAAGTGGCCGGACACGCAGGTGATGACCGAAGGCGCCTTTGGCCTGGAGTGGCGAAAGCATACGCCGGACAATGCTTCGCTCGATTACCGCTTTGTCGCCAAGGGAACCGGTGCGCCGGGCTCGGAAATTGAAAACGAGATCGAGTGGCGCATGAACCGGGAGTTCCGGCTGGGGCTTTTGCGGAATTGGAAGACGGGCGATCCAGCGATGGTGATCGACTTTACGCGGTATGACTTGAAGGCTCACGAGCCGGAGGGCCTCGAGCGGGAGTGGAGCCTGATGAACGTGCTGAACCAGAAAGGCACACGGCCGCAGGACAAGCCTCTCCGGATGGGGCACTTGAGCGCCGAAGATCAGCGCCGTATTTTTGCGCGCTATCCGGAGATGAAGAAGCTGGCTTGAGTCCGGCCTGTTCCATGAGGACAACCGGGCTCGCGTTCGCCTCAGCGCCAGGATTCGAACTCACCGGAGGAAAGCTTCGGTGAGCCCGCCATCGACGGGGAAGATGTGCCCGGAGGTGCAGCGAGCGCGCGGGCTGGCCAGGAACAGAATGGCCTCCGCGCAGTCGGCCGGGTCGATGGGCTGACGGGTGAGGGTTCGCTGGGCATAGAAATCGGCCAAAATGCCGCGCAATTCATCGTCGGAGAGCGACTCGTCGAAGGGAATGTTGTACTTCGCGAGCGAGGCGCGAACGCGGTCGCGGGGAAACATGGCTGATCCCTTGACGACCGTGGCAGGCGCAATCCCGTTGACGCGCACGTTGGGCGAAAGCGAGACCGCCAGTTCGCGAACCAAGTGCGAGAGCGCGGCCTTGCTCACGTCATAGGCCTCGCTGCCGCGTTTGGCGACCACGGCGTTGGCTGAGCTGGTGAGCACGATGCAGCCGTCGAGGCCCTGCTCGGCGAAGAGTTTTGCGGCCTCGTCGGCGAGCAGGTAGTTGGCCGTGACGTTGATGTCGAGAGTGGTGGCCCACTGCGCGTCGGAGAGAACGCCGTCGGGCGAAGACGGAAACAGCGCCGCTGTGTTGATGAGGATGTCGAGCCCGCCGAAGGCTTGAACCGTGGCCCTCAGTGCACTGGCGATGGCTTCCCGGCTTCGGATATCGACAGGGGTGGAAGCAACGAACTCGACGGATGTAACGGATTTCAGCTCTTCTGCAATCCGCGCGGCTGCGGCTTCGTCCCGGTCGGCGACGACTACATGTGCTCCGCGGGCTGCAGCCTTCAGTGCGACTTCGCGTCCAATGCCGCTGGCCCCGCCAACGACGAGCGCGATGCGGCGGCTGAGTTCCTTTTCGGGCGGCTGGCGGCGGATTTTTGCCTCTTCCATGGCCCAGTATTCAATGCGAAAGGCTTCGATGGCGGGCAGCGCCACGTAGTTTGAAAAGACCTTGAAGCTGGCAGGGTCAAACCCTTCGCCGCACTGAGGCAGCGTGCCTTTCGTCTCGCCTTCGGCCACCAGAGTCGCGCCTTCCATCACGTGAATGGCGTTGGTGTAAAACTCGCCCACAATGCGCGCTTCAGTCTTGTTCTTGCCGAAGCTGAACATGCCCACGCCCTGGATTAGAACCACGGTGGGACTGGTGTCGCGCAGGGCGGGCGAATCCGCGGTTGCGAAGGAGTGGTAATAGTCACTGTATTGCCGGCGATACTCGATGATAGAAACGCCAATCTGCTTCTTGAGTGCTTCCACATCCGCGCCTGCCACCCACGGAACGAAGAGCGGGCGGATCTTGGTACGGATGAAGTGATCCGGGCAACTGGTGCCGAGGAAGGCCAGTTCTTTGGCGTGAGCGGAGTTGACGAATTGGAGAACGTCGGGGGCATCGCTGAAGCTCGCGATCCAGCGGTTCTCGGTGCTCACCTCGCCGCGTAGAAACGGCGCAATCTCAACCGCGAGTCGCCTGCGGTCCGGACGGGCTGGGATGATCTCGCCGCCAAAGCGGACGGCGCCTTTGGCCTGGCCGTGACGCTCGATGAACTGGCCGATCTGGTCGATGACGGTGAGGGTGTTCATGTAGCACGCCCGCTGCGTATTGCCCCAGGTGAAGAGTCCGTGGCCGCCGAGCACGATGCCGTCGCAGCCGGGGTTGTCGGCGACGGCGCAGCGCAGCATCAGGCCGAGTTCAAAGCCGGGGCGCTGCCAGGGCACCCACACCAGCGAGTGGCCGAATGCGCGGTTGAACTCTTCCATCTTCACTTTGCCGTTTGCCGAGGCAGCCAGCGCGATGCCCCAGTCGGGATGAAGGTGATCGACGTGCGGGAAGGGAAGAAAGCCGTGCAGAGGCGTGTCGATGGAGGCGGCGACGGGGTTGTTGCGAAAGGTGCACAGCGGGTACATCGCCACCATGTCGTCTTCGGTGTCCACCCCCTTGTAGCTGCGTTCGAGCGCCAGAAGCTTTTGCTGGTAGAGGGTGGCAAATCCGGCGCGCTTGATGCTGCCCAGGTCGCCGCCCGAGCCCTTGACCCACAGAACTTCGACAGGTTCGCCGGTCAGCGGATCAATCTCAGTGGTCTTGGAGCTGGTATTGCCGCCGGCAAAGTTGGTGATGCGCAAATCGGAGCCCAGCAAGTTGGAGCGGTAGCGGAGCAGTTCCGGCTCATCGAGAGTGTTGGCCAGGTTCGAGTCCCAGCGGTCTTCGAGGAACTTGAGGGAAGGGGAAGCGAGAGTAACCTGCATCATAAACACCACTGTACCGGGGATTGGCGAAACCTGATCAAGATAGCATATCGAAAAGCAATAGAAAATCTATTTCCCGCATGGAACTTTGCCATTGTAACGACTTGCTGGGCGGTTCTCCGCGCCATCTACAGCCTGCCGCCCATGCAGCAGAGCGAGGCGGATGAACCCCTGTGCGGCGCGCCCCCGACAGATGAGGGATTTGCGCCGCATCATCGAGTGATTCGCCCAGGAGTTCCTGTTTCTGAACAGTGCTCCTATTGCTCGTAGTCGCCGACTTTGTACATGTACTTGATGGCGGATTTATAGACCAGGGTCTTGGTGCGGCCGCGGACTTTCAGCACATTGCGGTCGTACCACTCGATGCAGCCCTTCACCAGCTCCCCATCTTCGAGAACCAGGATCATGGGAGTCTGGGATTGGATTTGTTTTTGCAGGTAAAAGACTTCCGCTTGCTGTTGCGGAACCTCCTGCTCGACCGCATAGGCCGGCATTCGGTATGAAGACATGGCGGAGCGCACTGAACGGCTCGGCGCCGGGGTTCGGGCGGGCGGTGCGGCGTTCTCTTTGCCTAGGCCGGGTAGAGTTGCATCAGCGCTCATGGGACACAGATCCTCTCTGGGGGAAACCAAGGTTCAAAGGGGTTGCAGGCGCAGAGCGCAAAACTCAAAACCTGGGGGTTGCAGCCGGCCGATCTTGTGAAATCCGGTAGTTGAAAACGGCTGCGAGCAAGAACGCGGGCAACCTTACCTGTGGTCCATCCGCAACCGAGGCTGACACAGCGGGGAAGGCCTTTTCGGCGCCAGTTGCGGGTGTGTAACGGGGGCTGCTTGTACGAAAGAGATGCCTGGGTGTGTCAGCGGGTTGCTTTCAACTGCGAAAGGGCAGGCAGGAGCGTGCCGTTTTGGGCCGGTCGCAGTTCTCCACCGGCGCGGCTGGCTCGCACCGGACTTCACAGGGTGCGGAAAAAACCTGAATGAATGGCGAAAGGCCGGAAGAGTACACCGCAGGGCCTGAAGGCCGCGCTCATTCTACGGCGTTTACGGCACGACTGAAGCTGAAGTCGTGCCCTGTTACAGAACCGAGTTTTTCCGCAACCTCAAAAGCCCGCATTGATTTTGCTGGCTTTACGCGGGGGTGAAACCCCCGCCTCCTTCCGGATTGAGCTTTTCCGCCGGCTGTTCAAGCCGTTGTTGCTTTGTCGCCTTGGCCGTGTTCCGCGTCCAGCGTTTCCGGCGTGACCACTCGATGGCGGACATAGTTGTACGGGGGCACAGTATAGCCACGCAGCAGGGCAATGCCGAGCTGGATAAGGCGGGGGCCGTATGTCTCGGCTTCGTGGGAAACGGAGCCGATGATGGCGCTTCTTCCGGAGCGCATTTCTTTGAGCACTTCCGGGATGCAATCCTGGCCGGCGATGGCGAAGTCGGCTTCGCCGCCGGCTTCGCGGGCGGCGTCCAGAACGCCCAGGGCGCTGGAGTCGGTGGCAGTTGCGACCAGAACGTGCTGGCCGGGTTGGTGGGCGCGGAGAAGTTCCCTCATCGCCAGGCGGCTGGGTTCCCTCATGCCGCGGCCCTCGATCTGAAGAAAGTGATTTGGGGTCAATTCTTTCAGGCGCTCACGGATGCCGTCGAATGCGCCCGAGATGCGGCTTTGGACAAAGCTGCCGGCTTCTCCGAAACCAACGCCGATGACCTGATCGACCTTTCCCTTCCATTTGCGCAGGGCGTGCTGCGCGAGAAGACAGCCGGCCTCATAGCCGACCTCGAAGTTGTCCACGCCGAAGTAGGTGGCGTTGGGATGGGGCACGTCGATGGCTACGAGGGGAATATCTGCCGCTTTGAAGATGTGGGCAATGTGCGGCGCAACCGCCTCTTCGACCTGGAATTCAAGTACCAGGTCCACCCGTTTGGCCACGAACTCCTCGGCGTTCAGGACGGCGATGTCGGCGTCGTAGCGATTGTCCAGCAGGAGCAGCTCGACGCCGGAGGCTGCCGCGGCGGCAGTGACGCTATGAGCGACGGCTTCAGAGAAAGGCATCTCCGCGCTCTGAACCGCAAAGCCGAAGCGCAGGCGCCGGGGTCGGGAAACCAGCCGGTACTGGCCGTTCTGCGCCTGGGCCACGTAACCGCGGTGGACCAATGTCTTGAGAATGCGATAGACACTGGTCTTCGAGATTTGTGTCTTCTGGTAAACGTCCTCAAGGCTGACCGGGGCGTGATTCTGCTCCAACAGTTCGAGCACGTCGAGCGCCTTGGAGAGGATGGGAATCAGGTACAGCCGTTTGATCTTGGCCTTGGGCAACCGTTCGTCCCCCGTAATTTCCGTTCAACAAAAGAAAGATTGCAAACCAGAATAGCGCGTTTCAGGCAGAACTGCTTGCGCCTGAGAGCCGGTTTCAGTTGCTGTTGGTTGCGGGCGCGTCCTGGTCGTGCACCACAATCACATGCAGGAAGCGCGGTCCATGGACGCCCTTGATGCGGGTCATTTCAATGTCGGCCGTGGCGCTGGGACCGGAAACCCATGTGACCAGGGCCGGTGGTTGCAGGCAGCGGTCGAAGTACTCCGGCAACCTCTCGACGACCTGGCTGGCGCGAAGAATGCAGAGGTGCCAGTCAGGGAGGAGCGTGAGCACACGGCGGCCCTCGGCCAGGGAGTGATGGAGCACGATCGTCCCCGAGTCGGCGACGGCGCAGAATGCCGCCGTGACGACGCCATCTGCTTGCTCGATTTCAGCCGTCGTCAGACCGCGGTCGATCTTCCAGTCGAAGCCCGGAGCCATCCAATCGGCAGGCAATCCTGCAGGCGCAACAAAGGAGCGCTTGCCGCTGGCCGCAAGTTGGGCGGCGATGGCGGCGGGAAGCCCTTCGGGTGTGGCCTCGATCACTTCGGCGTCGTACTCGCGCAGGCGCTCGATGAGCAGGTTCACACGAGCGTCCGCGTTCAGCGCACCCTTGTGAATGTAGTTGCGAGGCAATGTTGCATAACTTGATGCGGCTGCCGTGGATGGCTGCGTCGCGGCCCGGATGCGATCCAGGATTCGTTCCCGAGAGGTGCTTTGCTGCGATTGTGCCGGTGCGCTCATTTTGCCTCCTTGCCGCGCGCTGCCCACCACTCGTGGAAAGTCTGCGAGGGCAGCCCGCGCAGGTCGCGGGTTTGGGTCCACTTGCCGCCAACGCTGGGTAGCGAGTGAATCCAGCCGTCTTTCCGTGTGACAACACGAGCGCCGATGCGTCCCAGGCGCTGTGCCGCGTGGAAGATCCACGCCCGGGCAAAGAGCAGGTTGGCGATGCGCAGGCCGAGATACATGGGGTCAAAAAAGCGAACCGCCTGCTTGCGTTCCTGGTCGGTCACCTGGGCGCGCAGTTCCAGCAGCACTTCGGGAATGTTGATCTTGACCGGGCAGACTTCATAGCAAGCGCCGCAAAGCGAAGAGGCGTAGGGCAGGGATTGCGCGTGCTGCATGTGCATCAGTTGCGGCGTCAGGATGGCGCCGATGGGCCCTGGATAGACCGATCCATAGGCATGACCCCCGGTTTGCCGGTAGACAGGGCAGGCGTTCATGCAGGCGGCGCAGCGAATGCACTTGAGCGTCTGGCGCTGCTTGGGGCTCGAAAGAATCGAAGAGCGGCCATTGTCGAGCAGAACGACATGGAAGTTCTGCGGGCCGTCGCCGGGTGTCACGCCGGTCCAGAGCGAGGTGTAGGGGTTCATGCGCTCGCCTGTGGCCGAACGGGCCAGCATCTGGAGCATGACTTCAAGGTCCTCAAAGCGCGGCAGCACCTTCTCAATGCCGGCCAGGGTGATCATGGTGCGGGGCAGCGTGAGGCACATGCGGCCGTTGCCCTCCGACTCCACAACGGCAACCGAACCGGTTTCGGCGATGAGGAAATTCGCCCCGCTGATGGCCGTGGGGATGGTCAAAAACTTCTGCCGCAGATACCTGCGGGCCGCGGCGGTCAGGGCCTGCGGATCGTCAGACAGATTTTTCAGGCCCATGCGGCGGGCGAAAATTTCGCGCACCTGGCTGCGATTGATGTGCAACGCCGGGACGACGATGTGGGAGGGTTCTTCATCGCCTAGTTGCAGGATGATCTCGGCCAGATCGGTCTCGAAGGCGCTGATGCCCTGCGCCTCAAGAAAGGTATTCAACTGAATCTCGGCCGAAGTCATCGTCTTGATCTTGATCACTTCGCTGGCATTTTCCTGGCGCAGCAGGTCCAGGATGATGCGACGCGCCTCGTCGGCGTCGGCGGCCCAGTGCACGTGGCCTCCGGCGGCGGTGCAGCGGGCTTCAAACTGCTCCAGGTAGAAGCCGAGATTTTCAAGCGCGTGGGTGCGGATCGCCGACGCAGTCGAGCGAAGCTCTTGCCAATCGGTCTTTTCCGCGACGAGCCTGGCCCGCTTGCCCTGGATGACGTCGATGGCATGGGTCACGTTTTTGCGCAGTTGAGGATTGCGCAGCACGTTGAGCGCGGCCTGGGGAAACGGCGGCGCCAGCGTGGGGTCCAATATCGCGTGGTGTCCGGCGGCTTGGCTCATGCGACTGCCTCCGCCGGGGACCCCTCGGTGCTGGCCAGAATCTGCGCGAGATGAATGGTCTTCATCCCGGCGTACTGGCGGTGCATCGCGCCACCCAAATGCATCAGGCAACTGTTGTCGAGAGCGGTGCAGTACTCGGCGCCCGTCGAGACGACGTCCTGCAACTTGGCGGCTAGCATGGCGGACGACACTTCGGCATTCTTCACGGAAAATGTTCCGCCGAAGCCGCAGCAGCGCTCCACGTTGGGGAGCGTCGCAAGGTCGAGCCCGCGCACTTTCGCCATCAAGCGGTAAGGCCGGTCGCCCAGGTGAAGCGCGCGCACGCCGTGGCAACTTGCGTGGTAGACCACGCGATGCGGGAAGTAGGCGCCTACGTCTTCAACGCCGATCTTGTCCAGCAGAAACTCGCTCAACTCGAAGACCCGCGGCACCAGCGTTGCGAACTGCCTGCGCAGCGTTTCGTTTCCCAGTTGCTCGAAGAGCCCAGGGTATTGATCGCGAATCATCGCCACGCAGGAAGAAGAGGGAATGACGACGTTTTCCGCGTCCTGATAAAGCTGGACGAAGCGCTTGGCCTGGGAAAACGCCTCGCCGCGAAAGCCGGTATTGGCGTGCATCTGCCCGCAGCAAGTCTGTTTGGGGTGAAAATCGAGCTCGACGCCCAGTCTTTCAAGCAGGGCGACCACTGCGCGCCCTGTCTCCGGGTAAAGGGTGTCGTTGTAGCAGGTGATGAATAAGGATGCGCGCATGAGAGGCACCAATTCTTGAATAACGATAAGCCAAAAGGGAATGCTATTCGATAGAAACAGGAGTTGTCTATTGCAAGCGCCATTCCATCGCATGAGAGTGCCCACGGCTTCGCGCCGTTGTGCCGCAACCACCCTCGCAAATCCAAGATAGAAAAGGCGCAGGGCAGCTCAGGACTGTCGGCCGGAGCTGCCCCGCAGGTTGACCTTCGCTTACACTAGCGCGCGATGACGCTGCGGCAGTGGCTCGGCGACTGTCGCCAGGTAGCTGTCGACGGCGGCGGCGGCCTTGCGGCCTTCTGAGATGGCCCACACAACCAACGACTGCCCTCGGCGCATGTCGCCCGCGGCGAAAATGTTCTCGACCGAAGTCTGATAGTCGCCGTTGGTGGCCACGTTGCCGCGTTTGTCCAAAGCTACGCCCAGTTGCTCGATCATGCCCGAACGCACCGGGCCCAGGAAGCCCATGGCCAGCAGAACCAGGTCGACATCGAGGGTGAACTCGGTGCCGGGAATGGCTTCGAACTTCGGCGGAGGGCCGACGCGCAGGGCGTGCAACTGCTTGACGCGGCCGTTTTCATCGCCCGTGAAATTCACGCTGTTGATGCTCCAGTCGCGGATGCCGCCCTCTTCGTGCGAGGTCTCGGTGCGTAGCTGCAAAGGCCACATCGGCCAGGGCGTAGAGGAGGCGCGCTGCTCGGGCGGCTTGGGCATGATTTCAAACTGGTGAACGCTCTTGGCGAGTTGGCGGAGGCTGGTGCCCAGGCAGTCGGCGCCGGTGTCGCCGCCGCCGATGATGACCACGCGCTTGCCCTCGGCGTGGATGGCCAGCGCGGGATCGATCTTGTCGCCTTCGCAGCGGTGGTTCTGCTGGGGCAGGAACTCCATGGCGAAATGGATGCCCTTGAGCTCGCGTCCGGGGATATTCAAGTCCCGCGGCTGTTCGGAGCCGCCGCAAAGCAGGATGGCGTCGTAGTGTTCGGTGAGCGCTTCAACCGGCACGTTCACGCCGACGTGGGCATTGGTCACAAAGGTCACCCCTTCGGCCCTCATCTGCTGGATGCGGCGGTCGAGGACGTGCTTTTCCAGCTTGAAGTTGGGAATGCCGTAGCGCATCAGGCCGCCGATGCGGTCGTTTTTCTCATAGACGGTTACCGAGTGGCCGGAGCGGCGCAACTGCTGTGCCGCAGCCAATCCCGAAGGTCCGCTGCCCACCACGGCCACGCGTTTGCCGGTGTTCTGCTCCGGCGGCTCGGGATGGATCCAGCCCTCGTCCCAGGCGCGTTCAACGATGCTGCGCTCCATCAGCTTGATGGAGACCGGCGGCTGCTCAATGCCCAGCACGCAGGCGGCTTCGCAGGGCGCCGGGCAAATGCGGCCCGTGAACTCGGGGAAGTTGTTGGTGGCGTGCAGGCGCCGGATCGCGGCCTCCCAGCGGCCGTTGTAAGCCAAGTCGTTCCAGTCGGGAATCAGGTTGTTGACCGGACAGCCGGTGTGGCAAAAAGGAACGCCGCAATCCATGCAGCGGGCACCCTGCTCGCGCTGCTTTTCTTCAGGGAAGGGCTCATAGATTTCAAACCAGTCCTGAAGGCGCTCTTCGACCTTGCGGCGGGCGGGTTGTTCACGCTGAATCTCAAGAAAGCCAGTAACCTTACCCATGCTGCACCTCTGCCGTAGCCGCCACCAGAGGCGACGAGTTAGTGGGGGAAACATAGACTGTCTCGACGCGCTCGACGCCGAGGACACGCTTGAATTCGTGCGGGAAGACTTTGATGAAACGCGGCTGCGCGTCGACCCAATGCTCCAGAATCCAGGCGGCGCGGGGGCTGCCGGTCAGGTCGCGGTGGCGTTCGAGCAGGCCCTGCACTTCGGCCACGTCTTCCTCGGTGACCAGCGGTTCCAGGTCCACGCTGGCCTGGTTGCAGCGACGCGTGGAGAAGTCGCCCTGGTCGTCGTAGACAAAGGCGCGTCCACCGCTCATGCCGGCGGCGAAGTTGCGTCCGGTCAAGCCCAGCACGATCACCGTGCCGTTGGTCATGTACTCGCAGCCGTGGTCGCCCACGCCCTCGACTACCGCCGTGGCCCCGGAGTTGCGAACGGCGAAGCGCTCGCCGGCGATTCCGTTGAGGAAGACCTCGCCGGAAGTTGCGCCGTAGAGCACGACGTTGCCCACCAGGATGCTTTCTTCGGGCAGGAAGCTCGAAGTCTTGGGCGGATAGGCGATGATGCGCCCGCCGGAAAGACCCTTGCCCAGATAGTCGTTGGAATCGCCTTCCAATTCGAGCGTCACGCCGTTGGGGACGAATGCGCCAAAACTCTGCCCGGCTGAGCCGTTGAACTTGTAGTGGATGGTGCCGTCCGGCAACCCTTCGGAGCCGTAGCGGCGGGCGATCTGGCCGCCAAGCATTCCGCCGACCGTGCGATGGACATTGCGAATGGCGAAGCTGCCCGTGACCGGGGTTTTCGATTCGAGGGCCGGCTTGGCTTTCTTGATCAGCGCGTGATCGAGTGCTTGATCCAGGCCGTGATCCTGGGCCTGTACCTTGCGGCGCGCCACGCGCGAGGGCACCGTGGGCGCATAGAGAATCGAGGAGAGATCGATGCCCTTCGCCTTCCAGTGTGCATCCGCAAGAGCGGCGTCGATTTTGTCCACGCGGCCCACCATCTCATCGACGGTGTGGAAGCCGAGCTTTGCCATGTGCTGGCGAACCTGTTCGGCGATGAAGAAAAAGAAGTTGACCACGTGCTCGGGCTGTCCTTTGAAGCGCGCGCGCAGCACCGGGTCTTGTGTCGCGATGCCCACCGAACAGGTGTTCAAATGGCATTTGCGCATCATGATGCAGCCCATGCTGATCAGCGGCATGGTAGCGAAGCCGAACTCCTCTGCGCCCAGCAGTGCGGCGATCACGACGTCGCGGCCGGTTTGCAGCTTGCCGTCGGTCTGCACCTTGATGCGCCCGCGCAGATCGTTGAGCAGCAGCACCTGTTGGGCTTCGGCCAGGCCCAACTCCCACGGCAGCCCCGCGTGCTTGATGGAACTCAGCGGCGAAGCGCCGGTCCCGCCGTTGTCGCCGGAGATGAGCACCACATCGGCATGGGCCTTGGAGACGCCAGCGGCAACCGTGCCCACGCCGGCTTCTGAAACCAGCTTGACCGCGATGCGCGCTTCGGGATTGACGTTTTTCAAGTCGTAGATCAGTTGCGCCAGGTCTTCGATGGAGTAGATGTCGTGGTGCGGCGGCGGCGAAATGAGGCCCACGCCGGGGATGGAGTGGCGCGTCCGGGCGATCACTTCATCCACCTTGTGGCCGGGTAACTGCCCGCCCTCGCCGGGCTTGGCGCCTTGCGCCATCTTGATCTGCAACTCGTCGGCATTGACCAGGTAATTGGTCGTCACGCCGAAACGCCCGCTGGCCACCTGCTTGACGGCCGAGCGCCGCGAGTCGCCGTTGGCGTCGGGCTTGAAGCGTTCTTCCTCCTCGCCGCCCTCGCCGGTGTTGGACATGCCGCCCAACCGGTTCATGGCGATGGCCAGCGTTTCGTGCGCCTCTTTACTGATGGACCCGAAGCTCATGGCGCCGGTCGTGAAGCGCTTGACAATCTCCTTGGCCGGCTCCACTTCCTCGAGCGGCAACGGCTTGTCGGCATACTTCAACTGGAGCAGGCCGCGCAAAGTGCACAGGTGCCCGTTCTGATCGTCCAGCAGGTCGGTGTACTCCTGGAAGGTGGCCGGACTGTTCTGGCGTACGGCTTGTTGGAGCTTGCTGATGGTGGCCGGGTTCACCAGGTGATACTCGCCGCCTTCGCGATATTGATATTGGCCGCCAACGACCAGCTCCGTTTCCGACTCGGTCAGCGGCTGAAACGCGTAGGCGTGCTTCATTTGCGCTTCGCGCGCCAGCACGTCCAGCCCCACGCCCTCGATGCGGGATGCGGTGCCGGAGAAGTAGCCGTCGACCAGCGAATGGTTCAGGCCTACCGCCTCAAACACCTGGGCGCCGCGATAGCTCTGCAAGGTGCTGATGCCCATCTTCGAGAAGGTCTTCAGCAGGCCCTTGTTGATGGCCTTGATGAAGTTCTTCTCAGCATGATTGGCGGTCACATTGTGCGGCAGCAGGCCGCGCCGCTTCATGTCGTGCAGGGTTTCGATGGCCAGGTACGGGTTGATGGCGCTGGCGCCGTAGCCGATCAGCAGGGCAAAGTGCATCACCTCGCGCGGTTCGCCGCTCTCGATGATCAAGGCCACCAGGGTGCGTGTCTTCTCGCGCACCAGGCGGTTGTGCACGGCGGCCATGGCCAGCAGGCTGGGGATCGGCGCATAGGTCGGATCGACGCCGCGGTCAGAGAGAATCAGCAGCGTGTAGCCGGAATTGACCGCCAGCGCGGCTCGCCCGGCCAAATCATCGAGGCTGTGCTTCAAGCCTGCTTCGCCGTCCTCGGCACGGAACAGCGTCGGCAGCGTGGTGGCCAGCAAATCTCCTGAGGAAACGCGGCGTAGCTTTTCCAGATCCCGGTTGGTCAGGATCGGATGCGGCAGCTTGAGTGTGTGGCAGTTGTCCGGCGCTTCGTCCAGAATGTTGCGCTCGGTGCCGATGTAGCTGATCAGCGACATCACCATCTCTTCCCGAATGGGATCGATGGGAGGATTGGTGACCTGCGCAAAGAGCTGCTTGAAGTAGTTGAACAGCGGCTGGGGACGGTCGGAAAGGCACGCCAGTGGCACATCGGTGCCCATGGAACCGATCGGTTCGGCGCCGGTTGCGCCCATCGGCGCCAGCAGGACTTTGAGGTCTTCTTCGCTGTACCCGTAGGCGCGCTGGCGGCGCAGCAGCGTTTCCGGATTGGACGCAATCACCCGCGACGGCTCCGGCAGTTGATCGAGCGTGACCTGCTGTTCCTTCAGCCAAGTCGCGTAGGGCTGTCGCGTGGCCAACTGCTTCTTGATTTCGGCGTCGGAGACAATGCGTTTTTGAACCGTATCGACCAGGAACATGCGGCCGGGCTGCAAGCGGCCCTTCTTGCGCACATCTTTGGCCGGAACGTCGATCACGCCGGCCTCGGAAGCCAGCACCACTAAATCATCTTTGGTGACGATATAGCGGCCGGGACGCAGTCCGTTGCGGTCCAGCGTGGCGCCAATCACGCGGCCGTCGGTGAACGCAATGGCTGCCGGTCCGTCCCAGGGCTCCATCAGCGAGGCGTGGTACTCATAGAAAGCGCGCTTCTCCTCGTCCATGTCCGGATTGCCCGACCATGCCTCGGGAATCAGCATGGCCATGACGTGGGGCAGCGAGCGGCCTGATTGGAAAAGAAACTCGACCGCGTTGTCCAACGAGGCCGAGTCGCTGCCTTCCGGCATGATCACCGGAAAGAGCTTGTTGATCTGATCGCCGTGCAGCGGGCTTTCCAGCACCGACTGGCGTGCGTTCATCCAGCTCACGTTGCCGCGGATGGTGTTGATTTCGCCATTGTGCGCGACATACCGGTAGGGGTGCGCCAGCTTCCAACTGGGAAACGTGTTGGTAGAGAAGCGCTGGTGAACGAGACACAAGGCGCTGGTGACCAGCGGATTGGCCAGTTCGTAATAAAAGTGCTCAATCTGCGGGGCCAGCATCAGGCCCTTGTAGACGATGGTGCGACAGGAAAGCGAAGGAATATAGAAGTCGTCCTTGCCCTCGATCTCAGAGGCGACCATTTCGTTTTCGGTGCGGCGGCGAACGCGGTAGAGCAGGCGCTCGAATGCGTCTTCGCCCAGGCCCTCGGGCCGTCCCAGGAACAACTGCTCAATATAAGGCTGGGAGGCGCGTGCCTCGCGGCCGATGGCGATTCCGTTCACCGGCGTGTCGCGCCAGCCGATCACCGTCAGCCCTTCTTCCTGGGCGATGCGCTCAAAGACACCCTCGCATTGCAGACGGCTGTGCTTGTCCACGGGCAGAAAAACCATGGCCACGCCATAGCCCCCCGGTTCCGGCAACTGCATCCCCAACTCGCCGCATTCGCGCGCGAAAAACACGTGGGGAATCTGGATCAGGATGCCCGCGCCGTCGCCCGTCTCCGGATCGCAACCCGCCGCGCCGCGATGGGTGAGGTTGATCAGCACCTCGAGTCCCTTGCGGATAATGTCGTGGCTCTTTTCTCCACGAATGCTGGCGACCAATCCCATTCCGCAGGCATCATGCTCATTCCGTGAGTGATAGAGCCCTTGTGGACGAGGAATACGGAGACGACTATCCGAAGTATGCATGGCAACCTTCTCGATGAAAATTTTCCGTGCAGAATGCAATTCCCGGCTTGAAAGACACAGAGGCGGTGCGATTCCGTCGGAGGAAATCGCCATGTCGTTCATAAATGGCCTGCCCGGGCAGGCCCGGCCGCGTCTGGGACTGTGCTGAACACTTTAAATATATCGAAAATTTTGCTTCCCGGCTGAACTTCCTTGCGCGGCGGCTCCGGTTGGCGGCGAATTTCAGTGGACTGGCCCCGCACTTTCCGAGCCCAAGGCACCTTCAATGCCGCGACTTGGCGGCGGCAGAGGGATGCGGTGGCGCGGGGGATTGCCGACGCTGCTTCCTGGCCTGGTGCTGGAAGCGGGACCACAGCGTGAGACGGAGGCCGGCACAAGCGCTCCTCCGAGAGATGGCGCACAAGCACGTCAGCTTCAGATGCCTTTCAATTCAGAAACGGCGCACGCAGCAGGGAGCTGTCGTGCGCCGTCTTGGATGTTGGCCTCAGAGTGATCGGTCAGAATGTAAACCTCGACCCGCACTGAAACTGGCGCGGTGTGTTGGAAGTCGCCGTGATCTGGCCGAAGTTGTTACCGACCCACCCACTGGTCTGCGAGGGAACATTCGGTGCGGCAAACTGCGCCTTGTTGGCGATATTGAAAGACGATATCTCAAAGCGCAGGTTCTTCTCTTTTCCAAGCTGGAAGCTCTTGTAAAAAGAGAGATCCACATCCTGGGCGCCCATGGTGCGAACGTGGTCAAGATAGGCTGGTGCGCTTCCCGCCACAAACAGACTCGCAGGCACGGCAAAGCAACTTGGCGCGAACCACTCCGTAGCGGTATGCAGCGCGCCCTTGCCAGGATCGCAGGTCATATCGGCTCGTTGATTGAAGTACGCCAGGGATGCTCCGATAACCGGAGAATCAATGGGAATACCACTGCTGAAATAGGCAATGGCGTTGGCTGTCCAGCCGCCCAGAAGGGCGTTTGCCGCCCCGCTCAGATTCAGCGCACGGCCCTTGCCGGCAGGCAGGTCATACGATGCCTCCCAGGTGAGCTGATACTTCACATCTTGCGGGCTCACGGAGTGCTCCAGATTCAGATTCCTCCAGTCCTGGGGCGCGCCGGCGTGAGCGCCGACAAAGCCAAGCGGAGGATTTCCGTCGTCGGTCATCAGCTTGGCCCAGGTAAAGGAAACCAGGGTTGTGAAGTGCCTGGTCATGCGCTTCTGCACCTTCGTCTGCAGAGAGCTGTACTCGGAATCGCCGCCCGGATAGCCATGCACATTGACGCCATTGCCCGAGCCGTAGCTGCCACCGCCGAATTGCGGGTACGGCTGTAACGACACCCACAGCGGGACGGTGGGCGAACCGTAATTGTTGTTCGTGACCGGCTGGGTTGCCGCCCACTGATTGTTTACCGTTACGCAGCTCGGGTCCGAAGCATTTACGCACAAGGATGCTCCATATTTCTGGATGGTGGCCAGGTCAAGCACGTTCAGATCGACGCTGCCCAGCGGCAGAAAAAGGCCCCTGCTGCCCACATAGCCGGCGCTGAGAACGATCTCGTGCGGAAGCTCGTACTCCAGGCCGAAGTTGAAGTTATACGTTTCCTGCGTGCGCTGCGAGTGCAGCATGGTATTCAGAGTGGTGCCCAGGTTGTTCCCGAGCCCCGTGGGCGAGTTGATGAGCTGGACCACGCCTCCCGGGAAGGGATTGCTCAGCGAATAGATGCCTGTTGTGCTTGGCGCGGGGCTTCCTGGTGCGGCATCGGCGCACCCGCTGGTGCCGTTGAAGATCGTATTGCCGGCGGCGTTCAAGCAAGTGGCATTCCAGGTGGTTGACGAGGAATAGCCATCGCTGTCCAGGCTGGCACTGCCCACCATCTCCGCGCTCGGCCCAAAATAAAAGCCTCCACCGCCGCGAACGACCAGACGTTTCGTTGGCTGCCACGAGACGCCCAGGCGCGGCCCAAAGTCTTTCAGATTTGTCGTGAAGGGCGAACGATTGCCGCTGTTGGCGTAGATTTCGGCACCGGTGAACGACACACCGCTCACGGTATCGGTGGCAGAGGGATTGAAGTACTCGACGCGGTTATGCCGCTCCGTCTTACCGCCGAAAATGTCCCAGCGAAGCCCCGCCGTAATGGTGAGAGAGTGGCTGGCATGATACGTGTCCTCGATGAAAGCAGCGTAGTAAGGGCTGGCTTCCGCCACGAAGAGGTCTTTGGTGAAATTCGGGTAGTTGTTCGACTCACTGCCGGGCGCCGTCCCCATGCCCAGGAGAAACGAAGCGAAGTCGTTGCCATAGGGCAGGGCATTGCCGCTTGCGTCCGTAGCCGGATTGGTCGAGTTGTCGTCAGTTGCGGATTTGTCAAAAAGGTAAGCGCCTGAGGGCGCGGGCGGCTGGCCCACGTTCAGGAATCTCTTCATGAATTCGGCGCCCGCGCTGATCTCGTGCTTGCCCCAGGCCTTGGTGACGGTCGCGTTCGCGTCGCTGTTTTCGCTGGCATAGAGGAAGGTGTTGTAGTTCGCGGTGCCGCCGATGCCATCCGTTCCACTGCCAGAGAAGTCGTTGAAAGTCACGTAGGGTAGTGTCTTGTAGACTTCTTCGGCGGCCAGTGACGACGGGAAGCCCAGCGTGGTGATGTCGAACCCATCCTGGCGAGGATCGCCGCCCTGGTCCTCATAGTGGCGCGTGAACGAGTAGCGCAACTGCAACACGGTGGTGGGGCTGATCGTGTAGTCGTCCCCAATGAGGAAGTTCCGGCCGTTGGTAATGTTCTGGGCGTAGTTCAAATCCCAATCGTTGTTGAAGGCGTTGACGCCCGATGTGAACAGCCGGTCGAAGGAGAAGCGGGCGAAGAGGCGCTGCTTGTCGTTGAGGTAATAGTCCGTGCGAATGTCGAACTTCTGCGCCGTTGTGGGGTCCAGTCCCGGAACGTAGAGGTTGTTCACGTGCTGCGGGTTGTTCACCGGGTCATAGGCCGTCGTAGTCGGCGCGGGAAAATGAGAGAGAAACTGTTGCGCAATCGGATTGATGTAGGAGCTGGGAATGCAGTTGGGGGCGGGGGTGGCGCATCCCGGACCGCTGTTTGTGCCCTGAATCTGGTTCCGCGATCCATCGGGGTTGGTGGCAATCGGGTCGAATATCTTGATGCCGGTGTCGGCCGTAAAGTCGCCCTGCTGCTCGGCCGCCGTGGGAACCGTGAAGATGCTTGAGCCGTCAAAGCTCTGCTGCTGCGTGGCTTCGTAGTCGCCATAGAAGAATAACTTCTTGTGCAGGATAGGTCCGCTGATCGATGCGCCCTCCTGATAACGATGAAAGTCGGGCGACTGGTTGGACTCGCCTTGTGACAACTGGCTTTGCTTGTTGAAGTATTCATTCGCGGCGAGAACGTTCGGGCGAAGAACCACGAACCCGTCGCCGTGGAACTGGTCGCCGCCGGACTTGCTTACCAGGCTGATGACGCCCGCGCCGCCGCTCTGATAGGAGGCCGGCGTGTTCTGTGTCTCCACGCGATACTCGTCCACACCATCCTCGGGAATTTCCATCGCCGGAATGACAGCGCCGGCGTTCTGCTCCGCCACGCCCAGCGGGCTGCCGTCGAGCATGTAGTAAACAGAGCCCTGGATGGCGCCATTGATGGTGTACGACGACACATCCACTCCGGGGCGCCCGCTCGAGATATTGGTGATGGCTTCGGAACTCGAAGAGTTGGGCGATCCATTGGCCGGCGTCACGCCGGCGCTCAGTTGTACCAGGTCGAAGACATTGCGCGTCAATAGCGGGACGCGCTCGATGGTTTCCGACGAGATCAACTGGCCCACAGTCGAGTTACTGTTCTCCACCAGCGATGTGGACTCCGTCACCGTAACTACCTCACTCACGCTGCCCACGCGGAGCGCGATGTTCACGGTGCTGACCTGGTCCACAGTTACCTTCACATTGTCCTGGGCGACGCTCTCAAACCCTTTCAGGCTGGCGGTCACTTCATAGGTTCCGGGAGTGAGAGACACAAACGAGTACAGCCCCGCTGCGGTTGACACGGTCGAGATCTTGATGCCGGTTGCGTGGTTCACCGCCGTTACTTTGGCTCCGGGAATGATCGCTCCGGTGGGATCGGTGATCAGGCCGCTGATGCCTCCTCTGCCGGCCTGTGCAAATAAGGCAGCTCCTGCGGAGAGAAAGAGAATGCAAACGAAAAGGAAACGGTTCGCCATCGCGATCGTGGCCGTGCGGTTCATCATGGTCTGCTCCCCCCCCCAAGTATTTGTTGTGATTCAAACGTTTGAATATCCGACAACACAATCTATGGCCCACTATTTCCGTTGTCAAGCGAAAACTTGTGCGACTCGCCGAAAATATGTTCGGTCCGTTTATCCCCTTCGGCAGTATCGGCAGCGCTGGGCGAACCTTGAATGCGGCGCATTCAGCGCACTTTCAAGATCTCAATAAGCCAAGCGCAATCAATCAGATACAATCTCTCCTCTCGCCCGGTCCAGCGGATGCCCGGACTGAGCTCTGGAGGTTTGCCTGGCGTTTGGATTCCGAGGCAGAGCGAGGAAGGGGCGCGTCAGGGCCTCGGCCACTGTGGCAGAATAGCGTGAGTCGCCGCACCGATAACCAGGGCTCATGGATGCAGCACGCGCGGAGGGGGAAGTGGCCCAGCGAAAGTCCGGACATGTCACCTTGCTCGATGTTGCCCGCGCCTGCGGGTTTTCCGTCTCCACCGTTTCAATCGTGCTCAGCGAAGCGCCGCTGTCGCAGAACGTGGCAGCCACCACCCGCGAGCGAGTCCGGGCCATGGCGCAGCAACTGGGATACCATCCGGACGCCTTTGCCCGTTCTCTGCGCCGCCGGCGCAGCCAGACCATCGGCGTGCTGGCCTTCGATCTTTCCGACCCCTATTGCATCCCGGTCGTGCGCGGCATTCAGGCAGGCTTGCAGCCGGCCAGTTACATGCCTCTGCTGATGGATGCGCAAACCCAGCGCGGCCTGTTCGACAGTTATCTTGAGATGATCCTCGAGCGGCGCGCCGAGGGCGTGATCGTGATCGCCAGTTGGGTCTTCGAAGAAGCCAACCTGCTCAGCGATATTCAAAAGAACCACGTCCCGATCGTGATCGTGAGCCGCGATCTGACCGCGCGGGGAGTTAGTTCCGTGCTGGTAGACAACGAGGCGGGCGGCGCGCTGGCCATGCGCCACCTGTATGAACTCGGCCATCGCCAGATCGCGGCCATCCGCGGTCCGGAGGAACTCTTTGACAGTGTGCCGCGCTGGGCTGGGATCGAAAGCGTTGCCGGGGAGGTGGGCATCCAGTTCAATGACCGGCTGGTCTTTCAACTGCCCGGCCTGGTGGACCCCGCTTCCGGCTTTGAAGGAGGGCTGGACTGCGCCCGCAAGATGCTGGCAACGGGCTTGCCGTTCACGGCCGTTCTGGCATTTGACGACCTGACTGCCCTGGGCGTCGTGCGGGGGCTCGCCGCCGTCGGCGTGCGCGTTCCGGAGGACTGCTCGGTGCTGGGGTTTGACGACGTGCTGCCGGCGGCGGTGTCCACACCCGCCATCACCACCATTCGCCAGCCGTTAAAGGAGATGGGACTGCAGGCGGCCGAATGGATGCTGGAGGCTGTGCAGGCGCGGGAGCAGGGAACTGGGCAATTGCCCAAGCTGCACAAGGCGCAGCCGGAGTTGATTTGCCGCATGTCGACAGCCGCCCGGCCGCGGAGCGGAAAAAAGGGGGGAAATGTGCCAGAAATCACTTGACAGCGCCAGGGGAAAAGGGTGATATTTCCGATATTCAAACGATTGAATACCGGAGCCTGCCTCCGGCCTCCAATCGGCGATTCTTCCCGTCTTCGCAGAGGAGAATGGCGTGTATCTCGAACGGTCAGCAGAGTGTCTCCGCCCTCCGTATCGCGTGAATCCCGGTTGTTTTTTTGCATGGAGTTTTTTTGGTTGGGCCCTTGTTGGGCGATCGTCTGTCTCTGTTGACAGAGCAGCGCCTTTCTCCGTTGGATTGAGTTGAGCTTTTCCGCCACGGGTTGTGGAACAATTCCCATGCTGCGGAAAGTGAAGTCCTGGTGCGTATGCAAAGAAAGATTGGTTCTCTTTTCCTGTTTTTTCTCGCCGTGCCGGCGGTTCTTCAAGCGGGAAACGTAACGCCTCTTCGCGAAGGATGGCGGGTGCAATCGGCCTGCAAACTCCAAGCCGACGGTGGCTCGATTGCCGCTGAGGGATTTGCCACGGAAGGCTGGCTGAAGACTGCCGTTCCCAGCACCGTGCTGGCCGCGCAGGCAGCCGCGGGCGTGGTCCCCGATCCTTATTTCGGCTCCAACCTGCGCCAGATCCCGGGCACCGCCTATCCCATCGGACAAGACTTTTCCAACCTTCCCATGCCGCAGGACAGCCCCTATCGCTGCGGCTGGTGGTATCGCACTGAGTTCGCGTCTCCGGCCGCATCCGTGAAGAATGGACGCTTCTGGCTGCACTTCGCTGGCATCAACTACCGCGCCGACATCTGGTTGAACGGCCACAGATTCGCGGATACAACAGCGGTTGCCGGTGCTTATCGCAGCTACGACTTCGATGTGACCGCGCTCCTAAAACCCGGCAAAACCAATGTGCTGGCTGTCGAGACGTTTGCTCCCACGGAAAAGGACTTGGGCATCAACTGGGTCGATTGGAACCCTTGCCCGCCGGACAAGGATATGGGTCTGTGGGGGGCTGTCGATCTGGTCACGACCGGCGAAGTTACAGTGCGTTCGCCGCTCGCCGTCACTCACTTCAAGGACGCGTCGCTCACCTCCGCGGACCTGACCGTCTATGCCGAGTTGCACAACGCCACCGATCGTACGGTGAAGGGAATCGCTTCCGGCGAGGCTGCCGGGGTTCGCTTCGAGCAGCCGGTCGAGTTGGCGCCCAATGAAGACCGGACAGTCGTCTTCACTCCCGAGCAGTTTCCGCAACTGCATATTCGCGATCCCAAGCCCTGGTGGCCAGCCCAGATGGGCCAGCCGCATCTTGAGCATCTCGCGGTGAGCTTCAACGTCCAAGGCCAGGTGTCGGACGAGAAGAGCGTAGCCTTCGGATTCCGCGAAATCACTTCGGAATTCACGGCCAACGGCAGCCGTCTTTTCCGCGTGAACGGCAAGCCCATTTTGATTCGTGGCGCCGGCTGGTCGCAGGACATGCTGCTGCGCACCGACGAGAACCGTCTGCGCGACCAGTTCCGGCTGGTGCGCGATATGAATCTGAACACCATCCGCCTGGAGGGCAAACTCGAAACCGATGAGTTCTTCCACTTGGCGGACGAGCAGGGCATCCTGGTCATGCTGGGCTGGTGTTGCTGCGACCACTGGGAGCACTGGAAGGAATGGACCGCGGACGATCTCACGATTGCCACCGCTTCGCTTCGCGCGCAAATGCTGCGGCTGCGTGCGCACGCCAGCCTGTTGGTGTGGCTCAACGGCAGCGACAATCCTCCGCCCGCCGATGTGGAGCGCGCTTATTTGAAGGTCGAGTCCGAGACGCACTGGCCCAATCCGATCCTGTCCTCGGCAACATCCACGCCCACAACGGTTACCGGCGCCAGCGGCGTCAAGATGACCGGGCCGTACGATTACGTTGCGCCCAGTTATTGGTACGTCGACAAGCTAAATGGCGGCGCGTTCGGGTTCAACACTGAAACCAGTCCTGGGCCGGCCATTCCGTCGCTCGCCAGCCGGCAAAAGTTCCTGACCGATCCGGAAGCATGGCCGCCCACAGCCGCGTGGAGCCTGCACTACGGAGGCGGCGAGTTCGTCAACCTCAAGGTTTTCGACCAGACCATGGCAGCCGTGTATGCTACGCCGCACTCTTCCGCCGACTATGAGCGCATGGCGCAGACCATGGAGTACGACTCCGAGCGCGCGATGTTCGAGGCCTATGGGAGAAACAAGTACCAGTCCACCGGCGTCATTCAATGGATGCTCAACAACGCCTGGCCTTCGATGATCTGGCACCTTTACGACTACTACCTCGACGCCGGAGCCGGATACTTCGCAGCCAAAAAGGCCTGTGAGCCGCTGCATATTCAGTACTCTTACGACGATGGCTCGATCATAGTCGTCAACAGCACCTATGAGTCCGTCGCCGGGCTTCACGCCAGCGTCCACGTGCACAACCTGGCGTGGAAGGAACTGTTCAGCGCAGAAGCGACAGTCGATGCCGGCGTTGACAGCACGCAGCGTGTTTTCTCCATACCGGAGAGCCTCTATTCCGATGCCGATCGAATCTTCTTCATTGACTTGACTCTGTCGGATGCTTCCGGCCGCGTCCTCAGCCGCAACTTCTACTGGGTGCCTGGCACGCTCACCACTTTCGATTGGCCACGAACCGACTACACGCACACGCCCGCCGCGCGCCACGAAGACCTGACCGCGCTGGCGAATCTTTCTCCGGCCAAAGTTCTTGCACATGCGGAGATCGAGTCAACGCCGCGCGGCCGCGAACTCCGCGTGCATCTCGACAACCAATCCGCGGCGTTGGCTTTTCAGCTTCGCGCCGCGCTGCGCACACCATCCGGTGGTTTGATCGCTCCCGTCTTCTGGTCCGACAACTGGATTGAACTCACACCGGGCGAGTCGCGCACGCTGACCGCGTTGTTGCCGGAAAGCGCATCCGCCGCTCCCATTGTTCAAATCGAGGGCTGGAACGTCGCCTCTGAAACCATCACCCCCACGGCTGCCATCGCGGCCCACTAGGGACGAACAAGTCCGGGTGCCCCAGCCTCGCCGCGTTCTTGTCTTTTTGTGCGAGGATGGGAAACCAGGAACCCAATTCAGGGCGCAATTACACACAAGTCAAGGACAAACATGGCAACCGCCGCAGGAAGCAATCAGCCAGGAACCGCCAGCCTCCATCGCACGCTCGGCCTCTGGAACCTCATCATCATCGGCATGGTCATCATCCAGCCGACCGCGCCCATGGGGATCTACGGCGTCATCAGCAACAAGGCGCATGGCCATGTCGTCACTACTATTTTCATTGCCATGATCGCCATGCTGTTTACGGCCATCAGCTACGGCCGCATGGCAAGGGTCTATCCCAGCGCCGGGTCGGCTTACACGTATGTCGGCCAGGAGATGCACTCTGCTCTGGGCTATGTCGTTGGCTGGGGCATGGTGATGGACTACCTGATCAATCCGCTCATCTGTACCGCCTTCTGCGCCAAGGCCGCCATGAACATCCTTCCCGGCCTTTCCTTTTACGCCTGGATTCTCTTTTTCGCAGCCTTCTTCACCGTGCTGAATCTGCGCGGCATCAAGACCTCCGCGCAATTGAACGAGGCTTTGTGCGCTGGCATGGTGGTCGTTGTTCTTCTCTTCCTGGGCTGCGTCATCCGCACCGTCTGGCACATGCATTACGATCCCGGATTCTTTACGCATCCTTTCTACGATCCCAGCACCTTCCATGCGTCCAGCATCTTTGCCGGAACTTCGGTTGCCGTGCTCACTTACATTGGCTTCGACGCCATCTCCACATTTTCTGAAGAGGTCAGGAACCCGCGCCGCAACATCATGCTGGCCACGGTTCTGGTCTGCCTCATCACCGGCCTTCTTTCCGGATTGGAAGTCTATGCGGCGCAACTTATCTGGGGATCGAAACCTTTCTCCAGTGACAATGTCGAGTCGGCCTTTGCGCTGGTCTCTGGCAAGGCCGGCGGCATGGTGCTCTTCCAGATCGTCAACTTCACGCTGCTGATCGCCAACATGGGTTCCGGAATGGGCTCGCAGCTTGCCGCCGGTCGCCTGCTCTATGGAATGGGACGAGGCAACGCGCTTCCCAAATCGTTCTTCGGCGTCATCGAACCCAAACACCGTGTTCCCCGCAATAACATCGTGGCTGTCGGACTCTTTGCGCTTGCCGGAGCCGGCCTGCTTGAGTTCTTTGCCAGCCGCCTCGGCGGAGGCGCCTACGAGATTGGCGCCCAGTGTCTCAACTTCGGAGCCTTCATCGCCTTCATGGGCGTAAATGGGGCGGCTTTCGTCCACCAATGGCGGCTCAGGAAAAGCGGACAGCAGGAAAAAAGTGGAAGTCTCGGCGGCTTTATTGTGCCTGCCCTCGGTTTTCTCATCTGCGCCTTCATCTGGTTCAATCTCAGCAGCAAGGCGCTGGTGCTGGGTGCGGTTTGGATGGCAGTCGGAATCACCTACGGCGCGTTTCGCACCCGCGGCTTCCGCTCTGAACTGGTCACCTTTGAGGTTCCTTCAGACGTAGCGTAGCTGGCTGGGCGTTTATTCGTGCGACAAGTCTGAGCTTGTCGCACCATCACTGCAGGAAGGTGATGCTTGCCGGACTGCCCACCGGCGTGTAATGCCCTGTGAAGGTCAGCAGGCCTGTTTTGCGATCGATTTTGAAGGACGTAATGCTATCGCTCCGCCGGTTGCATGCATAAAGAAAGTTACCGGTGGGATCAATGCGGCATTGACCGGGATAATCGCCCCGTGTGGATGTTTCACCAACCTGCTTCAGCTTGCCGGCGCCATCAATGGCGAAGGCTGCGATTGTGTCGTGCAGCCGGTTTGCAGCGTAGAGAAACCGGCCATCCGGCGACACCAGAACTTCCGACGCGAAACTCGATCCAGCAAAGCCCTGGGGCAATGTGGAGATCGTCTGCTGCGACGCAAGCAGCCCGGTGGTCGGATCGTATCGGAAGAAGATGATGGTCGACGCCTCTTCCTGGATCGCATACAGCCAATGCCCATTGGGATGAAATGCAAAATGGCGCGGCCCGTCGCCGGAGGGAAGAGAAGCGAAAGGCTGGTTCCCCGTCGGCGTAAGCTTCCCCGCGCTCGGATCGAAGCGATAAACATAGATGCGGTCCTGGCCCAGATCAGTTGTCAGGATGAATCTGTTCTGCGGGTCGGGAGCAATCATGTGAGCGTGCGGAGCATCGTGCCCGCTGATGGCAAAGCTGCCGGGAGGAGCATCGGCCGCATGGGTGCTGCCCACGGCTGAGTTATCGCGATGAATATCTACCGCGGACCCCAATAAGCCGCTGCGCAGGATGGGCAGCACGGCAACGCTCCCGCCCCCATAGTTTGCGACGAATGCAAACTTTCCAGGAGCATCGATGCTCAGATATGCGGGCCCCGCGCCCTCGGAGCTTACCGTATTCAGCGCCTTCAAGTCGCCTGTAGTTGGGTCAATGCTGAAGCCGCTCACCGAGCCGCTATTGCCCGCGTAGTCCGCAACTTCGTTGACGGCATACAAATATTTCTTAGAAGGATGGATCGCAATCCACGATGGATCGGGAGTTTTGGCAGCCAGTTTCATACCGGATAACTCGCCGGTAACTCGATCCATTTCGGCCAGGTAGATGCCCTCGCCGTTGCTCCCAGCTCCAACCGCGCCGGTGTAGGTGCCCACATAGGCTAGAATCTTGTCGCCTTTCACGTGGCTGGAGGTACGCTGTGCAGTGCCCAGCGCGGAATGCGCAACCGCTAGAGCGGCGGCGCTCTTGAGAAAAGAACGGCGGGAAACCATCCGCTCGAACGACTCGTTGCTCATTCAATCCATCCTTGCATCAAGGTTGACTATGGCTTGCGGAACTCAGGTCGTCAGACCGCAAACGACAAACCAACGGTCAGAATCAGTGCAGTCACCGAAATGATTGTCTCGCAGACCGACCAGGTTTTGATCGTTTGCGCAACGCTCATGTTGAAATACTCTTTCACCAGCCAGAACCCGCCGTCGTTGACGTGTGAAAAGATGAGCGATCCGGCGCCGGTGGCAATCGCCAGTAGCTCGGGATGAACTCCCGTGCTGTGCAGTGCAATCGGAGCGACAATGCCGGCAGCGGTTGTCATGGCCACCGTCGCTGAACCTGTAGCCAGGCGCATCAGCGCCGCGAGCATCCACGCCAGCAACAGCAGCGGAACGTGGCTATTGAGCGCGACCGTGATAATTGCCTGGGAGACGCCGCTATCCTGCAAGACTCGACCAAAGCCCCCACCCGCGCCCACCAGCAAAGTAATGGTCGCGGTGGGCGCAAGGCACTCATTGCTGAATCGCAAAATTGTCTCGCGCGAAAACCCTCTCATCCGGCCGAGAGTGAAAAAGCTCAGCAGCACACCGATTAGCAGCGCCATGTCGTCGTTGCCGATCAGATGCAAGGTCTGGTTGATCGGGCTCAAGGGCGCCGAAACCGCGTCCGCCCAGCTGCCGATCAACATCAGCAAGACCGGGAAGAGAATGGTGAATAAGGTCAGTCCGAATCCCGGCAAGCTGCGTTCCACGCCGTGCTCCTCAAAGTCGGCGGCCATTGGGTTTTCTTCGGGGAGTTGGATGTGCGGCGCAATCAGTTTTGCGTAAAGAGGTCCCGCAATGATTGCCGTCGGGAGACCGACGATTAATGCGTAGAGGATTGTGCGGCCCACATCCGCCTTGTAAATCGTGACTGCCAGCAGCGCGGCTGGATGCGGCGGCACCAATCCGTGAACCACGGAAAGCCCGGCCAGCATCGGCAATCCCACCAGAACCAGCGAAGTCCTGGTGCGCCGAGCCACCGTAAAGGCAATCGGGATCAGCAGCACGAAGCCGACTTCAAAAAAAGCGGGCAAGCCGATCACGAGACCGATGACGACCATGGCCCAGTGGACACGTTTTTCGCCGAAGAGCCGAATGAGGGTATGGGCGATCTGGCCGGCGCCGCCGGACTCGGCCATCATCTTGCCCAGCATAGTGCCCAGCGCCACAACAATCGCAATGTGTCCCAGCGTCCCGCCAACTCCAGCTTCAAAGGAGTGCACCACCGAGGACAGCGGCATTCCTGCGACCAGGGCCAGCGACAGGGAAATAAGAAACAGGGTGATGAAAGGGTTGAGCTTGGCGACGGCGATCAGCAGGATCAATCCGATCACTGCAATCAACGTCGACACAAGCAGAAAGATACTGTGCTGATCGATCATGGCCTCACAATGGACGCTGCCCCGTTCAGGGCTCTCGATACAGAATGGCAAAGAGAAAGATAGATGCGAAGGTCAAGCGCCCGGAGCTTTGTAAGCCACACAATCGATCTCAACCTTGCAATCGACCACCATACTTGATACGACGCAGGAGCGAGCCGGCGGATGCTCGCCGAAAAACTCTTTGAAAACCGCATTGAAAGCGGAGAAATCGCGCGGGTCGTCAAGCCAGACGCCGCAGCGCACCACATGCTCGGGCTTATATCCCGCTTCGTTCAGAATGGAAACAAGATTCTGAATCGCCTGCCGGGCCTGCGCTGTGATGTTACCCGCGACTAACTCGCCGTGGGCCATGGGAGTCTGGCCCGATACATAGAGCCAACCGTCCGCTTCGACCGCCCGTGCAAAGGGAAGCTGCTGTCCGCCCGCACCCTTGCCGCCCTCCACGCCATACCGCTTGATGCCCATCTTCAAGCCCCTTCCAATTTGTGAGTTACTGAATCCAGGTTGTCTTGCCGCGAGGGAGAAAGCGTCCCGCGCGCTCGCCCGTGGCTCCTTGAGCAGTATAGGAGAGTATGCCGTTGACCCATACGCTCGCGATTCCTTCCGCCGGACGTTCGGGATCGGCAAATGTCGCCGTATCGATGATCTTGTCGGCATCGAACAGCACAAGATCTGCGCAATAGCCTTCGCGAACCAGCCCGCGCTCGGCGAGCCCAAATCTCTGCGCAGGCATACCTGTCATCTTGTGAACCGCGTCAGGGAGCGTGAATAACTTCTCTTCGCGGCTATAGCGCCCCAGCACGCGCGGAAATGTGCCCCACAGCCGGGGATGGGGCCGCGGATCGTTGGGCAAGCCATCGGAGCCGATCATGGTCGCCGGATGAGCGAGAATCCGGCGCATGTCGTCTTCGGAAATGCTGTGATAGATGGCTCCAGCCGGCTGCAGCCGCTGCGCCGCCTCTAACTGCGCTACGCTCCAGTCCCGGGCAATGCTGGCCAGCGACTTCCCCGCTTGTTCCGGATGCGGCGTACTCCAGGTGATTCCGATCTCGACGCGCTCGTCCACTTGCCCCAGGTCCAGCGTGCTCGATCCAGCCGCATACGGATAGCAATCGCATCCCGCACGTTGCGCTGACCGCGCCGTCTCAAGTGCGTGCAGCACCTCGCCGCTGCGGCCCCAATTGTCAATCCCTGCGCATTTCAAATGAGAAAGAATCACCGGTATGCGGCTTATGCGGCCGATCTCGAAGGCCTCGTTCATTGCGTCGAGAATGGCTTCTGTCTCTGTGCGCATGTGGGTGGCATACACCGCTCCCGCCGCTGCCAATGGCTCGGCCAACGCGAGCACCTCATCGGTGGAGGCTGCGCGGGCAGACTGGTACGCCAGCCCTGAACTCAACCCTAGCGCGCCGCCGTCCAGAGCTTCTTGCAACTGGGCGCGCATCGCTGCAACTTCGGACCGCGTTGCGGTCTGGTCCAGGCGGTCCATCTGGTTATTGCGCAATGCCGTGTGCCCTATCAGTGCGCCTACATTCACGGCGGGTCGTGCCTCAGCCACCGCTGCAACATAGGCGGCAAAAGTCGGATAGCGGAAAACCTCGGCGCCGCCCAGCAGGTTCATCGGGTCGGGCAGTTCGCCGCGTAACTCGACCGGCGAAGCACTGATGCCGCAGTTTCCGACAATCACCGTCGTGACGCCCTGCGAAAGCTTCGCCAGCATCGCCGGACGGTGGATCACGCTAGTGTCGTCGTGGGTGTGAACGTCGATAAACCCGGGCGCGAGCGCCAAGCCCTCAGCATCCACCACCCGCAACGCACGGGCCTCAAGCGATGGTCCGATCGCTTGAATACAGTCGCCCTGAAGCGCAACATCCAATTGCTCAGAGGCGGCGCCGCTGCCGTCCAGAACCATCGCATTCCGTATAAGAGTGTCGCATCTCAACATGTCGTCTGGATCAGAATATAGTCTATGATCATTGCGTGTTCCAAACCAGTGTCTCTTTATCCTGAGATTTTTGGAGATTCTTTCTTTGAACAATAACAATTCTACGCAGATGGCCTCGCCTGCCGCGCTTGTTTCACTCAGCGAGTTGAACAAAGGCTTGGGCTTTGTCGATTCTGCTCTCGATCCCGCGGAAGTCGCGCAATTGGATTGGAACCTTCTGCGCGAAGACCTCAGCCTGCCCTCCGCCGTTCTCTATGAAGACAAGCTGCGGCATAATCTTCGCTGGATGCAGCAATTCATCTCCGCCTATGGAGTTCAGCTTGCGCCCCACGGCAAGACGACCATGGCTCCCAAGTTATTTGCGCGGCAGTTACAGTCAGGCGCATGGGGGATCACGCTTGCCACGCCGCATCAAACGCAGGTTGCCTACGTGCATGGAGTTCGCCGCGTGCTCATGGCGAACCAGTTGGTTGGGAAAGAGAATTGCGCCAAAATCGCGCGTCTGCTTGCGGATCCGGAATTCGAATACTACTGCCTCGTCGATTCCGCGGTCCAAGTTGCCCAGTTAGGTGCGTTCTTCGCCGAAAAGGGCCAGCGCCTGCACGTGCTGCTCGAGTTGGGCGTCCCGGGTGGTCGAGCCGGTGTGCGCGACGATGTGCAGTTGCAGTCCGTGATGGCCGCGTTGGCGCAATGGAGTGAGTCCATCGCTCTCTGCGGCGTCGAGATGTATGAAGGCGTGCTCGACGACGAAGCCTCCATTCGCGCTTTCCTCGATCGCGTGGTCGCCGTCACACGAAGGCTCGCCGCGGAAAAGCAATTTCAACGCTCGCCGATTCTGCTTTCCGGTGCGGGCTCCGCATGGTACGACGTCGTGGCAGAAGTGTTTTCCGCAGCCGGATTCGGCGACGCCGTTGAGATAGTTCTGCGCCCAGGCTGCTATCTCACCCACGATGTCGGCGCCTATCGGGAAGCGCAGACGAAAATTCTTGAGCGCAATCCGATAGCGCACGGCATGAATTCTGGACTTGTGCCCGCGCTGCACATTTGGGCATACGTCCAATCCGTGCCGGAAGCCGAGAAGGCGATTGTCGGTATGGGCAGACGCGATGCCGCGTTTGACTCAGGGCTGCCGGTTCCCGCGTTGCATTTCAGGCCGGGAGAGGCTTTACCGAAAGCGGTTCCCGCGCACTGGACGGTCACGAAAATGATGGACCAGCACGCTTACCTGCGCATACGTCCGCAAGACGATCTGCGCGTGGGCGATATGATCGGTTTCGATATCTGCCACCCGTGCCTGACCTTCGACAAATGGCGCTGTTTGCCGGTATTGAATGCTCAGTATCAAGTGATCGACTTGGTAGAGACGTTCTTCTGACGGCCCTCTCCACAAGGCGCCCGACCGGCTTCAGGATTGCGGACAGGCCGCGCTCGATCGCCTGATCACAAGCTCGGGTTCGATCGAGATGCGTCGTGGCTGCATGTTGGCGTCTTCAATACTGGCCAGCATCTCGGATGCGGCTAGCATGCCCATCCGCGCCAGCGGCTGGCGAATCGTCGTCAGGGTTGGCTGCACGATGGTTGCCGCTTGAATGTCGTCGAATCCCACCACCGAAATCTCTTCCGGAATCCGCTTGCCCGCGTCCTGAAACGCGTGGACGGCGCCAATGGCCGAGAGGTCGTTGAATGCCAGCAGGGCCGTGAAGGGCCGCTTTGCCTTCAGTAGAGTTTCCGCCGCGATATATCCCTCGCGGACCGGGCTCAGCCCGTTGTCGATGCGCTCCAGTTGAACGACGTGTTCTTTTTGGATGCGCAGCTTCAATGTGTGCGCGGTCGCCACGCAGGCGGCCCAGCGCGCATCGGTGTCGCTCGACTGCTCGTGCCCCTTGAGGAAAGCAATCTTTCGATGCCCCAGCGCGTAAAGATGTTCGAGCGCAAGCCGGATTCCATGTGCGTTGTCCACCGTAATGCGCGTCAGCGGAAAGTCGTTTTCCAGGCTTCCGATGGAAACCAGCGGCAGCTCCGGCGCCGCCATCACCCGCGTGTTGATCAGGATCACGCCCTCGGCGCCGCGCTCGGCAAAGACCTTCAAACGCTGTTCGATGAGGTCCTGGCTCCATTGGTGGCTGGAGACGAAATAGAGGTAACCGCGCTCCACCAGCAGCCGCTCGATGCCGTTCAGGATCTCCGAGTCGTAGCCCTGCGCAAGGTCCGGAGACAGGATGCCCACCATCTGGCTGCGCTTGTTGTTCAGCATACGCGCGAAATAGTTGGCCTTGTAATGGAGGTCGGCGGCGGCTGTCCGCACCCGCTCACGGGTCTCCGCCGTGAGGCCTTGAGCCACCGGTGAGTTGTTCAGCACCAGGGAGACGGTGGAGCGGGAAAGTCCAAGGTAGGCTGCCAAGTCGCGAAGACTAATCGGTTTTCCAGGCGTGCCCACCGGTCGAGCGGAGCGAGCAGGGAGAACTCTAGATTTACGCACCAAGCGATAGTACCAAAATCCGCTTGACATTGCAGTGAGGAAATACTAGAGTGTTCACGAAATTAAACAGGTTTAATAAACCAGCACAAAAACTGGTTATAAAACCGGTTTAATTAAGGAACAAGGCGCGCCCTGACTCGGCAAGACGGCCGGGAGGGAAAAGCGTGCAAAACAGCCGTGTGTCGAGTGCGGCTTTACGGAGGAAGTCCCATGACGCTGAAGAGGATTTTGGCCACCCTCGTGTTTCTTGCCGTCGGCATGACGGTCCCCATACTCGCGCAATCCGATCGCGCCACCATCACCGGCACGGTCAAGGATTCATCGTCGGCGGTGTTGCCCGGCGTGCAGGTCCGCGTAACCAATGTGGGCACCAGCGAGGTGCAGGCGACAACCACAAATAATGAAGGCATTTATCGGGTCGGCAACCTGCCGGTCGGCAATTATGCCGTCGGCTTCTCGAAAGGTGGATTCAAGACCCTGGACCGCAATGGAATTACCCTGTTGATCGGCCAGGTTGCGGAGATCGATGCCACGCTGCAAGTGGGAGGGGCAAGCGAAACCGTGGAAGTTACTACAGCCTCCCCGATTCTGCAGACTGAGGATTTCGCTGTCTCCACCAATCTGAACAGCGAGGCGGTCAGCGAGCTTCCATTAAACGTGCAGGGCAGCCGCAATCTGTCCAACTTCATCTTTGCCTATGTGCCGGGCGCGGAAGGCTCCGATTACAGTTCGCACATCGATGGCAGCATGGCCATGACCAAAGAGGTGCTGATCGACGGAACTTCGGCGGTCTCGCAATTGGGCGGCTACATCAGCGAGTCGCAGCCTCCCATGGAAGCGGTCCAGGAGTTTGAGGCGGACACAGCGGGCATCGGCGCCGATGCGGGCCGCAGCGGCGGCGGCGTATTTCGATATGAAATGAAGTCTGGCGCCAACAAGATGCACGGCACCCTCTTCGGCTTCCTGCACTCGACAGATCTGGATGCCTTGAGCGCTTCCAACAAGCTGGCGGCCATCAACAATCCGGCCAATGCCCACGCCTATCTGACCAAGAGCTACTCGCTCTCCGACTGGGGTGGCAGCTTTGGCGGCGCCATCGTGAAAGACAAGCTCTTTTACTACGGCGCCTTCGAGCGCTATATGCAGCAGATGTGGAGCCTGGGACCCAATTCGCGTACCGTACCCACCGACGCCATGATGGGGCTGGACTCCGGCGGCAACGTCACGCAGTACGCCGACTTGAGCCCCATGCTGTCGCCTGGCAGTCCGGTGATGACCTACGGCGGCCAGCCCGCGGTTGATAACTGCGGAAATCCGATCTATGTCGGAGCGATCGTCAATCCAACCACCACCACGCCGAGCGAATTCGGCTGCGTCTTTGTCAACAACCAGATTCCCACCAGCATGATCAGCGCAAAGTCCGCGCAGATTCTCCAGCTCTTCCACAAGTACTACCAGCCGGAATCGACCTTGACAGCCAACGACGCCGGCCCCGCGTACCAGCCCGATCCCTGGTTCCACAACACGCAGAGCAGCATCAAGATCGATTACAACCTCAGCTCCAGACAGCACATCAATGGATCGTTCTATTACGACAACTATCCGCGCATCAATGCCGACCAGGGCGGCGTCTGGTCCGCCACAGCCCCGGACGGGGGGCCCATGGCCAATTCCTACTGGCACAACACCACGGCTCCGGGCGCACGTCTGAGTGATGCCATCACCTTCTCGCCAAACCTGGTGAATACCGTCTACGGAACCTTCAACCGCTTCCGCAATCCCTCCATCGCGGTCTCCGAAGCCGGTAAGTGGGACAGCGCCCTGGGCCTGTTGAACGGCGCGGGCAACTTCCCGCTGATGTACTTCGATTCCGGCATGTACTTTGGCGGCGCAAACTACCAGAACGGCTGGAATTTCTCTCCGGTGGGCAGCCAGTACAACGACTACTATGCCGGCAACACCTTCATCTACAGTGATGAACTGGATTGGAACCATGGCCACCACAATCTGAAGTTTGGCGTCGAGTTCCGCGCCATGCAATTCAACTATCACACCGACGTGGGGACCTTTACCGGCGGCTATCCAATCATCTTCGATCCCACTTCGACAGCCGGACCATGGTACGACTTCAACGCCTACGATCAGATCGGCAATGCTTTCGGCAGCTTCCTGTTGGGCGATGTCTACAACGCCGAAAGCAACAACCCCGACGACGAGTACGGGCGACGCAAAGTCTTCTCCTACTACGCCAGCGACGACATCAAGGTGAATCCGCGCCTGACCGTGAACCTGAGCCTGCGCTGGGATTACAACAATCCCTACAAGGAGAAGTACGGCCACTGGTCCAGCTTTGAACTCAACGATCTGAACCCGGTTACCGGCCTGATGGGAGCCTATGAGTATCTCACCAGCGGCAGCCAGTCGTTTGAAAAGCGCCAAGACTATTACAACTACTCACCCCACCTCGGAGCAGCCTACAAGCTGACCGAGAAAACTGTGGTGCGCGCCAACTTCGGCGTCTTCTTTACGCCCTTGAACCTGAACACCTGGGGCGGCATTCCCTATCAGCAGGCAGGCAATGTCGGTTTCCACCCCATCACCCAGGAAGGCAACTTCAATTGGAACAACGGGTATAACCCCACATCCGTGCAGAAAAAAACGCCGGACTGGACCCAGGCAGATGTGGTCAGCATCGATCCGCGCGCACTCACGCCGGGCAACACCTGGCAGTACAGCATCGGCGTTCAGCGCGAGTTGGACAGGGTGACCAAGCTGGATGTGAACTGGATTCAGAGTCGCAGCACTCACCTGCAGAGCGGAACCTTCGTCACCAATCAGCCCACCGTCGCCAACATGCAGAACTACTATCTGAACCATACATTTCCTTCCACCTACAACAACTATTACCCGGCATCGGAAGGTCCCGGCTGGCAGGGAATTACTCCTTACCCGCAGGCCGAGGTCGGCTACGGTCCCCTGCTTTCGGTGGCCGCGCCGCTCGGTAACTCCGACTACAAGAGCATCCAATTCGCTGTTACGCGCCGCGCCGCCAGGGGACTTTCGTTGCAGGGCAGCTATAACTGGTCGCGCGTGCACGGCGACGTCGATAACGACTTCCAGGAGGCATGGTGGACGGGCTCCCTGCAAAACACCTACGACCTGAAGGACGAGGCCAAGGACATCTCGGACTTCGACGTAACGCACATCGTCAAGGGGTACGTGATCTACAACCTGCCCTTCGGTCGCGGCAGGCAGTTGTTCGCCAATGCCAGCCCGCTCCAGGACGCGTTCATTGGCGGATGGAGCCTGAACGGCGACTTCCACTACAACACCGGCACTCCCATCGCGGTGCACTCCACCAACTACTATGACGGCTTCAACTCCGTCTACATCGACCTGGTTCCGGGTTGCAAACTGACCAACGGCAATCGGATGCTGAATCAGACCTGGCTGAATCAAGCCTGCTTCCAGAATCCCACCGGCTATCAGTTGGGCACCGCCGGCAACTTCCTGTCGCAGTTACGCAATCCCGGCACCGCAACCGAGGATCTGGGCCTGCACAAGACACTGGCGGTGGGAGAAGATCAGCGCTATGCTCTGACCTTCCGCCTGGAGTTCTTCAACGTTTTCAATCGCGATGCTCTGGCTGGTCCCGACACGGGCCTGAACGACAAGCGGGCCGACGGCACATCCGCATTCGGTAACATCGCTGGCTACGGTGGCGTTGGCGGCAGGATCGGCCAGTTCGGCGCGCGGTTCACCTTTTGATCAACTGCACTCCAACGGGCAGCCGTGGCTCCGGCTGCCCGCCTTTTTGGTTTCTCACTTGCCCCTTGGAAAGCCCGCAAGAGACAATAGCAGATTGCATCGGATGAGCAAGGCTGAGCAGGAGTTCGATTCCATGGTTAGTTCCGGAAAAATTTGGTTTCAGTTCGCATTGTGCCTGTGCATTGCCGTTGTCGCTGGCTGCGGCAGCGGAGGAGGCACCACCCCTCCCATTACCACCCCGCAGGCAACCGCGCCCGCCATAACAACAGCCGCCGCGCAAAACGGCGCCGTCGTGGCGAGCCTGGCCACGACGACCTCGGGAGCCGCCATTCATTACACCGTGGACGGCTCAACCCCCACCGCGTCTTCTCAGATTTACCAGGCGCCCTTTCTGGTGGCCTCCAACCTGACAATCAATGCCATCGCTACTGCTTCCGGTGACACGGCCAGCAGCGTTACCAGCAAGAGCTTCGCGCCAAATATTCCTTCAGGCACGTTGGTCTGGTCCGACGAATTCGCCAACTCCACCGGCGCCAACGCTGAGCCCAATCCGCAGGTCTGGACTTATGACACCGGTAACAGCGGCTTCGGAAACAGCGAACTCGAAAACTACTGCGCCTGGAACTCCTCCGCCTCACCCTGCGACTCGTCCAATCCCAACGCCTATGTGGGCACCGATGGTTATTTGCACATCGTGGCCGAGCAACCTTCCGCCGGCGTTTACACTTCGGCGCGGATGAAAACCGAGGGCCTCTTCAGCTTCCAGTACGGCCGCTTTGAGGTGTGCGCCAAGGTGCCGGAGGCGCAGGGCTTCTGGCCGGCAGTATGGCAGATGGGCAATAACATCGCCACCGTCAACTGGCCAGCCTGCGGTGAAATGGACGTGCTCGAACGGATTGACGCAGCCGGCTCGCCAGATTGGAACGAAGGCTCGATCCACGGAACCGGTTTTACCGGCAGCAATCTGGGAACGCAATACAAGTTTCCCGCCGGGCAGACAGCTGCCGGCTGGCACACCTACGGCATGATCTGGAGCAAGGGCAGCGTGGCCTATTACGTCGATGATCCCACTCAGCCTTACGCGACGTATACGCCGTCGAGCATCAGTGGCTTCAGCGGCTCGGCCTGGCCGTTCGATGCAGGGCCGAACTTCATCATTCTCAACCTGGCCGTGGGCGGCAGTTGGCCCGGAAACCCCAACTCGACGACCCCATTTCCCTCCGAGATGCTGGTGGATTACGTGCGAGTCTACACAAACTAGCTTTCTGGCCGCATGAAGATGTTTTCTCCGGAATCGAGCGCGGCTCTCCAGACCGGCTGTGATGCGGGCATTCCCATCCGCATTTGCTCCAGGGATGAGCGACGATCATGCGGCCAGAGGCCCAGGTTTCCCGCCGCCTGTTTAAGCCTGGCCGACACAGAAGCAACCCGGGTTCCCCGTGGTCCTTTTTGACCAAACAAGGTCCAGTTTTCACGGGTATTCTTCCCCCTACTCTGATTGAGTAATCGCCGGGCGCGCTCATCAGCATGCAGCCCGGCGGGAACCTAGAGCGAAACCAGAGTAGTTATACCCCAGTTGAGGGTATTCGAGGTTGCTTCTTCTTGGGGAAGAAGCAACTCGGCGGCATGCCTCCAGGCACAGCCACTCTGGTTTCGCTATAGGGCGCCAGCCGCCCCGGCACGTCGCTGTTGACAGGCAAATCTTGGTAGTGGTACCAATACTCCGTTGCGCAATCGATTGTGCAACTTGCACGAATGATCAGTGTGGCGCTTCCCAAGTGCGAAGATTCTCTCGCCAAACCAGTGCTACCCGATGTTTTGAGGAGGCCATTATGCAAATCGCTGATTCAACAAACGTTACCAATCAGTCACTGGGGAGGTTACGGAATCATCCCGTTCTCTCCTCCTGGTGGCCGGCAGTTTTGCTTCTGCTGGTCTTCTTTGCTTCGCCGTCCCAGGCACAATACAGAGCATCCATCCAGGGCTCCGTCACCGATCCGACAGGTGCGGTCATTCCCGACGCAACCCTCACACTCACGAACCCGGCAACCAACGAAACAGTTGTTCGAACAAGCAATGGTGAAGGCATTTTCAACTTCAACGCCCTCCCGGCCGACCACTTCACCTTGGTCGTGACCAGGGATGGCTTCAAGAAGAAAGTCCTCAACGACCTGCAACTGATTCCTGAGCAGCCGAATGCCCTGAACATCCAACTGGAGCTTGGCGCCGAGACGCAGACGGTTACCGTCAATGCCTCTCTCGCGCCGGCCATGGATACGGAAACCGCCAACAACGGGCGAACCATCTCGGAAAATGAAATCCAGCATATGCCGGCTTTCCAGCGCGACGTGACCCAACTCATTCAGTTGGCTCCCGGAGTCCAGGCGGATGGAGCGCAGACGGGCGGGGGCGGCGGCTTTGCGGCGCCCGGCACCCAGTCCGGCGCCAGCCACGGCGGTGGCGGCAACCTCGGAGCAAGCAGCAGTATATTTGCCACGGAAAATGGCGCGTCTGCGAACACCAACGGCGGCCAGTTTGAGAACAACGGCTACACGGTGGACGGGATCAGCACCGTGAGCGCTGTCTGGGGCGGAGCGACCGTCATCACTCCAAGCCAGGATTCGGTCGGCAACGTCAAAATTGTCACAAATGCCTACGACGCCGAAAATGGCCGCTTCTCGGGTGCGATTACTCAAATTACCTCCAAGAGCGGAACCAACAACATCCACGGCAGCGCTTTCGTCGAGGTTGTTCGCCCCGGATTAAACGCGTACCAGCGTTGGAACGGCCCTCATGCGGTGCAAAAGGACACAGACCGCTACAACCAACTCGGTGGCAGCGTTGGCGGGCCGATTTGGAAAAACAAGATCTTTGCCTTCTTCAACTACGAGGGACAGAACAACAGCACGTCGTCAACGGGATCAGGATGGTACTACGACGCCGCGGCGCTTGCACCGCTGGCCCCTTCCGGAAGTATTGCCGCAACCTATCTGAGTTTCCCTGGGGCAGCTGTTCTGGGCACGATGAGTACCACTGCCGCCTGCAAAGATGCCGGACTTACAGCAGGCGTAAACTGCAATAACGTCGCGGGAGGGGGCTTGAACATTGGTTCACCTCTCACCACCGGCCTGGGCAAGCAGGACCTCGGCTATACCGGTAGCAGTTCTCCCGGTGTGGGCAGCGGACTCTCGACGGTCGCCGATATCGCACTCTATAACACGAGCAGCCCACTCACCAGCGACTTTAAACAGTACAACGGGCGTCTCGATGCCGACGTGACCGGTAAAGACCACGCCAGCTTTGCCATTTACTGGGTTCCAGACACCAAAACAAACTACAACGGCGGACTGGGCTATGACTTATTCAATCACTCACAGATTAATGATGCCTTTTCTGTCATCTGGAACCATACCTTCACGCCAACCTTCCTGAATGAAGCCCGCGCCAACGCCGCCGGCTGGCGTTACAACGAACTGGCCAGCAACCCGCAGGCGCCCTTTGGCCTGCCTCAGGATTTTGTCTCCGGGATCGGGAGCATAAACATCGGCAACTTGGGCCCAGGTTACCCCGGCGATCTCAACCAATGGACCTACGGTTACAAGGATGTCGCCACCAAAGTCCTGCGTGCGCAGACCATGAAGTTCGGCTTCGATTTGACCCGGCTTTACTATTTGAACATTCCGATCAGTGTGCCGCAATACACGTTCTACAATCTCTGGGACTTCATGAACGACGCCCCGGAGGCGGAAGGCGGCAGTTTTCAAGCAACCACCGGCATTCCTGGAGGCTACCGCAACGACAATCGCGAGAATATCTTTGGCGTCTTCTTCCAGGATGACTGGAAGGTAACTCCCAACCTCACCCTGAGTGCCGGACTGCGCTACTCCTACTTTGGACCGATGACCGATAAGGACAACCACCAGGGAGTGCTTTCCTTCGGCACCGGCAGCAACCTATTGACAGGGATAACCATACGCACCGGCATCGGCGCCTGGACAGCGCAAAAGTTGAATTTCGGGCCGCAGTTCGGTTTCAACTGGAGTCCCAATAGCTTCAAGGGCAAGCTGGTTGTTCGCGGTGGTTTCGGTTTGAACTATAACGGGGAGCAGATCGCAAACGCCAACGCCCCCGACGGCAACCCGCCCGGAACGAGCAGTGTTCCAGGGGCCAGTGGAGGCCCCAACAACATCAATCCCAATATCATCTATGCGGTCTCGACCAGTCCGCACAATTACTACGGCTACCCGGCAAATCACAATGCCGTTACGGCGTTTTACCCACCTGACTCTCCTACTAACGCCGGTCTGCCGAAAGCAGGCGGCGCGAACCTCAACGGCTTGCCCGGCCACATGCCCACCCAGTACACCGAACACTTCTCGCTCGACATCGAGTACGATCTGGGGCACGCGTTGATCGCGAATGTCGGTTATGTGGGTGGCCTCGGCCGCCATCTCCTGTATGACTATGACGCCACCGCTCTCGGAGACATTGAGGGCGCTCCGCAGAATCCCCTTGTCACCGGCGTGGGCACCTTCGGCAGCAGCGGTATGTCAAACAACAACATGATGCTCGCCGGACTCAAGCACCAGTTCTCCCATACCTTCTTGGCCGAAGCGCAGTTCACATGGTCCCATAGCATGGATACTGACTCCGGCCCGTACTCCCGCGACGCCTATCTGTACAATCCCGCATACTCCTACGGCCGGTCCGATTTTGACATCAACAAGTCCTTCAAGGTCTTCGGCGTCTGGCAGCCGGTTCTCTTTCACGCCAGCCATGCCTGGGCAGAGAAGGTCGCCGGTGGATGGTCGCTCAGCGGCATCATGACCCTTCACTCAGGCTTTGGATGGACTCCAGTCTATCAAGAGCCGCACCAGATCTACTGCTATAACTGCGGCTACGGATACACGAACCTGCGTCCCCACTATCTTGGAGGAGCCGGCAAGAGCACCAGCAACGAGGCCTTCAAAACCGGAAGCAACTTCCCCAATTACAAGCCGAGCGACGCCAACACGGGAACGGGCAACGATCAATTCATCTATAGCTACTTCGAAGTCCCGAACTACGCCGCTGCCATCACGGATAATCCCGGGCAGTCGACAACCAACTTCATTCCTCCCCCGGGAATCGATCGCAACGTCTTTCCCGGTCCCGGATACAGGGATGTCGACCTCACCATCGCCAAATCCTTCGGCTTGCCCAACATGCGCGTCCTGGGCGAAAACGCGAAGTTCGAATTCAAGGCCAACATGCTCAACGTCTTTAACCTGTTGAACATCAACCCCAGCGACATCTCGACCAATATCGCAAATTCGAACCTTGGCCAGGCGTCGGGGGCGCTCGGATCCAGAACCATCGATATACAAGCCCGCTTCAGCTTCTAACTGCGGATGAGTTATAACAAAAGAAGGGTGCGCACCATGCACCCTTCTTTTGTTCCGGACATGCTCACTCTGGCAACGGCTTGCGGCTCACTCACTCGTCGTTCGCCAGCACAAGCGATACATTGCTCATGGCGGCATGGCCTGTCGATTTGCGTACAACCAGCTTGGGATAGACCGTGATGACGCTCGGGTACGGGTGGGGTATTTCGTCCCGGATCACCCCCAGCAGCGTGCTAGCCGCGGCTTGTCCCATACCGCGCAGCGGCTGATGAATCGTCGTCAGCGGCGGGTTGTTGGTCAAGGCGACTAGCACGTCGTCGAATCCCAGTACCGAAACATCTTTCGGAACGCGCAGCCCCGCTTCGCGCAGAGCCATGATTGCCCCGATCGCGGTAATGTCGTTGAAGGCGAAGATCGCCGTGAAGGTCCGCGTGGTCGCGAGCAGCTTTCGAGTTGCCTCAACGCCCGGTTCAGGACCAGGCTCCAGACCTTGCAACTGCACCACGAGCTGCGGGTCGATTTCTATGCCCATCTCTTTCGCCGTATCCACAATTGCGCGCCACCGCTGCTCAGTGTCGGAACTGAAGACCTGTCCCTTGATAAACGCAATTCGCTTGTGCCCATGCGCCTTCAAATGCGAGAGCGCCAGATGCGCAGCCTGCCCATGGTGCAATTCGATGTTGATCACCTCATTGCCCGTCCTGTGTCCGGAAACGGAAACCAGGGGGACGGGCAGCGGTCCCTCGATGGGCGTATCGACTGCGATAATGCCTTCCACCGCGCGGGCCAGCATCATGCGCTGATAGCCCGTCAGCAGCTCGGGACGGTGACGGTGGCTGACGACAAAGTAAAAAAAGCCAGCCTTCAAAAGCTCGTCTTCAATTCCACTCAGCACGCGGGTCGAGTAGCCTTCGCTGATCTCGGGAATAATGACGCCGATGGTATATGTCCGTTTTTGTCGCAGGCTTCTGGCCACTGTGTTTGCTGAATAGCCATAAAGCTCCGCTGCGCTCAGGACGCGCTGCTGAGTCTCCTCGGCGATGCGATGCTCCGTGGCCTCGCCATTCACAATGCGCGAGACCGTGGACTGTGAGAGCTCGAGGATAGCCGCGAGTTCCTTCAGCGTGATCGGCTTAAGCGACGTTTTTGGCACGGAGGCGTACTCCAAGGATAGCGCTCCATGGCGCATCGCCCGACAAGAATATAAAGGTTATCTGCGCTCCCGACAGCGCATCTGGGCCAAGGGTGAAACGGTTCATGCCGTCTGGCCTATCTCATGGAATCCCGCCCGCTGCATCGCGCTTGCGCTCTCCGGGTTGCGCATGAACGTGTTCCACACCAGGCCGGTGCGGAGATTTTCAGCCATCAGGACCGAGATGCCCTGGTCGATTCCCACCACATCCTGGTCGTACCACTTGGCGGAGGGATGGAAAGCATCCACAAATCCATAACGGCCCCAGGCCTGCTTTCCCCATTTCGATCGCATGGAGCGCAGGACGGAAAGGCATTCAACCGGCAGAAATGCCAGTGAACCCGCCGCCGCCGAAGGAACGACGCTGCCGTCCAGCGGACCCTGTGCGGGTGGTCCGCCCCAGGCCGTATAGTGCCCCGCACTGTCTGAGGCCGTGATGCCCCAGTAATCTTCGCTGTACCACTGCGGATATGAGAGGCAAAACGCTTTGTGGGCGCGCGTCGCTGTTACGCAGTTAGCAAAGTAGTCCGCATAGGCGTCACGCTTGTCGCGGAAGTCGTACCACGCCTGCGAATACTGATGCGTAAACAGCGGATCGTTTCCGCTGATGTAGTTGTAGCCCCCGTAATGCACGACCGGCCGCGAGAAGTTGTTCCAATACTCCGCCGGCACGGGATGAGTCGGTGAGCCGATAGCCAGCAGATAAATCATCATTAGCTCGCAGTAGTGGTCCCAGCGCGATTTGAGAAAGCCCGTATCCGGATGCCAGCCCATGGAAAACGTCGTTCCACCATTCAGCATCCACGGCCACTCCACCCGGTCATAGATCTGTTGCGCAAGCGAGCGGATATGCGCGTCCTTGAAGTATTCGCGCGCCGTCAGAACGCCGCACAGCAGCAGAGACGTGTCGATGGAGGAAACTTCCGAGTCGAAAAATCGATTTCCGGTCTTGATGTTTGAAAAGTGATAGAAGAAGCCGTGTTCCTCGGGCATGTGGTCAAGATGCCACTTCAAGGTCGTTTTGACCCTTTCCACCACCTGGTGGTGAGGCAAATAGCCGCGCCGGTCAGCGATGCACAGCGCCGTCAATCCGAAACCCGTGGAGGCGATGCTGGACATTCGCCGCGGATCGCGGGCGCCATCCAGATCGTTGCGAGCCCGATCGAGAATCTGCCCGGTCTTGGGGTTGGCCTGTTCCCAGAAAAACAGGCAGCCTTGCCGTTCCACATCGTCCAGAAAGGCTTCATCCCCTGCGCTTGGCGCCCACGGCTCGATACCTAAAGCAAAGGCTTTAGGCGCCAGAGCGCACCCCGCCGCAGCGGCCATCATCGACAGCATCTGCCGCCGATTCATGATCCAGGTCCCGTCTTGCCGATCCATCTGCTCCCCCGATGAGAGCAATTTCAAGGTTCAAGTGCCGTAGCGGCGCTGCAGCGAAGTGGCTTTTCTTTGGGGAAAAGCCACTTGAGCGCATTGGCTTCCACTACTGCAACCCTGGAATTGCTAAACCCCTCAGATGTGCTTCTCCGGTTGCACTCCGGACTCAAGCCCCCTGAGAACGGCGCCTACTTCCCCATATCGCCATTCTCTGGCAGCTTTTCTCACTTTTCCGTAATTTGGATCACTCCCAATCCATTTACGGGCAACGTCAATTCCAGCACCCCATCCTTCAAACGGCACGATTTCGGCGCGGGCAAGGCGGATGATTTGTTCAGCGTCTCAATCTGCGCCTGCGTCGGATAGTGCGGGCTGCCCATCGCCCGATAGGCCGGCCACGGGTTTCCATGCGTCTCATCCACACGCTGAATCAACACTTTGGCGCCGGAAGGGACTCCTTTGAACTCGAGGCGCAGCGTCAACGGAGCACCTTGGGCCAACTGATCCATATCGACCAAATTCCACGCGGCCAGCACCAGCGTGCCGTCCTTGCGGCGCGTCACCAGCAGGTTGTCTGCCGGGTTCGCCAGCCGCTCGTCACCCAATTCGTGCAACACAGCGAAGTCATAGAAACTGGGCTTCTTGATCATGCCCGCCGCGATCAGCCCAAAGCCGCCGTCGAACGGTTCTTTGCTTACGCCGCCTTCTTCAAAAACAGCGTCGAATGTCCACCACGACATCAGGTCCACCGAGCCGTCGCATTGGCTGATGTCCCTGGCCAGCGCTGGCCCCACATACCAGTTGTCGCGCGCATCCAGGTTGCCGTAGGAAGGAACGTTCCACTCCGACCAGATCAGCGGCAGCTTGGGCAGGGCGGAGGCCTGAATCTCGCCATGCACTTTCTGGATGGCCCGGCAAACGCGATCCCTCATCGGGATGTTTTCATGCGTCCCGAACAGATCCTCGACGGTGTCGTCGGCATAGCCGTGCGTGGACACGAAGTCCACCGGCACGTGCTCCTGTTCGACATGGCGAAGAAACTCCGGAATCCAATGGGCTGCCGCCGTTGCCGGCCCGCCGACGCGCAGTCTCGGACTGACGGCCTTCAGCGCGCGCACCGTGTGATCGTATAACTCAAAGTAAGTGGGCTGCTTCGGTTCGCCGGCCCAGAAATCGATGTTGGGCTCGTTCCAGACCTCAAAGTACCACTGCGCAACCTCGTCGATGCCGTAGCGCTCCACGAGGTGCCGGGCGAACGCGTGGATCAGCAGGTCCCACTTGGCGTAATCCCTCGGCGGAGAAACGTTCTGCTTGTACCAGAAGGGGTGAATCGCCTCGCGCGCCGCCAGCTTGCGGGGCATGAAGCTGATCTCTACAAACGGCCGCACACCCTCGGCCAGCAACCCGTCGTAGATCTGGTCCACGTACGAGAAGTTGTAGACCGGGTTGCCCTTTTCGTCCTCGTCATACACGCCCACTTCGTCGTGGAAGATGGCGTGGAAGCGCACATAGCGCGCACCAACCTGATCGTGAACTTCCTTCAGGTCCTTGCGATAGTTGTCGCGCAGCGCCAGCACAGCCCGTCCCGAGCCGAACATCTGATCCCAGAAATGCGGCAAGGGGCTGGCGGTGGCGTGGGCGTCGATCAAAATGGGAGAAGGCGCAGCTTGCGCCCATCCCCCGCAGCACCCTGCGGTCAGTGCAACCACTACGCAAGCGAGTACTCGGCAAAACGGATTCGTAATCGGCATTTCTTAGCTCCCTGCGGTTCCATGCCTGCTGAACGGCGGCTTCACGGTGCCTCCGTTGTGGCTGGGTGGGCCAGAACAATCGTGGGCCCGCGGAAGCCCACCCGGTTGGAAGACAATGCGCGCGGTTCCCTTCGTTCGCTGAAAAGAAGAGGCTTAGGGCCTGGTCATGGCAACGCCTGCAGGGATTCGTGCAACACAAAAAACGCTCGTGCACAATCGATTGCGCAAAGGAACATTTATCATTTGCAACTTTTCCCCGTCAAGCCCGAAATCCACCACCCTGATGCCAATTTCACCGGTCGGCTTTCGAGCCTGCGGAAAACTCGATCCGGAGGGAGGCGTGGTTTGACTCCAGCACAAAGCCTGCAAAATGAACGCTGGCTTTACAGGCTGCAGAAAGAATCGCTTCGTGCATAAAAAGTGTCAGGGCACGACTTTAGTCGTGCCGTAAGTACTCAAAAACAAGAGGGCTTTGGCCCCTGCCAGGGCTTTGCATAAATAATGGCAAAAACGGACTTCTAGCCCAAAAACTCGTCGTCTCGTCCAAAAAGTCCATTCTCCGCCCTAGAACCCATCTCGCCAACGTCTCTTCTGAGTAACCCCTTGCTTCTGGATCGGATTTGGCGCAAATAGAAGGCATGGCCGATCTAAGCGAAACGCAGTGGGAGTATGTACGGCCGTTCGTGGAGTGGGA
>Ga0181520_10000358_pt1 | contig 100839 bp, 87 predicted proteins | sample PEATcosm2014_Bin_29_FD_132451 | JGI IMG/M metagenome (GOLD analysis project Ga0181520, IMG submission 132451) | Peatland microbial communities from MTU Mesocosm Facility, Houghton, MI, USA - PEATcosm2014_Bin02_30_metaG | ecosystem: Environmental > Terrestrial > Soil > Wetlands > Peat | place...
CATAGAAACGCTTCATGTGGCCTTCCACGGCCAACGGATAGCGGAACACGGTTCGATTGCCTGCGGAAAGGGAACTGGATGAAGGAATACCATCCCTTCATTGTATTCCCTTCTCCGAACGAATTCCGGAAGTTATTTTTCGGTCGGTCCTAAGACGCAGCACGACCCCGGAACAACCGGCGAGACGCCCCGATAAACCTTGTCCGTCTCGTGCAACAGTGCATCAATCTCCCCTTGAGCCGATTGTGTTGCGTTGTTGCACACTCGTCGCAACCTGCTGCTGTCACGTGGGTTGCGGATCTTGCTGGCGTGTGTAAGTTGATATATACCTTTGGGTGGTGTGTTGCACTGGTAAGCTAGGCAGCTTGCTCCGGGCCCATGTTGTCCGAAGACTGGCCGCGTACGGCGCAGAGTATGATCGCAAATTGCCAAACATCGCGGTTACCGGCGGCAAGGCCGGATGGCCGGACGCCATGCCGCGGCCGTCGAGGTTCGCCCGCAAGCATAGCAGAGGCGCTGGCCCAATTTCAACGCAATTTCCCGATACAGTCATATTGCAAGGCCCACCCCCGCGCCACTCTCGACTCCACGCCGCCCCGGATCGACTGCTTCCCGTAGCGCGTTGCCCCCACCGGCCCCGCGGGCCGTATCGTACGGCGGTGTGGTCACCAGGGCACCTGCTTGCAAGCCGCGGTCCAGAAGGATAGTCGCGGGATTAGTACAGGCAGTCGGCGTTGTGGTTGCCGGAGCGGGCCGCCTGCACCATCTGCTCGACCGTGCGATCCCTATCCAAAGACGCATTCATACCGGAGAAAGCTAGGATTTCCGGCGCCGGCACAGCATTCGGTCCGGTTCCGCCTCAGCCCCGTTCTCCAGCCACGGAATCGGCGTTTCTTCCTCTCGATCGGGATTCACCCAAACGATCGGGCTCAAGGCGGGCACGGCCGAAGAGGCGTTTGCAAAGAGTTGCCTGGCGGTTTCATCGCAGGAGACAATCGAATGGTCGGTGGCCAACGCCGCGTGAATCAAGTGCATGTCCTTACGAACATCGTCGAGGGCGCCACCGGAGTCTACGGTTCCTTCAATGTCGTGCAGCAGTGATTGGGCGTCCGGGGGGTTTGTTTGCGCGTACTCCAGCTTTTTCTTGCTGTTCATCGAAACTCGCCACTTTCGAGAGAAGTTTGAACTGTGGCGCTTCCACTCCTCGTCGATGGCGGGCGTGCGGACGACGTGGTGGCAGATCGTCAAGGCGGCCTTGAGAAAATCGCGGCAGTGTTTCGCCGTTGGATGGGTCGCCTCTTCGCCACCCGCCGAATGAAGAACGTCAGCGTCGATCACGAGGCGTTTGGATTTCGCTCTATCCACCGCGGCCCCCGCTCACGCGAGCTTCGGCCGCGTCGAGATAGCTGCTTTCGAGGTCCATCTCCACCTGTGCAAAATCTTCTGGCCAATCGCCGAACGCGCCCGCCTCGTCCAACTCGGCGCTACGGATCGTGGTCGTGCCGTTCGTCGCGTCGCGGGTGAACCAGTGCAAGTTGATCAATTGCGTCGGCAATTCGCCCTTGGCGACGAGGGTTTGCAACGCCAGCAAGAGCGTTCGACTGTGCGTTTCGATGATGACCTGGACGCCGCGTTTGGCGGCGTCGGCCAGAACCGTGGCCAACGCGACTTGGGCGCGGGGGTGAAGATGGATTTCCGGCTGTTCGATGTAAACCGCTTGGCCTTTTTTCGCCGCATGTAATGCGACGACGACAGGGAGCATTTGCGACACCCCGAAGCCGACGTCCGCGATGCTCACGAGATCGGGCGTTTCCCGACCGCTTCGCGTCGGCAAGCGGTTCACGAGGATTTCAACTTCGACATCGTTCAAATGCTTAGCCAAGAGGGTCCACGCCAGCCCAAGCCGATTGAGGTCTCTGAAGACGCCCCCCAAAGCCATTTGTCTCCCATCGATTTGCCATTTAGCAAGAATACTGGCCACATAATTGTCAAATCGGCCTGGAAAGGTTTCACCCACTGCCGTGACAAGGTACGTTCTGCCCCGCGTTCCTCGCAATGCGGGCACGTGGATCAACCCGCGCAGCCATTGCCGCCAAAATGGGATTACCGGCAGACGCCAAAACATCTGACTGCCGCGATCATCGTACTCAGGATTCATCAATATTGGCTTTAGGAAACATCGCTCACGGATAATCTTCCACGCAGGAGCACCCGCCCCAAACAGTTTTCCAACAGCGTCCGGGGACATTCCTTCCCTAAAGGGCAACTCTTCTTTTCTGGAGATCACGCGCATTTCTTCGATGGCAAAGCCCGCGTCCTTCTGCCTCTTAAATCGCAGCACGACGCTATCGCCGTTGTCCATGCCCGCCTGGACTTGAAACCCCGACACGGATGTTCCTTCATCCGTACGAGAAAGCAATTGCTCGGCTTTTGTGAACTCGACGTTGGGGCCGTCCAGCACGAGCGGGGGGGGATCGTAACTGGCCTCCAGCGTTTGCTTGAGCAGGAGAAAGGGCTGCATGATGCTCGATTTGCCCGCGCTGTTGGCTCCGGCCAAAACCGTCAGGGGCCGTAAGCCGATCGACCTCTCTTCCCGAATGGATTTGAAGCCGGCGACCTTCAGACAAGAAACGGCCTCGGCTTCCTTCGTCGATTCGTCCGAATTCGGCTCAGATTGACCCGGCATGGTCTTCCTTCCCGTTTCCATTTGCGCGACCCCACCGTAAGTGTTGCCGCGCCGACCAACCCCGTCAAGCCCACGCGGCCCCCCCGCGGGGTCGTGGCTGGCACGGTTGCAGGCTACGGCCGACGCCGGGCGATTGCGGCTCCAACGGTCACAGGAAATCGTGGAACCCGCGTCTCAGGGCCCGCGATCCTTCGCTGCGATTACGATGACGAACCCCACCCGGATGACGAACCCGGCCTCCTCAGACCGTGACCGGGTTCGGCTTCTCCGGATCGAGCCCCAGCGTTTGGATCGCGGCCGCCAGGTCTTTGGCGGGAAATTGGCCCTTCTTCGCCAAAGCGCCGAGCGCCGCCAGCGCAATGTTCTCGGCATCGACCTCGAAGAAGCGCCGCAATTCGCGGCGGGCCTCACTGCGGCCGAAACCATCGGCGCCGAGCACCGTGTAGGAGTCCGCCCTCACCCCCGGCCCCTCTCCCGCATGCGGGAGAGGGGAGGAGACAACCCAAGGGGCGATCGAGAGCCCCACCGCGCTGGCGTAATCGAGCGCCGCGACGATCGGGCCGGTTTCGCCTTCCAACACCTGGGCCACCCAGGGCCGGCGGGGCGGCTCGTTGGGGTGCAGGCGGTTCCAGCGGTCGCAGTCGCGGCCGTCGTAGTAGAGCGCTTTGTAGCTGGTCGCGCTGTAGACGTTGCTGCCGACGTTGAAGTGCTGTTCCAGCAGCTCCTGGGCGCGGAGCGCCTCGCGCAGAATGGCCCCGCTGCCGAACAGTTGCACCTTGGGCCGGTTCGCTCCCACGTCGCGCGACGAGAGCTTGTAGATGCCGCGGCAAATGCCCTCGGTCGAGCCCAGCGGCAGGATCGGCATCTCGTAGTTCTCGTTCATCAGCGTGATGTAGTAGAAGATGTCCTCCTCTTCGTAATACATCCGCCGCACGCCGTCGAGCACGATGACCGACATTTCGTAGGCATAGCAGGGATCGTAGGCCTGGCAGTTGGGGAAGGCCAGGGCATTCAGGTGGCTGTTGCCGTCCTGGTGTTGCAGCCCCTCGCCGGCCAGCGTGGTTCGGCCGGCCGTGCCGCCCAGGACGAATCCTCGGCAGCGCATGTCGCCAGCCGCCCAGAGCAAATCGCCGATCCGCTGGAAGCCGAACATCGAGTAATAGATGAACAGCGGGATCATGCTGATGCCGTGGCTCGAATAGGACGTGGCCGCCGCGATGAACGACGACATCGAGCCGGCCTCGGTAATGCCCTCCTCGAGGATCTGCCCATCCTTCGCCTCGCGATAATAGAGCACCGTGTCCGAATCGACCGGCTGATACAGTTGGCCCACGTGCGAGTAGATGCCGAACTGGCGGAAGAGCGCCTCCATGCCGAACGTGCGGGCCTCGTCGGGCACGATGGGCACGATGAACCGCCCGACGCGCTTGTCGCGCAGAAGCCGGGCCAGGAGCCGCACGAAAGCCATCGTGGTCGACACCTCGCGGCCTTCGCTGCCGGCGAAGAACTCGGCAAAATCCTCCCACTTCGGCGGTTTCAGTTTGACCGTCGGCGCCCGCCGGCCGGGTACGAATCCGCTCAGCGACCGCCGCCGCTCGGCCAGGTAGCGCATCTCGGGGCTGTCGGCCGGCGGCTTGTAAAACTCGGCATGCCGGGCCGCCTCGTCGGAAATCGGAATGTCGAACCGCCGGCGGAATTCGACCAGCTCGTCCTCGTTGAGCTTCTTCTGCTGGTGGGTGATGTTGCGGCCTTCTCCGGCTTCGCCCAACCCGTAGCCCTTGATCGTCTTGGCCAGGATGACCGTCGGCGCCCCCTTGTGCTCGACGGCCGCCTTATAAGCGGCATAGACCTTGGCCGGGTCGTGCCCGCCGCGGGTCAAGCGGCGGATCTGCTCGTTGCTCAGATGGGCGACCATGGCCTCCAGCCGCGGATCGACGCCGAAGAAGTGTTTGCGGATGTAATCGCCGTCGCTGACCACGTATTTCTGGTATTGCCCGTCGACCACCTCGCCCATCCGCCGCATGAGCACGCCGTCGGTGTCTTGGGCCAAGAGCGGGTCCCAATCGGAGCCCCAAATCACCTTGATCACGTTCCAGCCGGCGCCGCGGAAGGCCCCTTCCAGCTCCTGGATCATCTTGCCGTTGCCGCGGACGGGGCCGTCGAGCCGCTGCAAGTTGCAATTGATGACGAAGATGAGATTGTCGAGTTGTTCGCGGCCGGCCAGCGTAATGGCCCCCAGCGTCTCCGGCTCGTCGCATTCGCCGTCGCCCAGGAAGGCCCACACCCGCGAGGCCTCGGCATCGGGCTTTATGCCGCGGTCGACCAGGTAATGGTTGAAGCGGGCCTGGTAGATGGCCATGATCGGTCCCAGCCCCATCGACACCGTGGGAAACTCCCAGAAATCGGGCATCAGCCACGGATGGGGATACGACGAGAGCCCCGGCTGGGCCTGCAACTCGCGGCGGAAGTTCTTCAAATGCTGTTCCGTCAGGCGGCCCAGCAGAAACGCCCGGGCGTAGATGCCGGGCGCGGCGTGGCCCTGGAAAAACACCTGGTCGGGCGGCTGGCGCCCCTCTTTGCCGTGAAAGAAGTGGTTGAAGGCCACCTCGTACAACGTGGCGGCCGAGGCAAAGGTGGAGATGTGGCCGCCGATGCCCGGGCTGAGCTTGTTCGCCCGCACCACCATGGCCATCGCGTTCCAGCGAATGATGCTCTTCACGCGCCGCTCGATCTGGCGATCGCCGGGATACGTTGGCTCCTCGTCCACGGAGATCGTGTTGACATAGGGCGTGGTGGCCACGCCAGGGTACTGGATGCCGCGGCTGAACGCCCGCTGCTCGAGCCGCGTCAGCAGATAGGCGACCCGCGGCGCCCCGCCCCGCGCGATCACGCTTTCCAGGGCGTCGAGCCATTCGCCGGTCTCTTGCGGGTCGTCGTCCTCCATCATCCAGGGGAACAGCCCGTTACGAAGCGTGCCGGTTGGCAGATCGGGTTGCTTGTCTTGCAGGCTCATCGGAATCAGATCTCCAGGTTTTGGTATTCTTGCGAGCCGTCGCCGGCAATTGACGACCGCCCAAAGAAAACGCTGGGGCGCGTAAACGACAATTCTACGCGATACGTCCCGGCGGTCAAATCCTAATGGAATTGCCGGCGCGTCGGCGGAATGGTACATTGTGGGCAATCTGGGACGCCAAGACTTCGTAGCCTAGCCGACGGCGGCTGCGCCACAACCGAAACAAGATAAGAAGCCACGCTACTGTTTTCATCACCGGAAAGACTATGGCCGAGCCCATCATTAGCGTTTCGGGACTGCGGGGAGTTGTCGGTGAATCGCTCACGCCGGAGGTGGCCATCCGCTACGCCGCCGCCTTTGCCGCCGGCGCCCCGCCGGGCGAGATCCTCGTCGGCCGCGACAGCCGCCCCTCGGGCCGCATACTCTCGCTCGCCATCCACGCCGGCCTGCAAGCCGTGGGACGAACCACGATCGACGCCGGCATCGTGGCCACGCCCACCGTCGGCGTCCTGCTGCGCCACTACAAGGCGGCCGGAGCCATCCAGATCACGGCCAGCCATAATCCGTTGCCGTACAACGGCCTGAAACTGTTTTCGGCCGAGGGACGCGTGATTCCCGCCGCGCCCGGCCGCGACGTCCTGGAACGCTATCGGAGCGATGCGCCGGCCTGGCTGCCGCACGATCGCCTGGGCAGCGCTCTTCGCTGCGACGACACGATCAGCGCCCATTTGCTGGCCGTTCTGGCCACCGTCGATGCCGAGCGGATCCGCAAGTGCCGCTTCCGCGTGGTCTTGGACTCCAATCACGGCGCTGGTGCGATTTTGGGTCGCCGCCTGCTTAACGAGTTGGCTTGCCGGTTGACGGTGCTGGGCGAGGAGCCCGACGGCCAGTTCGCCCATCCGGCCGAGCCCACCGCCGAGAACCTCGCCGGTGTGCTGCAACCCGTGACCGACGCCGGGGCCGACGTCGGCTTCTGCCAGGACCCCGACGCCGACCGGCTGGCCGTCATCGACCAGTCCGGCCGTTACCTTGGCGAAGAATACACGCTGGCCATGTGCATCGACCACGTCTTGCGGCAGCGAAAGGGCCCGATTGCCACGAATTGTTCCAGCAGCCGGATGTCCGAGGACCTAGCCGAGCGTTACGCCGTGCCCTTCTTTCGCTCGGCGGTGGGCGAGGCCAATGTGGCCGACTGCATGATCGCCCACCAGGCCGTTTTCGGCGGCGAAGGGAACGGCGGCCCCATCGATCCGCGCGTCGGCTATGTTCGCGACAGCTTCGTGGGCATGGCTCTGCTATTGGATGCGATGGCCGCCCGGCAGACGCGGATCGGCCAGTTGGCCGACGAGTTGCCACGCTACGAAATCGTCAAGATGAAGATCGCTTTTCCGCCGGAAAAATTTCCCGACGCGGTGGAAGCCCTGAAACGGCGATTTCCCGACGCGGCCACCGATGGTCTCGACGGTTTGCGGTTCGACTGGCCCGGCCGCTGGCTGCTGGTCCGCGGCAGCAACACCGAGCCGATCGTCCGCGCGATTGCCGAAGCCCCGACGGCTGTCGAAGCCGCTTCGTTGTGCGAGGCCGCCGTACAGGTGTTGGCCTCGTAACGTCCCTCTCCCTCTATAGGGGGTATGAGTGAGGGCCTGCTGGCCACACCAAACCGTTAAGTCCCTTCTCGCGCCGCCCTCACCCTAACCAGCTCCCGGAGGGAGAGGGGACTTCTGCCCGCCCCCAAACAGTGGCAGTAGACCGGCTTGCTATAATAGGTTGCCGGGTAGGATCTGCGCGCGGAGATCATCTCTCTCTTGCCCCAGCCCGGCTGCACGGATGGCAAATGGCCGAGAGAGCGGGAGGCAAGCATGACGCAGGTCGACCAGTTGGCTTCGTTCGTCGTCCGCGCATCCTATGACGACCTTTCGGCGACCGCCATTCGGGAACTGAAAGGGCGCGTCCTGGACGCCCTCGGCTGCGCCGTGGCGGCCCTGGATGCCGAACCGATGCGGATGCTCTCGGCCCAATTCGACGAGTTTGGCGGCGTGGGGCTTTGCACCTTGATCGGCGGCGGCCGGACCGCTCCCGATCGGGCGGCGCTCTACAATAGCGCCCTGGTGCGATACCTCGATTTCAACGATACGTATCTGGCCGCCGGAGAGGCGTGCCATCCCAGCGACAATCTGGGGGCCGTTTTGGCCGCCGCCGAATACGCCGGCCAGAGCGGCCGGGAACTTCTCACCTCCCTGGCCGTAGCTTACCAGGTTCAATGCCGGCTGTGCGACGTTGCGCCGGTGCGAGCCAAAGGATTCGATCACGTAACCCACGGGGCTTATGCGGTGGCGGCAGGAGTCGCCCACGCACTTGGCCTGGACGAAGTCCGCGCTGCCCACGCCCTGGCAATTTGTGGGACCGCACTGAATGCCCTGCGGGTAACTCGCACCGGCGCCCTTTCGCATTGGAAGGGCCTGGCCTATGCGAACACCGCCTTTGCCGCGACACAGGCCACGTTCCTGGCCATGCGCGGCATCACCGGCCCCTTGGAGGTCTTCGAGGGGAACAAGGGCTTCATGGAGACCATTGCCGGGCCGTTCACGATCGACTGGCCGCGCGAAGACCTGGAGCGCGTGACGCACACCATCGTGAAGAAATACAATGCCGAGGCGCATTCCCAGTCGGCGTTGGAAGCGGCCTGGGAACTTCGCTGGCAACACCCTTTCAAGCCCGAGGAGATCACCCGGATCGAGCTCGATACGTTTGGCGCGGCGTACCACATCATCGGCGGCGGCGAGGAAGGCGACAAGACCCTGGTCCGCACCAAAGAGCAGGCCGATCACAGTCTGCCGTATCTCGTGGCCGTGATGCTGCTCGACGGTCAGGTGAAGCCCGAGCAATTCCGGGCGGAGCGGATTGCCCGTCGCGACGTGCAAAACCTGCTGCGGAAGGTGGTGGTACGGCCGGTGGACGCCCTGAGCCGCCAGTTTCCCGCCCAGATGCCTTGCCGGCTCCGGATCACGCTGGCCGACGGTCGGTCGTGGGTGCAGGAACGGCAGGATTACGAGGGTTATCACACGCAGCCCATGCCGTGGGAGGCGATCGTCCGCAAGTTCGACGGGCTGAGCGCCCCGCATGCCGATGCGGGTCTGCGTGCCGCCATCGTGCAGGCGGTGGCCGATCTGGAGACGATTCCCGTGTCGCAGCTTACGGGGTTGCTTGCCGCCGCCCGGCGAAGTGGGGCGGCGAGTGAAGAAGTCGAAAAACAATTGTTGGCTGAGGTTTAGTTTGGAGTTTCGCGAGAAGCTGTACGTTCCGTAGAGACAGTTGATAATAGCCAAGCGATTCATCGCTGGGTAGCGAGTTTTATGAGAACCGGTTCGTCCCGTCGGGACGATTGAAGGTTGGAGCTAGGATAACGGTTTCAGTCGTCCCTCCGGGACTCTCGACATGGATTTTTCGACCAGGCTTCCCAGCAATGAATTGCTGGGCTATTATCAACCGTCCCTCCGGGACGAAAGCCACGAACGTGATCCGTCTCGTGCAATTAGAACGCCTACGATCGGGCATTTGGGGGAACCATGAGCCTTTGGGGACGAGTTCTCAGCTACAAACATTGAGTTGAAAAGCTCGAGTCGAGGAGAGGCCTGATGGCGGCCGACAGCACCGTAGCGCCAACCACCCTGGGCGAGCGTGCCGAGCCCACCCGGCGAAAGAACGTTCACCTGTCCGATTTCGTCCGCTATCGCGGCGGAACGGGCATGGTGGCCTGGGCCCTACACCGGCTCACCGGGCTGGGCATCCTGTTCTTTCTCTTCGCCCACGTGATCGATACCTCGCTGATCGGCTGGGCGCCCGAGGCCTATAATGCGGCCATCGCGCTCTACCGGGGCGCGTTCTTTCGGATCGGCGAGATTCTGCTCTTCGCCGCGGTGGTGTTCCACGGCATGAACGGCCTGCGCATCGTCATCATCGACTTTTGGCCCCAGACGACGCTTCTGCAGAAGCGATTGTTCTGGAGTGCGGTCGCTGTTTCCCTCGTCCTCTTTCTTCCCGCCGCCGCCTACATGGCGATCTGCATGGTGAGGCGATAGTCGCATGAACAATACACGCTGGGCCAGACCCGAAAGCCTCCTGGAAGTCTACTCCTGGATCTTCATGCGCGTTTCCGGCGTGGTCCTGGTGGTGCTGGCCCTGGGGCACCTGGCCATCATGCACCTGATCAATAACGTCGATATCATCAATTACGATTTCGTCGTTCACCGCTTTGTGGGCCCGTTCTGGCGGACCTACGATTTCATCCTGCTCTGGCTGGCCATGCTGCACGGCCTGAACGGCGTGCGGATCATGATCGACGACTACCTGATCGGCCGCGGCTGGCGGACCCTGGCGCTGAGCGTGCTGGCCGTCGTCGGCGTCGTTTTTCTTACCCTCGGCTCGCTGGTCATCGTCACCTTTCAGCCGCTGGCGGCGGGCAGGTAAAGTCGTTTTATGAACCACCGGTACGATGCAATCATTGTGGGGGCGGGCGGGGCGGGCTTGATGGCCGCGCTCACCCTCTGCCGCTCCGCCCGCGTCGCCGTCATCAGCAAACTCTATCCGGCCCGCTCGCACACCGGCGCCGCCCAGGGCGGCATCGGCGCGGCCTTGGGCAACCTCGAAGAGGACCATTGGCAATGGCACATGTTCGACACCGTGAAGGGCTCGGACTATCTGGCCGACCAGGACGCCGTCGAAATCCTCTGCCGCGAGGCCATCGAAACGGTTTATGAGTTGGAGCATTGGGGCTTGCCCTTCAGCCGCACGACCGACGGGCGGATCGCCCAGCGGACCTTCGGCGGCCACACGCGCCAATGCGGCAAGGCCCCGGTGCGCCGCTCCTGCTATAGCGCCGACCGCACCGGCCACATGATCCTGCAAACCCTCTACCAGCAGTGCATCCAGCAGCAGGTCGATTTCTACAACGAGTTCTTTCTGCTGGACCTGCTCGTGGACGAGGGCCGTTCGGCGGGAGCGGTCGCCATGTCGCTGGCCACTGGCGAGATTCACGTCTTCCATGCCAAGGCCGTGCTGCTGGCCACCGGCGGCTGCGGCCGGGTCTACAGCATCACCTCGAACGCCCACGCCGTCACCGGCGACGGCATGGCGGCGGCCTTGCGGGCAGGCATCCCGCTGGAGGACATGGAGTTCTACCAGTTCCATCCGACCGGCATTCTCAAGCTGGGCATCCTCCTCAGCGAGGCCGCCCGCGGCGAAGGCGGCGTGCTGCGCAACCGGGCGGGCGAGCGGTTCATGGAAAAGTACGCCCCCACGCTCCAGGACCTTGCCCCCCGCGACATGGTCTCCCGGGCAATGTACCGCGAAATCCGCGCGGGGCGCGGCATCGACGGCCGCAACTTCCTGCATCTCGACCTGACGCATCTGGGGGCCGACGTGATCGAGAGCAAACTCCCCGACATTTCCGGCTTCGTGCGGACGTATCTGGGCATCGATCCCGTGAAGGAACCAATTCCCGTGCAGCCGACGGCCCATTACATGATGGGCGGCATTCCGACCGACGTGCTGGCCCGCGTGGTCGTCGATCCGCAAAACACCGTTTTGCCGGGCCTTTATGCGGCCGGCGAGTGTGCCTGCGTGTCGGTCCACGGCGGCAACCGCCTGGGCACCAATTCGCTGGTCGACATCCTGGTATTCGGCCGGCGCGGGGCCCGCCATGCCGCGCAGTTCATCGCCGATAGCCCCTGGCCGGCGCTGCCGCCGGAGGCCGGCGAAGCATCGCGTCAACGGGTCGCGCAGCTCCGCACGGCAGCGGGCCAGGAGCGCCCCGGCGCTGTGCTCCATGACCTGCAAGAGATGATGTTCGCCGACGTGGGCATCTTCCGCACCGCCGCCCAACTGACCGCCGCCCGCGACGCAGTCGCCGCGCTGCGGCAGCGCTACGGGCAGATTCGCCTGGACGACCGCGGACTGACGTATAATACCGAGCTGCAGCTAGCCTTGGAATTGGGCGGCATGTTGGACCTGGCCGACGTGATGGTCCACGGCGCGCTGGCGCGGCAGGAGAGTCGCGGGGCGCACTTCCGCGAGGATTTCCCCACCCGCGATGACGCGAACTGGCTGAAGCACACGCTGGCCTCGCGGAGCGCCGACGGCGGCGTGAAACTGGCGTATAAGCCCGTGACGATCACCCAGTTTCAGCCGCAGGAAAGGAAATACTGACGATGCGCGTCACCCTGCGAATCAAACGTTTCAACCCGGAAAAAGACGAGAAGCCCTGGTGGGGCGATTACGAGGCCGAGGCCGAGCCCGACGAGCGGCTGCTCGATGCGCTCTACTACGTGAAGTCGTACGTCGATGGCACGCTCACGTTCCGCCATTCCTGCGTGCACGGCGTGTGCGGCTCGGACGCCATGCGCATCAATGGCAGCAACACGCTCGCCTGCCAGGTGCTCGTGAAAAACCTGGGCTCGCCGATTACCATCGAACCGCTGCCGGGCCTGCGGGTGATCAAGGACTTGCTGGTCGACATGGAGCGCTTCTTCGAGCTCTATCAGAGCGTCCACCCGTACTTCATTTCCTACTCGCCGCCGCCGGACAAGGAGCGGCTGCAATCGATCGCCGATCGGGCACGGTTCGACGACACGACCAAGTGCATCCTCTGCGCCTGCTGTACCAGCGCTTGCCCGTCCTATTGGGCCAACCCGGATTTCGTCGGCCCGGCGGCGATTGTGAACGCCCATCGCTTCGTCTTCGACAGCCGCGACGAGGGCTCCTACGAGCGGCTGGAGATCCTCGGCAGCCGCGACGGCGTCTGGCGGTGCCGCACGATCTTTAACTGTGTCGAGGCCTGCCCGCGGGAGATTAAAATCACGCGGGCCATCAGCGAGGTAAAGAACGCCCTGATGGCCCGGCGAGTTTAGAAGGTGTCTCATGTAGCACAGCCGCCCTCGGCTGTGCCGAGCGATTACACAGCCGAGGGCGGCTGTGCCACATTTCTTTAGCCATGAAAGGGATACCATGATGCACCAAAACCGATTTTCGCGGCGAAGCCTGTTGAAGATGGCGGCCATGGGCGCGGCGGCCGGGCCCGCCTTGCTTGCCGCGCGGGCCTCGGCGGCCGCCGAAGAGTTTACCTTGCCCAAGCTTCCCTGGCCGGAAGACGCCCTGGCGCCGCTGATCTCCAAAGAGACGATCTCCTACCACTATGGCAAACACCATGCCGCGTACGTGAAGAACCTCAACATGCTGGTGAAAGGGACGCCCTACCAGAACATGACGCTGGAGGAGATCGTCAAGAAGACGCCCGCCGGACCGCTGTTCAACAATGCGGCCCAGGACTTCAACCATACGTTTTATTGGAACTGCATGGCGCCGGAGGCCGGCGGCGAGCCCAGCGGCGCGCTGGCCGAAGCCATCGAGAAGAGTTTCGGCTCGTTCGCCAAGTTCAAAGCCAAGTTTACCGAAACGGCGGTGAAACTCTTTGGTTCTGGCTGGGCCTGGCTGGTGCGGAATCCCGACGGCAGCCTGGCCGTCTTGGGCCTGAGCAACGCCGGCAACCCGCTGACGCAGGGAAAGACGCCGCTCTTGACCTGCGACGTTTGGGAGCATGCCTATTACATCGACTATCGCAACCGCCGCCCCGATTATGTGACCGCCTTCTGGAAGCTGGTCGACTGGAAAGCGGTGGGACAGCGATAGTGGTCCGGCACACTAAACTTGTGTAGTTTAGCCGGCGTGCTTGCACGCCGTGTCGGATGGGCAGTTTGCCCGATTTGCGCGGCGTGCAAGCACGCCGGCTAAACACGGACAACTCGACAATTATGCTGTGTCGCAGTACTAGCCCCTGTCGGAAAACCGATGCGGGTCGCCACTGCGAGCGCAGCGAAGAATCTCCGCGAGATCCGCGGAGGCCCTTCGCGGCCGTTTTCTTGCGGCGGCCATTTGCTCTGCCTCGGGCGGTAACTACAATCATGTTCATACCGCCTTGAGTTGATTCCTTGGCGTGCGCTGGGGTTCAACGACTGCGATCGTAGCATTCATGGCGCAGCAATCGGAGGGGCATTTCCCGGAAAGGATCGCGTCGTGCAAATCCTGTTTGACTGCTGCCATGTGATTTCTGATTCGATGAAGATTGCGACGGTTTTTGTTGCAGGCGTCTTCGTCGTTTGGTCCCCAGCAGCCTGGGCCGGCCAGGTTTCGGAGGTGGCCAAAGCGATCCGCATCGAGGCCACGCGACCTGACGACGGTCCCGAAGGCCGGCCGCTGCCGCTGGCAACACACTGGTCGACCGGCTCATATCCCGCGGCAAAGGGACGGGGGCCGGCCTGGCAATTACGGATGATCGAGCAAGGACATCATCTGTTACCGTGGTTTCAGGATCCTGCGGACAACCGCATTCCGTTTGCCGAGTACTACGAAGCCCCGCTCAAAAGGGCGAGGCAACTGAACCTGCCGTTCGTGATCGTGAACACGCAATGGGAAAGCCGGCTCTCGCGGGAACCGTATCTCGGCCTGCCGCCGGAGAAGAATCCCAATGTCGTGACGGCCGAGGGAAAAGTGCTCGCGAAAGTCAGTCCCTTCGGTCCCGTCGCGCCATGGCGCGAGGTCGGCGCGAGTTGGACTAATACCGCGGCCATGAAACAGCTTCAGCAGTTGTATCCCGACCCGCCCCTGGTCATATTCCTGTCGAATAACGAGCATGGAAAACTGGTTTGGACGAAGGTCGAGCAGTCCAAGCGATATCTGGACCGGTATGGCGAGGAGAAAGACCCGGAGTTCAAACGCAAGGTGGTCGCCGACGGCTGGATCGAGCGGTACCGCGCCTTGCAGGAAGGATTGCGGGACGGCTTAGTCAGCAAGTCGTGGAAGGACCGCGCGATCTTCGTCGGCTACGAGGCGTTCGGTCCGGCCCACTTTGGCCGTTGGGGCGGCTGGGGCGCGTATGCGTTGAACACGGCCGGCCGCATTGCGCCCGACCCCTTGATGTGGGACGGCGGCAGCCCTTCGTACTACACGCCCCCGTATTGTCCGACGAACGACTACACCGTCTACAGTCCGCAGATCGAGTCGATGAACTGGGTGTTCATGCTCGATCAAGCTCGGAAACTCAATCCGAAGTTCTGGTTCGAGCTTTCGATCTGGGACGGCAAAGATGCGGGCGCGGCAAATCCAAATCTGCCGTGGAAACCGGACGTCTACCGGAGCCTGGGCCAGACCTACGATCCCGCCCGCTACGGCGGCTACGTGCAGTTTGGGATGTGGCTGTTGCGGCCGCGGACGGTACGCGAATTCCGCAGTCACATCTTTCCGCACGAGGAGGGAAAACCCTATTTCATGGCCATCGTGGAGGCCGTGGATCGCGTTTACGCCAACACCACGCTGAAGGAGTTCTGGCGGAAGGGGAAGCTGGTACCGAATCGGGCCCATCAACATCCCTACCAGGCGGCGATTCCCCCCGAATACGCCGGCGTGGACCGCTGGTTCCTGTTGGACGCCGACGTGAATCCGCGGGCGGTCGTGTGGCAATCCGCCGAACACTCCGGGGGCAGCCAGCAAATCCCGGTGTTTTCGCTGGCCTTGGTGCGCGGCCAATCGCCGTCGCGGCGCTGGCTGCTCTACGCCTATTCGCCGCTGAAAGACCGGCAGCGAGTGAAGATCACCATCCCGGATTATCGAGCAGTTACGGTTGACGTTTCCGTCGCCGGATCGTTCTATCTGGTTGACGAAAAGGATGAGACGGTGACGCCGGTCAGCAGTTCGGATGGCAATGGGTCTGGCAAGCAATGCGGGCTATCCCGGAGCAACAACCCCCTTGCATTCCCGTGACGCGTGGCCTCGACTGGTGCACGGCACACCATAACAGGCTATTGAAACGCGGTAAAATGGGCGGCGTCGACGCGAGCTGGCCGCGGCACAAGTATTGGGGTGATATTGTGAGACTCTAGACCCGTTCGTCGATCACCCACGGTTTCCGATATTCACGCCGCAGCAGCCGATTCGCCTCCGTGCTATTGGTGAAGCTTTCGGTGCGGGGGGCGACCAGCAAATTCGCGCCGCCCAGCCGATAGCTGGCGTTGGCCAGTTGGCAGAGCAACGTGCTCAGATGGCCCTCGCGAATGTCGGCGTTGGGCAGCTCGCGGGTGCGGATCGAGCGCAGGAAATTGTCCTGGTGCGCCGTGTCCGGATAGCGGCCGAACATCTGGGCCGTGACCACCGGCTGGCGGTTCTTCTGTCGCTCGTAAACCTGCCATCCCGAACCGACCGGCCCGGTATACATCAGTCCCCGCTCTCCATACAGCTCGACGCGGTCGCCGTTCTGCGGCCAGTAGGGAAACAGGTCGCCGTCGCGAACCACGCGATCGGCCTTGATCATGTAGGGGGCATAAAGGGTCATTTCGAAGGTCATGACCAGACCGTCGAAATCCCAGGTGACGACCATCGTGTCGGGCGTTTCCGACGCGCCCGGGCCGTCGAAGCGGCCGCCGCTGGCATGGACCGAGCGCGGATACTCGACGCCGCACAGATAGCGGCCCAGGTCGACCGAGTGCACGCCGTTGTTGATGATGTCGCCGCCCGAATAGCGCCAAAAACGGTGCCAGTTGTTGCGGAACGTGGCGTTGTAGCGGTGCGCCGGGGCGGGACCGTTCCACATGTCCCAATCGAGGCCCGCCGGCGGATCGCTGTCGGCCGCCAGGGGGAAATTGGGCCAGGGATGCATGGTGTGCACGCGGCAGAGGTGAATCCGGCCCAGCTTGCCCTCGGCGATGTACCGCTTGGCGGCGAGGATGTAGGGGGCGCTCCGGCTCTGCGTGCCGAGCTGCACGATGCGTTTGTACTTGCGGGCGGCCTCGACCATTTTTCGCCCTTCCCAGGCACTGTGGCTGGCCGGCTTCTCGACGTACACGTCTTTGCCCGCCTGGCACGCCCAGATGGTCGCCGGGGCGTGCCAGTGATCGGGCGTGGCAATGACCACCGCATCGACCGATCGGTCGTCCAGAATGCGGCGGAAGTCCTGCACGGTCTTGGGGGCTTTGCCGTGGGCCTTGGCGATTCCCGCCACTCGCGGCCCGCGCAGCGACGGATCGACGCGCTCGGCATAGCCGGGGGGGGCCGGCTCGTCGAACAGCGACGTATCGACGTCGCCCAGATACGCAATCCGGCAGTCGGGCCGAATGGCCAGGTTCATGGCCAGGGCGTAGCCGCGGCCGCGGACGCCGATGATGCCCAACACGATCTTGTCGTTCGCCGACGCGGCACGGCAGGTGCGTCCCGCACTGGCGAGCGCACCGCCGGCAATCGTCCCCACGCCCCACTGCAAGTTCTGGCCCAGAAAACTTCGCCGTGTCAGCTCGCCCATGGTCACATCTCCTCGATTTACTTGCCGATCATCGCTCCATACTTGCGGATGGCGTCTCGCATGGCGAGCACATTTTCAGGTTTCATGTCGTCCGTCAGGCTGTTGCTGGAAGAAATGACGTAGCCCCCGCCGGCCCCGATGGTCTCGATCCGATCGCGGACCTCGGCCTCGATTTCGGCCGGCGTGTTGCGCACCAGGTGGGTCATGAAGATGTTGCCCACCAGGGCCACCCGCCGGCCATATTGCCGCTTCACGGCGACAATGTCCATGACGTCCGGCTGGAGGGGATGAATCGCCCGCTGTCCCAGTTCAAGCCAGTCGTCCAGCAGCGGGGTCATGTTGCCGTCGCTGTGGGTGATCAGCGGCTTGGTGAACGTCGCGGCAACCGCTTTTTCCTTGGGCAGGATACGTTGCCGGTAGAAGGCGGGGCTGAACATCGGCCCCGAATTGAACGCCACGTCGTCGAACGCCCAGATCAGGTCGAAGCCGGCCTCTTCCAGCATCGGCACCACGGCCGCGGTCCAATCGGCGTACGCGTCGTGGACGTCGACGATCAGTTGCGGGTCGTCGGCCATGGCATAGGAGAAGGCTTCGATGCCCATGCTCAGCAAGGTGACGCCGATGCCCAGCCGCACGCACGCACAGGCACAATAGTCGTCCTTGTGGGCGATGAACTTCCGCGCGTTGGCCACGAATTGGCGGTCGGTGGGCGAAGGAAGGCGGAAAAGCCGCTCGAAATCCCGCCGCATCTTGATCAACCCGTCGCCCACGAGGACCGGCGAACCGTCGTCGGCCTTTTTCATGCGGTGACAAAACACCGGTGCAAAAGCGCTGAATTGCAAATTCGCCGTGCCCAGCGCGCGGGCGGTCTTCTTTTGCTCTTCGGCCAGCGCATCGCCCGGCATCGTCGTAAAGCCGTCGGGCGCCACGGCCCAGGGGACCGAAATCGGTGTGCCGCAAACGGCACTGGCAATGCCGTTGCAGATGATGCCTTCGATCCACGGGATCGCGTCGACCGGTTCGTGCCTGAGCGCGGCCAGCACTCGTTCGCAGGGGGTCATGCCGGAATCCGTTTTGTCCGAGACGCGGGGTTACAACTCGATTGTAGGGCATCTCCCCGCGGTTCTCAACAACCTCGCGCTCGGCATGTTCCCAGTTTGACAATTCTCAGGCCGTCGCCGTCTCGTGTTGATGGACCGGCTGGTACTCGCCGGCTATTGCGCCCTGCTGTCGTAGTGAACTTGCACGTGACCGTTCTGTGCCAGCGGCGCGGTCAGTTCGAAGACCAGATAGCGCGACTGCTCGAGGGTTTCCAGGCGACTCCACACGCCGGCCGGAGAAAGCACGCGGGCGGACGTCGCCCCTTTGGGCAACAGCACGCGTAGGTGCGCCGTTTCGGCCACGCCCGCCAGCCGCAGATCGATCAGCCGCTCGATGGGCCGATGCTCGTAGCCCAAGGCCATGTAGGCCGGCGACGGCCCGTACGCGACGCACACCTGCGCCCGGTCGATCCCAGCCGCGGCAAAACGCGGTGAGATGGTCACCCGGTTCATTAGCGTCCCGTCGTCGTGAATGCCGGCCAATCCCTCGACCAGCGCCGAGATGACCGCCGCGGCGCCCCAGCCGCTCGGTCCGCCCCCCTGGTTCTTGCCGTCCAGCGTGTAGAGGAAATAGATGGCCTTATCCTGGGCCACTTTTTGGGCCACGCGGCGGAGGATGTCCACGCCGTAATCCTCGCGACCCTCGCTGAGCGCGGCTTTGGCCAGCTCGCCCGCGGTGAACGAAGCGATGCCGCCGTTAATGTATTGGTTGGGCGGATACGGTCCGAACTGCGGATAGGGCGGATCGAGCGAAAACCATTCGGCAAAATGCGTCTTCGCCCTAAGCGCCCGCCGCCGCTGGTATTCGTCGATGATGCGGACGGCCATTTCGTGGGTCGGCAGGCCGCGATTGATGTCATAGGGGTTTGAAAGCGAAAGGATATCCTCCTCCTTTACGCCCGTCGCGACCGGTTGCAAATGGATTTGATGGGTGTAGAACTTTCCGTTGAAGCAGAGGCGATTGATCCGCTCGCGGAGGGCCGCGGCCTTGGCTTCCCACGCGCAGGCTTTCGCCTCCTGGCCGACGATGCGGAACATGGCGGCCAGTTGCCGGCAGGCCGCGTACAGTCCGCTATTGTCGCCGTGCATGATGGCCATCGGCGTATCGGGATCGATCCGCCGATTGCTGGGCGATTTGCCGTAGGTGAAATCCCACGTGTCGGGCGTGAAGGGACGCTTAAGGGCCCCGTGCTTGGCGTCCCAGCGGGTGGGGTCGGTAAAGCAGTAGTTTAGCGCGCGTTCCAGGGCGGGCAGCCGGGCTTCCATCGCCCGCCGATCGCCGGTCGCCTGCCAAATCGTCCACGCCCCTTCGACCATCAGATATTCGACGTCGGCCTCGAGTTCCAGACGCACCCAGCCGATGTGATTGTCGCGATCCACCAGGCGGTGCTTCGGCTTCACAAAGGTCAAATGCTCATTTTCGGGCGGCATCAGCATTTCGTAGAAGAAGCCCTCCGGGTGCTGCAGGGCCAGCAGCGTATCGATGTAGCTGGTCAAGTCCTGCTCCCAGAACTTGTAACCCTTCATTTCGTGTACGTGGTCGCGAACCCAGGTCGGGTTGCACTGAATGTGCCCGCCGCGATAGGCATGGATCGAGCGATCGCCGGCGATCGTGGCGCGCAGCCGGCGGAACAGATCGGTATAGGGCCCGGCCTCGAAGTAGGTGTCGGCCTGCAACGCGACGGTCGCTGTTCCGATCTGCTGGCCGCCCCGCGTGAGCCGCAGTTGTTTCGGCCCCTGCGGGCCGCCGAGCACGACCGGCACCGGCACGCCCGGCTTGATCGGCAGCGACTGGCCGGCGGTCGTCAACACAAAGGAGCCGGCGGCAGCCGTGTCGAGCGTCACGTTAAACGGCACGGCGGGCTCGGCCAGGTCGGGATGGTGTAGCACGGCCTTGGCGCCGTCGGGCAAGGAAAAAACGCTCTCCCGCATCTCCGGCTTGGGCCGGCCCCCCAGCCGAATAGTGGAATCGGCAGCCAGGAGCGTGCCGCCCATGCCCATTAAGAGAGCCGCCAAGCCAGTTACCCATCGCATGAGTGGTTTCTCCCGGGTGAGCCCCGATTTTAGCCAGGGTGGAGTGGAACGCAAGGTTTTCTGGCGATTTCCCGTCGCCCCATTGTTGGGGCGCTATGTTGGGGCGGCAGTTGCACTACCGCCCCGGAGTTGCGGCAAAACCGCGGGCGGCAGTGCAACTGCCACCCCAAACTTGCGTTTCCCCGGCGGGTGAGCTAGAACCGGCCCCGTTTGGCGTGTATAATTGCGGATGAGCGATCCAGCGCCAAAGCGAGCGTTGTTTTGGGGGCGAACTGGATTCGACCGGGCAATTCGAAGTGTAGGTGGCGTGTCGTGGTTGGTCAGCAGGCCACGTAAAAAGCAGACCAATAAACTTAATTGCCGAGTCTAATCTCGCAATGGCCGCCTAGAGATAGGTTGCCCCGGCTGAGGACCTTCGCCGGAGAGGTCCGACTGCCGGCCACAATTCCGGATCGTCTCGGGTCACCGTGGGGTACGCCCGGGATTAAAAACCGTTCCCCGCTAGCTGTCTTTTCACCCCGTCGGTTGGGGGCTCAGACGGCGAAGGCGTAAATCATCCGACTACACACGTAGAAGCCTGCATGGAGATGTCGCGGGACGCGGGTTCGATTCCCGCCGCCTCCACAAATAAGCCACTTGCAAAATCTTTGCAAGTGGCTTATTTTATTGGGATTGTGTGCATCAGTGGCGCACCAGCAATTTGACGCTGTCCCCTAGATCGCACGAAAAGTCCCATAATCACAAGGCTTTCTGTCCCTTTGACTTCTGGATTCTGTCCCGTAGAGCCTCTTCAGAGGTCACCGAATCTATCTTGATCCCTCCCGCAGGTGCAGGCATGGCAAACGACCTGGGCAAACGGAAGAGTCGCCGAACGGAGATGAGTTTTGACAAGGCCACGGGCCGATGGTGCGCCAAGCTCGGGCGAAAACCAACGAGGTCGGGCAAGACCGACGGCCACAAGTTCCGCTTCACCAGCGACGTGAAAGAGTCTGAGCGGCGGAAGCTCCGTATCCAGCAGCTCTGGGATCGGCTCGTTGACCACCACGGCTCCGGCTATACGTGGTCTAGGGAGGACTTGGACATAGCGATGGCTATGGCAGAGGGGAAGAGCGAGATTTCGTACTCCGTTGACCGGCTGGCACCGAAAGAGTTGGTGCGAACCCAGCTCCCTCGTTTTCGGTCACAACGTCGGCTGTACGCCAAGGAACTCTCGCGACTTCAGGGGCGCTACCCCGAGGTGACCATCGTCCCCGACGATCTGCAAATGGCGGAGAATGGCCGGCAAGATCTGACGGAGGAAGCCGAGAGAACCATCGCCGTCGAACGACAATTCCTGCTGACTGGCAGCCATCCGACCCTGACCAACTCGTCGGAGCCAACCGTCGCCGACGCTCTCGATGCCTATGAGGCGCATTTGAAGGTGAAGATGCAGGTGGTTCCCGACCCGGAGGAGGGGCTCGAAGGACGACGGCTCTCCGACAGCGGGCAGTCGTGCCTGAAGCAGATCGGACAGATTCGTGTCCATAATGCCGAACACCTCGGATGGCCGCTCTCCCGCCTGACCTTCCAAGGCTGCGACAAGATGCTCGAAGTATGGCGGCGGCGACCGTCGAGGAAGGACGAATCTGGCCTCATGGCGATCAAGACCTGCCGGGAACATGCCAAGCTGCTCAAGCGATTCTTCCGGTGGCTCTCGAAGAGCGACGACTTTAACTGGACGAAGCCTCAGGACTTCGACGAACTGTCGCTGGACATTCATCGTACGAATCGCGACAAGTCGGCTCCAATTACCGTCGCGGCACGACAGGTCGAGACGTACACTGTCGAGGAACTGGTCGTTCTCAATCAGTACGCCATCCCCATCGAGCGTTTTCTCCTGTTGTGCGGCCTGAACCTCGGGTTCAAGCGCATGGAGTGCGCGACGCTGCGAGTCGGCGAAATCCACCTCCACACCTTTCACGACTATGCCAGGTACATCAACTTCGAGTTCTCACCAGAGGATTCCTTCGTCAGGCGATTGCGTACCAAGACAGAGGTGTATGGCGAATGGATATTGTGGCCGTTGACCGTGAAGGCGTTGGAATGGGTTCTGAGCCGGCGGCGGCACCAGACGCACATCACGAAGGGGGACGGCGAGGGCAAGGAGATCTGCGTCCAGCCTACTTCGCTCGTCCTACTGAACGACCATGGCCACTCGTTCACGAAGCCGACCGCGAGCGGTAACCCGAACCATCAAATCACTGCCGCGTGGGCTCGACTGTTACGGCGCGTTCGGAAGGACAAAGGCAACAAGGACTTCCCCCGGCTCCCTCACGAGTCGCTCCGCGACACCGCCTCGGACTGGATTCGGGAAGAATTCGGAGGGGAGATCGCGGACGTGTTTCTCGCCCACGGCTCGCCCCTAGGGGCCAACAGTCTCGTGGAGTGCTACACCAACAAGCCGTTCGGGAAGCTCTTCAAGGCGTTGCGGTGGCTTGAGACGAAGCTCAAGCCGATGTTCGACGTGAACCCGCCCAACCCTTTCCCGGAAGTGCGGAAGAAACGCATCGGAGGGCTGAGTGTCCGCCAGAAGGCCATAATCCGTGAACTTTCGGGGAAGAAGGTCTCCGTTCCGGAGATCGCCGCGAAGGCGGGCTGCTCGGTGATGAGCGTGTATCGTTACAGGAAAGATGAAGCCAGAAACGATAGTGCAGTCGCTGCCGACCGAATGGCCGCGGAGAAGTAAACACGGCCTGTCATAACTAAACCTCTGGTGGTTCCACCAAGCAGATAGGTTTATGCTCTCGGCTTCTGCCGTCGAACCTGCTTGGCCGGCTCGCCCTGTTCCCCTGCCCGCCGGCTGCCTCGGCAAACCAATCCCGAACCCCCTGTCCCCTTCAGGAAGCACTGCCCGAAAAACGCTTGATTCGTTCGTGGGCGATCTGGTACCACAGGAGAATCACCGCCCGACAGGGCACAACGAAGGAGCGTTCGAGATGAGTAGCGTGACCGAGGGAAACGTGCGTCCGGATGACCGGGACGCAGGAACGGAAACGAACGAGAAGGGGAAAGCGGTCTGCGAGGCGTGCGGCAAGCCCGCCACGCAATGCGTGGAGATCAGTATCGACATGCACTTCCGGTGCCCGATGCACGAGGGCGACCCGCCCGAGGACTGGGACTACTGCGACACGGAGAACGGCGAGGAGCTGCCCGTAAAGTTCTTCGTATGCGACTCGTGCGACGTAGGGTGGACGATCCCGCCGAAGCTGCTGGAGCGGCTGGCTGAGTGTTTCGAGGCGTACGTCCCGGAGAACGAGGACGACCAGGCGCGAGCCGATCCGACATCAAGGGTCGCCTGGGCGACCACCTGATCCCCGACCTCGATCGTCCTCGACCAAGGCAAGCGCTAAACCGACGCACATGACCGCCGGTCTGCCTTCGATCTTTTCCATGATGACCTTGCACACCTCGTGAAACGCCTGTACCGGCTCATCACAGTCACCCAGGTTGCTGGCATGTTGGATGGCCTGAATCTCCCCCCTGACCTGCTTGTAGTCCTCGTAGCACTTTTTCAGGGGCGTGAGGAACAGGTCTGCGTGCTCGTCTTCATGAGTCGGGACACCGGAGGTTGCTCGGATTTCCCTATCGCCCGGACTTGAGGACGACATGCCGCTACGAGCTCGTCAACAATAGCATCGAGCGCAACCCTGATTGCATCCTCGATTGATTCCCTGTCCTTCCCCGAAAACGCCTCCACGTAGTCTTCGAGAAGGAACGACAGAAGACCGGCAATGTCCGTCAGTATCGAGGGATCGTGGAATCTGCTTGGGCGTACGTCAAGCCGCGTCCACCAGAGGTGCAGTTCCCGTGCCGACTTGGAAAGCGCACGAGCGTCCCGCAGCAGAAGCAGAATGTTCGACCGGTTCGCCTCATGCAGTCGCTCAAGGCGATCCTTACCCCACCGTTCGGGCAGTTGCGAGAAGATAGCTCGAAGAGCCTCGTAACCTTCTTCGGCTATCCACCGGTCGTAGGTCGTCCAGTAGTCGCCAGGCACGTCCTCCGCCTTGAACGGCGGGGACGTGAGCGTGACCATCTTCTCCTTGTCCTTGAGGGTCGCCATCAGCTGCAGGCAGTCGCAGTTGCGCAGGTCGACGGTAGCAACACGATCTTTCTTCGCCGCCGATACCTTCGTTCGCCTGAGATACTCGCCGCCCTTCCGGGTGGCGGGGCTATCCGTCACGTCCAGCGTCAGGACGTGATGGCGGTCGAACGCCCACTCGAAGATTTGCTTGAACTCCTTGGCGCCGTGGAGCAGGATACGGCGATACGGCTTCGTATAGTCATAGATGACGATTTCTTTCAGGCCCACCTCGGAAGTGACCCAGCAAAACGGCCGAAGACGGTAGTTCGACGGCAGGAACGGCTCTCCGGCAAACGTCAAAATCCGCTGCGTGCCGGCCCAGGACTTGATCTGTGGGCCGCTCGACGGGTTGACGTTCGCCCGGCCATATTGGCTGCCGTATTGCATCGCCACCGGCAAGTCGGCAAGCCTGGCGGCGGCCACGTGGGTCAGATAGTGCTTTTCCTTGACCGCCCGCACGAGTTCCGCGGGAGAGTGGACGATCTCCACCGCGCAGGCCAGCGGCGGGTCGCCCTGCTTCGCGTAGCTGATGTACTGCGGCGTCAGGTCTTCGACGAGCTTGCCGTCCAGATAGGTCATCACGCCGAGGATGCCGAAGATCCGCAGATCGCGGACCGGCATGGTGTCGGCCGGGCTGTTGGCGAAGTTGTAGTAGCCAAGGTTGCGGCCGTGCTCGGCGCAGTTGGTCCAAAGCCAGTTCTTGGCGTCCTCATCGCTGTAGTCGAGCTTTCCTTCCTTGTCGAAACACTGATGGCGGAGCTCGTCGCCGTTGGGACCGACGAATTGCGTGTTGCTGGGCCACAAAACGTCCTTGCCATAGACGAACTGGTAGTTGCCGATGTTGTTGCGGAAGGAAAATCCGGGTATCAGCAGGAGCTTATCGGTCGAAAGTTGCCGGCAATCCGCCTCCAGGTTGCGGTACTTGGCCTCGGTCAAGCCGCCCTTCTTGCCGAACTCCTCGAGGAAGACGATGAAGTCCAGCCCCGCGTCCGTGGCGGCCTTGGCATATTCTTCGACGGTCCCCCGGCCCGAGGAATAGGTAGTGCGCGCGCCGACCAGACCGCGATAGACGTTGCCCGGCGCGGTGGGGTTCTGGTAACTGTTGAATTGCGAAAAGAACTCTTCCGGCTTCTTCCGCAGGTTGGGCCGCACCAATTGTTTGGGATCCTGAACATATCCTCCCAGCACGCCGCTCTTGAGACTCGGCTCGGCCAGCCAGCGGAGCGTGTTCTCGAACAGTCTTCCGAAATCGCTTGGACGGCCCCCGATGCCCTTGTCCAGCACCATGCCGTCGTGAATCCACGTGGTTCCGGCGAGGACGGTGAATTGCGGAAACATCGCGCAGAGCGCCAGGCGTCCCTCTCGCAGTTCACGAATCGCGTAGAGCGTGGGCGGGGTTTTTGCATCCGGCCGCCGCGTGCGGAGCTTGTAGTAGTGTTCCTCTGTGGGATCCAGTTTCTGAACCTTGGGATCCTTGGTGAAACTCGTGTCCGAACCGCGCACCACCTCGATCCAGTCCTTGGAGACCAAGAGCGGCATCCCCGGCAACGACCAGTAGCTCATCCAATCTCCGCCGGGGAACCAAATGCCCTTCACACCTTCACTGACCGGCGACGGGGCGATTTTTTCCGTGTAAACGCAGGTAACCGTGTTGCGCGGATGGACCGTCAAGGAGGCCGGGTCTTGCACCTCCTCGAACGGCAGCTTGGCGCCCCATCGTGTCAGATACTCCTCGTACTTGGAATTGTTCTTCAATCCCCAGTCCCACAGAGCCGGCATGAAAAAGATTCCGCCACCCTGTTTCAGGTAGCTTTCCAGCAATGGCAGCAGCTCCTTTTTGTAAGGCGGAAACTTGTTCCAGCTCACACCCTGGTCGCTGGGATCCTCCTTATCGGGCGGCAAGTCAAGAATCACCAGGCAGTTGTACTGCTTGATGAGATTCCAGTTGAGCGGTCGTTCATTGAGAAAAAGGCTGTCGATCTGGAATCCATGCTGATTTAGTCGTTGGAAATAGTCGAAATCGCCATATCGCATCGGTCCGGCCGTCATGCCATTGATGACCAGGACGGACGGCTTCTTCGCGTTGTCGACCGGTTCTCCCGCGGCAACGAGGCCGATGCCCGCCGCCAAACATAGCAAGGTGAGGCAAGTGCGCGACATGACGGTGTGCTCCAGGTAACGCCACGGCTATTCGAACTTCAAGACGCCGAAGCACTCGGGCAAATGAAACTGCGGCCGGGGAAAATCCACCCGCGACCAGGTCAGCCAATGGGGATGCGAGGTGTTGTCTCCACACTTGTAGAAATTGGCCCGCCACACCGTTCCCGCGGTGGGCGAAACGGCCGCCGGACAATACTTCTTCAGAATCTCGATTGGAACGCGGTACTCCACCATCCATGTGACCGGGGTGGCAATTTCGGGATCGACGATCCTGGGCATCGAATGGGCGATGGAAAGCTTGCGGCATTCCGCCTCGGGAATCTCGACAACATCTTTTTGCCGCGCCCGTTGAAAATTGAAGAGGACCGTGCCGCCGCAGTTGACTTCCACGTTGAAGTAGCCTTGCGACACGTCGGCGCAGGGCGTGAAGAAGAACTCCACGCAACTATCTTGACAAACGGCTCCCTGGCACTCTGCTGTGACGGCCCGCACGTATCGATCCTGCACGCGAAAGATCAGGTACAAGGCGGCTTCATCGTAGGCGATTTTCACCTCCGCCTGCGGAAAATGGGCCGGCTTCTCGCCCATGTAGCGGCAGATCCGCTCCGGCGCAAGGCTTTGCCACGGGAACTTGTCCCACTTGGCGTCAATCGTGGGGGCCTGCGCCAGTTTCGTCACTTTGCAACACATCGTTTCCTCCCGCCGGGCAGGCGTCGAATCAGCCGCTGCGGCCTGGCTGGGACGCCCGCCGGATGCTGTTAAGAGCAGAATCGCGGTCACTGACATCATCCCGAAACGTTTGCTGAACAACATGCGCATTTCCTTTCAGACCATCGCAGAGACGCTCTAATTCACCGGTTTGACTTTGATCGTGTGCTTGACCGGCGCGACCGCCGCCGCCGAGGCAGCTTGAGCCGCCTTGTCCTGCTTCACCAGGCCATTGGCAATGCGATCGAGCGCTTCCTGCTCCTCGGGGAACGCGCGTTTGTAGTCGGGAAGATTGTGCAGCAAAGTCTTGACCAGTCCCACTTCCATGGCCTGCTGGGAGTTGATCTGTTCCTCCACCTTGCGGAACGGCTGAGAAAACGGATTGTCGAGAAACTCGGCCGCCAGGTTGATTCCCTTGGCCAGCTTTTCGGCGGTGAACTCCTTGGTCGCGTTGCCCCAGGTGACTTGGGCCTTTTCCGCGCCAATGCCCCGGACGACCAACTGGAAACGGTTCAACTCGTCGTTGAAGGGGATGAACTCGATCACCCCGCGCGTCGCACCGGGCTGGGCCGGATCGCCGTAGAAGCAAAACGGATACTTGCTGCTCTCGATTTCCACTTGGCCCCCGGCACAGGACAGGATCTTATGTCCCTCCGTGGCCTCGGCCTTATTCTGGGCAAGATCACAAGTGATCGTGCCAATATCGCCGTTGCAGCCCAGGGCCTTGAGGAACGCATAGGCCATCACCAAGTGCCCGTTGCGATCCGGATGCACGCCGTCGCCGCCGGCCAGATTATACTCCCGCCCATACTTGGCCTTGGCTTTGGTCATGGCGGCCATCATCGGGTCAAAGACGTCGGCGTACACGACGTGATCTTCTTGGGCGACCTGGCTGGCCACGTCGCGAAGCTGCGACAGCGTCTTGTTATACATTTTCGCTGTCTCGGGGTTGTGATTGGCGAATGTATCGGCGTCAACACAGCCAGGTGAGCCGACGACGATTAGCCGCACACCCGCCTTCTTCAACTGCGCGACGATCGACTTCTGTGCGTCGTAGTAGCGTTGTTTCTTGGCAGGGTCCATGGGCGAGTAGCCGCCGTCATTCATGCCGAAACAGGTCGTGGCCACGGTAGCCTGAAAACGAAGCATGTCGTTCGCCATGCGGCTGGCGAAGCCCGGGGCCGTCTCGCCACCCCAGCCGAATTGGGTGACGCGCAGGTCTGCCGCCGGCTTGCACATCAGCAGGTACTCCTCGATGTCGATCGAATACAGGCGTTGCTCGGTGATCGAATCGCCGATGACGGCGACGTTGTCGCCTTGCCGCAAAGTCTCGTCGGCTGCCAGTGCCCGAAGGCCAGCCAGGGTTGCAAGCAGGAATAGGACTCCGAGGGTGCTGAAGCGTCTCATGCGGTGGCTCCCAAAAGAATGGTCTTGGCCCGTATCGTCCGTTTGAACTCCGCTCAGATACACTCCGAACGGCAACTCCCGCCCATGGTAACGAATGGCCGGGGCGGATTCCAGATGCCCGCCGCGGCAAACCGCTCGGCGTCCTTTCGTATCGTAGCCGGAGCAACTGGGCGATGGAGACGAACTCGCCGGTGGCCCCCTCGGGCACTGCACGGTGTACGATTGCCCTATGCCGTCGTGGGACAATACTGTCACAGGCGTGCGAACGGCCGGGCTCGTAACCGCGCCGGGCGGCCGATGGTTTCAGACACCATCGTCACTACCCCATCGAGCGTGCCGAGGTGCGCAAGCGTCAGGCCAACCGCATCGAGGGTTGTCCGTCTTGCTTGGCGACGGTTATACCGTGGCCACAGTTAGGCAACCAGCAGTGCTGATAACCGTCCGCTAGGCGTTGCCCGATACACTTCCATCTGCGCCCATGCTCGTCGAGAGTGGCGCATGGAATCCGACAAGTGGTAGCGATCCGCCGCCTCCTCGTCGTCTCCCCAATACACCCGCAACTGCGGGGCATCGTCGCCGTGCAGTTGTTCGTCCTTGGTTCCCATCATTACCCTCCCCGCGATAGTTTCGTGCCCGAAATGATCGTACTGCGATAGCGTTGGCAAACGGCCAACTCCGGTCCGTGCGGCGGTAACTCATGTGCCCGATTCCGCTGCGCTGGTCGAACAGCCTGCCGACGCCACCCAAACCAAATGACATCGCTGCGAGTCTGCAAATAGAACGCCCGAGTTCGAAATCAGACTCTAGCTGGGGCCGGAGTATCTCCGCGATTGTCTTACGCGCGGAGGACTCGGCAAGGCGAGCCGCTTTAGAAGACACCCCAAAACGCCAACCGATGCGGACGCACCATTTCCCTTTGGGGTGCGAGCGCTACCTCTGTGTTTGAGGAGCGGTTTGTCGAATCATGACAACAACCGCCGACTATAGCGATGCGCATGGCGTTTGTCAAACATTTTGTCTGGAATGCCAAAAATTCACGCTATCGGGTGGGAAAATCGCCCGCCCGGTGGCCCAATCGGGGTAGGGAAGGATGTTGGCCTCGCACCGCGCCCCACAAGCCTGGCGATAGATGGGCGCCAAACTTGAAGGAGTGACGGACGGGATGAGGCGTCGCGGAGGAGACGCTTTCGTGCGGCGACCGGCGAAGAAAGGCGATGCCCGGCGAACCGGCGCCATGACGCCTTAGGCTGGCCGGCGTAGCCGCGTTTCAGCCGCCGCGGCTGGGCGCGGCGCGGCGTCGGCAATCTTCAAAATCGGCGGAGATTCGTTGAGAGGCAGGCGACCGCGCATGATGGCCACCACCATCACCCCGAGGGCGATAGGCCCCAGCAGAACACCCAAAGTCAGCGCATCGTCAGCCTGACCCCGAAAATACCCGATCGTGGTCACCAGCAGGGCACTTGCGATCCACAGAAAGATAACGCTACTGAAGCCATCCATGGATAACACCGACCCAAATAGAGTTAAAGAAGAGAAGCATCCCCAGCAGTCATAATAAACCATCTCTGCAAACTCCGCTACGACCCGTTCGGACAATTTCCTACCGCCAATGTGGGCAGCGACCGGAAAGCGGCATTGCCGAGGCATTTGGCAGACAAGGCCGCTTTCTCCATTCGGCGCCGCATAGTGTATGATTGCCGTATGTCATCGTGGGATGTTATTGTCGTGGGCGGGGGAGCCGCCGGGCTCGTGGCCGCGTGCCGGGCGGCCGAGCGCGGCCGAAAGACGCTTTTGCTCGAAAAACGTCGCCAGCCGGGCAGCAAAATCCTGCTCTCCGGCGGCACCCGCTGCAATCTGACCCACGCCACCGACCGCCGCGGCATCGCCGAGGCGTTTGGCAAACAAGGCCGCTTCCTCCATTCGGCGCTGGCCGCCCTGGGACCCGAAGCCGTCGTCGATCTGTTCGAGGCCGAGGGCGTGGCCACGCAGGTGGAAGCGGGCGGCAAAATCTTTCCCCGCTCCGGCCGGGCCGACGACGTACGGGCCGCGCTCTTGGCGCGACTGGGCCGAACCACCTGTACGCTGGCCCTCGATGAGCCGGTCGCGGAAATCGGCCGCCAGCCCACAGGTTTCCTCGTGACCACTGTGCAGCGGACGATCGATGGCCAATCGGTGGTGCTGGCCACTGGCGGCCGCTCGTATCCGGCCAGCGGGTCGACCGGTGACGGATATCGTTGGGCCGCCGCGTTGGGGCACACGATCGTCACGCCGCGGCCCGCCCTGGTTCCGATCACTACCCACGCGCCGGGCGTGCTCGCCCTGCAAGGCATCACCGTGGCCGACGTGCGGGTAAGCGTGTTGGATCCACTTGCCGACAGCCGCCGCCCCAAGTGCCTGGCCGAACAGCGCGGCTCGCTCTTGTTCGCCCATTTTGGCCTTTCCGGCCCGGCGGTGCTAGACGTGAGCCGGACGGTGAGCGGCCACGCCGAGCCCCAGTCCTTGCTCTTGCGCTGCGATTTTCTGCCGGAGATGAACCAGGAGCTGTTGGAGTCGATTTTGCAGGAGCAGTGCCGCACGGCCGGAAAACGGCTGGCGGCCGGAATCCTGGCCGACCGATTGCCGCAGCGGTTGGCCGCGGCCGTGGCCGAGCAGGCCGGGCTCGCGCCGACCCGCGGAGCTGAGCCGGCCGGAGCGTCAGAGCCTGGCCCGCACGGTCAAGCAAGTCGATATTCCCATCGCCGGCACGATGGGGTTTCGCAAGGCCGAGGTGACCGCGGGCGGCGTCGCGCTCGGCGAGGTGGACTCGCACACGATGCAGAGCCGGCTGGTGCCCAGGCTCTATTTTGCCGGCGAAGTGCTCGACCTGGACGGTCCGATCGGCGGCTACAACTTTCAAGCCGCCTTTAGCACGGGCTGGCTGGCCGGCGAGAGTGCATGACGGGCCGACCGACCTGTGTCGTGAGCCGCCGGGGCTCGTGATCCCGGCGGCGCGGCCGTAATCGCTTCCTAGCCGCTACAGACTGTCCGGTAGCCGTAAATCGTTTCCGGCCAACCGGATACATGCTCTTTCGGCAGGCTGGCAGTCCGCAAGGGGGGGCGGTATATTGGTCGTAGTGCGCCGGATGCCGGCAAGGCATCCAACTCTCCGCACCTACCGCACCAAGAGAAGTGTCATTCGTGTTCGAACAAGCCTTCAAGAATATCGACGATGTCCTGCGGAAAGAAGCGGGCTGCACGACCGAACTGGACTACACGGAGCAGACGTCCTGGCTGCTGTTCCTGAAATACCTCGATGGGCTCGAGCAGGACCGCGCCGATGAGGCCGCACTGGACGGCAAGAGATACACGTACATCCTCGACAAACTGTACCGCTGGGAATCCTGGGCCGCGCCCAAGGGCAAGGACGGCAAGCTGGACCACAACAAGGCCCTGACCGGCGATGACCTGCGCGACTTCGTCAGTGGGAAGCTCTTCCCCTACCTGCACGGCTTCAAACAGAAGGCCAGCGGGCCAAACACCATCGAATACAAAATCGGCGAGATTTTTTGGGGAGATCAAGAACAAGATCCAGAGCGGCTACAACCTGCGCGAGATCATCGACCACATCGACGAGTTGCGATTTCGCTCGCAGACCGAAAAGCACGAGCTGAGTCATCTCTACGAAGCCAAGATCAAGAACATGGGGAACGCCGGCCGCAACGGTGGCGAATATTACACCCCGCGCCCGTTGATCCGCGCCGTGGTCCAGGTCGTCGGGCCCAAGATCGGCCAACGCATCTACGACGGCGCTTGCGGCTCGGCGGGATTCCTGTGCGAGTCGTTCGATTTCCTCAAAACCAAGAAGAACCTGACCACCAAGGAGCTCAAAACGCTCCAGGAGCGGACCTTCTACGGCAAGGAAAAGAAATCGCTCGCCTATGTCATCGCGATCATGAACATGATCCTTCACGGCATCGACGCGCCGAACATCATCCACACCAACACGCTCACGGAGAACCTGGCCGACATCCAGGAGAAGGACCGTTACGACGTGGTGCTGGCCAATCCGCCCTTCGGCGGCAAGGAGCGGAAGGAAGTGCAGCAGAACTTCCCCATCCGCACCGGCGAGACGGCCTTTCTGTTCCTCCAGCACTTCATCAAGATGCTCAAGGCGGGCGGACGCGCCGGCGTGGTCATCAAAAACACGTTCCTCTCGAACACCGACAACGCCTCGGTGAGCCTACGCAAGCTCCTGTTGGAAAGCTGTAACCTGCATACCGTGCTCGACTGTCCCAGTGGCACGTTCCAGGGTGCGGGCGTAAAAACCGTCGTGCTTTTCTTCGAGAAGGGTGCCCCGACGCACAAGATCTGGTTCTACCAGCTTGACCCCGGTCGCAACCTCGGCAAGACCAACCCGTTAAACGACGACGATCTCACGGAGTTCGTTGCGCTGCAAAAGAAACTCGCCGACTCACCCAAGTCGTGGAGTGTGAACGTCAAGGGCATCGACAAGGAGAACCAAGGCGAGATAGGTGGGTGAATGAAGCCGAAACTCGAGCCGAACATATCGATCCCGCCTTGAAAGCCGCCGGCTGGGGCGTCGTCGAGGGAAGCCGAATCCGCCGCGAGCATCCGATCACGCTGGGCCGGCTCGAAGGTTTCGGCCGACGCGGCAAACCGCTCGCGGCCGATTACGTGCTGGAGCATCGCAACACCAAGCTCGCCGTTGTAGGGGCCAAGGCGTGGGAGGAAGAACTGACGGAGGGCGTGACGCAGGCCAAGAATTACGCCGGCAAGATGGCCATCCGCTAGATTGGGAACGTCTTTGCCGGGTTCCAGAAATTGCTCTATCAAGAGGCCGCATGGCGGTCTTGCACAACAGAACTTCGAACACGATCTGGGATTCGCCAGCCACGCGTACGTCAGGGCCGCGTCATCTTTCGCGTCCGCCCGTCGATCATCTCCCGCCACGCTTGCGGTATCAGCGAGATCGGGTGGATGTAGGCCATGCTGCTGACGTCCTCGGGATCGATGTGGTGATAGCTGGGAACGCCGATCAGACGCCAGTTGCCGTCAACGGCGGCCCCGCCCGAGTTGCCCGGCCCGATGTTGGCGTCGGTCTTCAGCATCACGCCAATGGGTTTCTCTTCGAAGCCGCTCAAGACGCCGCGGGTCAGGGTGATGCTCGCCCGACCGTTCGAGCCGCCGAGGACGGGATAGCCGATGGCCCAAATCGTGTCGCCGATCTCCGCTTCACTCGGGTCGCCCAGCGGGATCGTTACGAAGCGGTAGTTCTTCGGCAGCGGCTGGCGGTAAAAGCCGCAATCCACCTGGACCAGGGCGAAGTCCACGTCCTTGTTGAAGGCCACCACCTTGCCACGAAACAGTTCGCGGGGCGGGTCGTGCGGATCGACCGTCAGGCCGATCACGACCGGCTCCTCTTCGCCGTCCTTGGGATTCTCGGCCACCTCGGCGACCACGTGGTAATTGGTCAGGATCAGGCCGTCTTCGCTCAGCACCGTGCCGCTGCCGCCGGCGAACTCGGTGGAAACGTCCATCGTGGCCAAAATCGCCCGCTGCTTGGCGTCGCGGGGCGGCGGCGGGGTGGGAATCACAAGCAAGGCGGCCGGCGGGGCGGCAGAAAACGTGGCGTAGATCGCGAAATGATTCGCGCATTGCTCCTGCGGCTTCACCACGCTCACATACCAGCGGCCGGGCTTCAAGGGCTGCGGCGACGTCTCGTCGATCACCAGCGTCTCGCGGCCCAAAGGGCTCAACGCCGCGTCCTGGGCCGCCTCGGGACGGGCCACGATCTTGCCGGGACTGGCCAGCAAATCCAGATCGCCGTCCACGTCGTCCAGATCGATGCGCAACACCTTCGCCCCCGGTGGAACATCGATGGCATAGATCTTCAAACTGCCGTCCTTGTCGCAGATCTTGCCCACCGTCTTCTCGCCCGGCTTGATCACGCCCGCGACCTTCGCACGGAGGAACGACACCGTTACCGTGAAGGGGATCTTCCTGATCGGCCGCTTGTGCATGACGGCCATGCCGCTGCCCAGCCAGCCGACGTCGATGTAATACGTGCCGGCCTCCAACGGCTTCGCGCTCTGACAGGAGACCCGCAGGATCGTGTCGAGCGCCTCGGGCGAAGCCACGTGGTCGGCGTCGGCGGGCAACTCGGCCGGCTCATCCCTGGTCGCCATGACGTCCAGGCCCACCGGCGTCTGGGTCACCTTGATCGTCATCAGCACGGCATCGTCGGGCACGTCGATCTTGAAGCGGACCCGGCCGCCGCCATCCATGTCGACTTCGGCCCGGACGGGCGTGTCGGCCTTGAGCACCGCCGGCTCCGCGCCGCCTTTCGGCTGCCCTTTTTTCGGCTTCGCCTGGGCGTCGGCGGCCGAAGCCAAGGCGATGGCGATGGCCGCCAGCCAGGCCAGCATGCGCACTGCTCCGACGCGGCCGCGTCTATCCAGTCGGAGGTAACGCCGCCTGTTACCTATAGGTTGTCTGCATCTCTCCGTCCCGGAGGGACGCTTGATAATAGCCCAGCACTTTGGTGCTGGGAAAAGCGACGAAACAGTATGGTCTTCGAGTCCCGTAGGGACGACTGAGATCTGATTTCGGGCGCCGCTCTCAATTGTCCCTCCGGGACAAATTGGTTTCTTCGTTGCCCTCCCGACCCAGCGATGAATCGCTGGGCTACTATCAACGGCCCCTCCGGGGCCAGCCACCGTGACTTGTGTGTCACGACGCGGGCAACGCCCCGCGGAACAGGTTCTCGCTCCCAGGAATTTGTTGATCATCGTGTTCATGGTGAAGCGCGTCACGGACGTGACGCGATCAGGTTTCGCAACAGGGACGGAGAGATTTCGCTCAACGAGCCGACCACGGCAGCGGCAGCGGCGAGTTCCTCACGGGTTCGGCCCGTGCTCACCAGCCCGACGCTGGTCATGCCTGCGGCGTTGGCCGCCGCCACGCCGACCGCCGCGTCTTCGATCACCGCACACCGCGGCGGCGGCACGCCGAGACGTTCGGCCGCCAGCAGGAAGACCTGCGGGGCGGGCTTACCCCGGGTAACGTCTGCTCCGGTGACAATGGCCCCGAATAAATCGCGGGCGGCCAGCTTGTCGACCACCACTTGCACGTTCTCCGGCGGGCCCGACGATCCGACGGCGAGCCGGAAGCCCGCCTTATGAAGTGAGCGGAGCAGATCGACCGCGCCCGGCATGGCGGGGAAGTGGTCGGCAATGACTCGGCGGAAGGCCGCCTCCTTGCGCCGATCCAACTCGGCGATCCGGGCATCATTGTAGCGGTTTTCACCCCAAAAATGGGCGATGATCTCGCGGCTCGTGCGGCCGAACGTGGGGGCAAACTCCTCCTCGGAAAACGGAAGCCCTTCCGAGGCGGCCATTTCCAGCCAACTGCGGAAATGCGCCTGGTACGTGTCGACCAGCACGCCGTCCATATCGAAGATCGCGGCAATCGGCTTGTCCATGGCCCCAGTCTACCAAGAGGCTGCCGATTCAGGGAAGCGGCGTGGCTTGTGGGCGCGAGAGATGCTCGACCAGCTTATCCAACCCGACGCGGTCAATCGTGGCGCCAAAACGTTCCCCCAAGGTGCCGACGGCCGCAAACCAATCGATGACCGCCTCGACAACCTGCAACAGTTGCTCTTCGCCGGCGATCTCCAGCGGCAGCGGGTCGGCCCAGCGCGGCCGCTTTCCCATCTTTCCGCCGACGAAGACCGTGAAACCTTTGCCCCGGCCCATGATGCCCAGATCGTTTTCCTGCGGCTTGGTGCAACCGTTCGGGCAGCCGGCCACGGCGATCTTGAACTTGTGCGGGAGTCCCTTTCGGGCGCCGACGCGGGCGTGCAGCCTAGCGGCCAGCCCTTGCGAATCGATCGAACCGTGCAGGCAATACGAACCGGGGCAGGCGGTGATGCCGCGCACGCATTTTCCCGCGGCGGCCAGCTTGAGCCCGGCTTCCTCCAGCGCCGCCCGCAGGGGTTCAAGGTTTTCGAAGGGAACGTGGGGTATCTCCACACCCTGCCGCGTCGTCAGGTGGACGGAACCATCGCCGAAACGCTCGGCCAACTGGGCGATGGCTTGCAACTGGAGAGCCTTGACGTGCCCGCCGATGACGCTCAACCGCACGCTGAACTGCTGGCGGCCCTTTTCGGCCATCATGGCCTGGGCCTTGAGGCTCTGCAACTCGTCATGCGAAAGCGGCGTCATAGGCTCTCTTCGTGCTCCGAGACTCTTATCCAGTCGCTCTGTAGTTTACGCCATCGGCGCGGCGGGCGTGAGGTTGCTTTGCAGGGACCAATCCGTAATGCCCCGCTGCCGCGTCAGTCATGGCCCTTCTGGGTAAGGGGCGTGGCCGGCTTCTGGCACAACCTGGCGACCCGCCCCGACGTCAACCAGACATGGGAAGCGTGCGTTGAGTTCAAGAAACGTGTCATTGGTTCGGGCTCCATTTCGCTGTTGGAGCATCAGCCGGCCTTCGCCAGGCGTCCGATCGGCCGCAGCGACGCCACGGCACGGGGCAACACCTCCAAGAACCGGTCGGCCTCGTCCAGCGTGTTGAACCGTCCCAGCGAAATCCGCAACGAGCCGCGGGCCTTGAGCGGGTCGAGCCCCAGAGCGGCCAGCACGTGGGAAGGCTGGCCGGCATGGATCGCGCTGCAGGCGCTGCCCGAGGAAATGGCAAAGCCCTCCTGGTCCAACTGCAACAAAAGTTTGATGGCCTCGCCTTCCTGGCCGTCGAACCCCAGACAAATGTGGCCCGGCAAGCGGCACCAGCGATGGCCGATCAAATAGGCGTTGTCGATCTTTGCCAGGATGCCGTCGATCAGGTGGTCGCGAAGGCTCACCAGCCGCGCGGCTTCCTCGGATCGCTCGGCGGCGGCCAGTTCGGCCGCTTGGCCCAGCCCGACAATCGCCGGGACGTTCTCCGTGCCCGAGCGGCGCCCTCCTTCCTGGCCGCCGCCCGGCAAGATGGGCCAGAGTTCCATCCCTTGGCGGACGTACAGAGCACCGATGCCCTTCGGCCCATGCAGCTTGTGTCCGGACAGCGAAAGCAGGTCGATGGGCTGGGTGCGCATGTCGAAGGGCATCTTGCCCACGGCCTGCACCGCGTCGGTATGAAAAGGCACGCCGCGGCGATGGGCAATGTGGGCCAATTCGGCAATCGGCTGGATCGTGCCCGTCACGTTGTTGGCCGCCATGATCGACACCAACCGCGTCTCGGGTCGAATGGCCGCCTCCAGGCTGGCCGGATCGACCAGCCCGTCGCTCGTGACCGGCAACTCGGTCACCGTCGCGCCCAATCGCTCCAACTGCCGGCAACAAGCCAGGATGGCCGGATGTTCGATGGCACTGGTGACCAGGTGGGAGCCGGAGGCCCCGGCCGCCAGCAGCACGCCCTGCAGGGCCATGTTGTCGGCCTCCGTGCCGCCGCCGGTGAAGACGATCTCGTCGGGCTCGGCGCCCAGCAGGCTTGCCACCTGAGCCCTCGCCCGATCGACCGCTTGGCGAGCCTGTCGCCCCTCGGCATAGAGGCTGGACGGGTTGCCCCAAAAACGATCGAGATACGGCCGCATGGCCTCCAGCACCCGCGGATCGGGAGCGGTGGTGGCGGCGTTGTCGAAATACACGCGATCGGACATGACTATGCTCCTCGGGTACCCTCGGCGTCCGTCTCTAGGGGCGTCTGTGTTTGGTAGAGACTCCGAAAAGCAACTGCCGTGCCGCCGTGGGGAGAAGGGCATTTCGCCGCCTGCGTCCGCGAGTTGGTCTCTTGCCTAGGGCGGAGTCGGTCTTATCTGTGAAATATGCTGGCCATGGCCGTGGCCCGATGGAGCCGACCCGTCATAAAAGACGGGCTGCCGGGAGTCGCCATCGCGCCGGTCGGCCAACCGCGCCTCGTCGCCCACCGCCGGCGGCGGCTGTGCTAGAACATGAAACCCGTGCCGAGCGGTCAGAGAGGGGTGTGGCTGCAACAAAGCCTTTTCAGGCGAGCGCATTCGGCCTTGCTGGCCGCGGTCCCCCTAAGATCAATGGTCCACAGGTGCGGCGCGTGCTCCATGCGCTGGAGTCCGACATCGGTAACCCGCGTTTGCGAGAGACCCAGTTCGCTGAGCCTGGGCAGCCTTTCGAGATACGTTAGCCCGGCGTCGCTGATCTTCGTGCCGCCAAGCTGCAACTTTTGCAGATTGGCCAGCCGGGCGAGCTTCTTGAGCCCGGCATCGGTGACGAGCGTGCCCCGCAGAGACAGCGAGATCAGCTCGGTGCGCCCGGCGAGGCAATCGAGCCCCGCGTCGGTAATCGCGGTATTATCGAGACACACGGCGTAGACTTTCCGAAACCCGCTCAGGCAGCTCAAGTCGGCGTCGGCAACAGGGAGTCCGGCAAAGGAAACCAGCGCCGCGCTGGTGTCCCCGAAGAAGGACCGATGCCAGTCGAGCACCACGGACTCATTGCGGGCAGTGGGATCGAGCATCACGTCCAGTACCTTGATGCTCAGGAGCACTTTTCCCCCCAGGCGGTTGATTCTCGACACGGCGCAGTGCGCCTGCATGACCTCGCCGAAGGCCCACAGGTTCCAAAGGCCGTACGGCGACAACACGAGCAGCACCACGAGCAGGATCCGCAGGCGGGTTGAGGGGCGGGCAAGTTTTGTCGGCCCGGCGTCCGATGACGTGACATTCATGATTTCTTTTGCATCCTTGGCGGAACGTGGTGAGCGAACGGGCCGATCATCGCCGTTACTGTAACTTGGCCAGCATAGCCGGAGAACGTTAGCCGATCGTTAGGCGAGCTTTAGGAATCCGTCATGGCCGGCCACCCTACGAGGGTGCGACGGACAGCTTTTGAGAACCGTTCCGACATGCCGGTCCGCCCCGGTTTTTCCCCGTTCTGGTAAGCGGAATACAACTCTCAGGCGTAGAAGGCCGGGCAGGGAGACGAGAGAAATCGCTCTACGAACTTCGCTACGAATTGAATAACCGGCCCAACTGGGCCCGCATTCCGCTCCACGGGATCATGCAGTTGCTGGACGAGCCGATGCTATCGACATCGGCGTAAGATGTGTGCAAGAATAGTCTTCGGGTACAATAGCCGTCATCCGGAGCGCAGCGAAGGATCCGGCGGCAGGCAGAAGAGATTCTTCGCTGCGCTCAGAATGACCAGGGGGGCATGGAGACGCGCATGCTATTGACCAGCCTGCTTTCCGACCAAGACCTTTACTTGTTCAACGAAGGCACCCATGTACGGCTCTACGAAAAGCTCGGCGCACATCCGCTGAAAGGCGAGCATTCGCCGGCCACCAACTTCGCGGTTTGGGCGCCGAATGCCCAGCGGGTTTCCGTGATGGGGGATTTCAACAACTGGTCGAAAACCAGCCATCTCCTGGAGAAGCACGGCGTTTCGGGCATCTGGGAAGGCGTGCTGCCCGGCGTCCCGGTCGGTTCCCGATACAAGTATCACCTCATCTCGCGATACAACCGCTATGAGGTGGATAAGACCGATCCTTTCGCGTTCTCCGCCGAGTTGTCTCCCCAGACGGCGTCGGTCGTCTGGGAACTGGATTACCAGTGGCAAGACGCCGATTGGATGGCCAGGCGGGGCGGCCGGCAGGCCGTCGAGGCCCCCATGGCCATCTACGAAATGCATTTGGGCTCCTGGCTGCGTTGCCCCGATTCCAAAGGCCGCTACTGCTCCTATCGGACCATCGCGGCAAAGCTGGCCGAGTACGTGCGGGACCGCGGCTTCACCCACGTCGAGTTCCTGCCCTTGATGGAGCACCCTTTCTACGGTTCCTGGGGATATCAGACGACCGGATACTTCGCCCCCACCAGCCGCTACGGCATGCCGCAGGATTTGATGTACCTGATCGACTACCTGCACCAGCAGGGCATCGGCGTGATCTTCGACTGGGTCCCTTCGCATTTCCCCAACGACGAGCACGGACTGGGCTACTTCGACGGCACGCACCTCTACGAACACGCCGATCCGCGGCGGGGCGTGCACCCCGAATGGCACAGCTTTCTGTTCAACTACGGCCGGAACGAGGTCCGCGCCTTCCTTTCGAGTTGTGCGCACTTCTGGCTCGACAAGTACCACGTCGACGGGCTGCGGACCGACGCCGTGGCCTCGATGCTCTACCTTGATTACGCCCGCCGCGACGGCGAGTGGCTGCCCAACCGATTCGGCGGGCGGGAGAACCTCGAAGCGATCCAGTTCCTCCGCACGCTCAACGAAAACGTCTATGCACACTACCCCGACACGGTCATGATTGCCGAAGAGTCAACCGCCTGGCCCATGGTGTCGCGGCCGCTCTACGTGGGCGGGCTGGGATTTGGATACAAGTGGGACATGGGCTGGATGCACGACACGCTGGAGTATATGCAGATCGATCCCATCTTCCGCAAGTTCCACCACGACAAGGCGACGTTTCGCATGATGTACGCCTTTTCCGAGAACTTCGTGCTGCCTCTGTCGCACGACGAGGTCGTGTATGGAAAGGGCTCCCTGCTCCGGAAAATGCCGGGCGACGCGTGGCGGAAGTTCGCCAACCTGCGGCTGCTGCTGGGTTACATGTACGCCCAGCCCGGCAAGAAGCTGCTCTTCATGGGCGGGGAGTTCGGCCAGTGGAACGAGTGGAACCACGAAAGCAGCTTGGACTGGCAGCTCCTCGAAGAAGAACCGCACCGCCGCCTGCAAAAGTGGGTCGATGATCTGAACCGCCTATACCGGCAAGAGCCGGCGCTCCACAAGTTCGATTGCAGCCAGCGCGGCTTCCAATGGATCGACTGCCGCGACGCCGAGCAAAGCGTGCTGACTTTTTTGAGAAAGGGCGACGTCTCGGACGCGGACGTGCTGGTGGCGTGCAATTTCACACCCGTGCCGCGGGTGAATTACCGCGTCGGCGCGACGCCGGCGGATTATTGGGAAGAGATTCTCAACAGCGATGCGGCGCACTATGGCGGCAGCGGCTGGGGCAACATGGGCGGCGTCGAGTCCTCGCCCGTCCCCTCGCACGGACTGCCCGCCTCGGTCAATCTCACGCTGCCCCCGCTGGGCATCGTGTTTCTGAGGGCACGCTGCCCGAGAATAGTCGCGGGCTAACAGCTTTCTCGGGGACGCGCGGGGGTGGCAGTTGCAACATGTTGGGGCGGCACTACAACTGCCGCCCCGACAAGGAAACCGAAATCGGCAGACGTTCCGAAAACCGTTAGCTTTCGGCTACGGGAACATTGCCTTGCGGCGTGAAGGAATCGTTGCGGCGGTGCTTCCAATAACGCTCGACGGCGTCCTGAATCACCGGCAGCGCGTCGCGGGCGGGCTGGAACTCGTCCACTTCGACGGCTTTGCCCTCCAGCTTCTTGTAATCCTGGAAGAAACGCCGCAGCATGGCCAGCCGGTGCGGCGGCAATTCGGTGGCCTCCTGGGTCATGGTTCGTTCCTCGCGGCTTCGCTAGCGGTAGTCGCCCCTGAGCGCCGCCCACAAGTCCGTTTCGGCTTGGTGCTCGTTGGATTGACAATCCGATCGGGTATCGCCCATAATGGATAGTTGGCACTGTGGCCAGGGGGTTGCGGTGCCCGAGGACGGAATTCCACAAAAGGCATGTTGCCTGGAATGAAGCCAATGAGCCGGGAGAACAGCGACATTCGTTACCTGTGGCTGGCGATCTTTCTCCTGCTGTTCTTGACGTATGCCTACTGCCGACAGCGGCCATTCAACCCGAACTCCGTCACGCGTACCGCGTTGGCGGTGGCACTTCTGGAGGACAGGACGGCCTGCATTGACAAGTATCAGGCGGCCACGTGCGACAAAGCGTTCTTTGCCGGCCACTACTACCCGGAGAAGGCCCCCGGATTGACCTTTGCCGCCTTGCCCGCGATGGCGGTAGTTCGAGCGTTGCTGAAGGCCGACGGGAAGGCCGATTTCTATGTCGAACCGGAGACGAACCTGCCTAGCAAGGCGTTCGACCTGCTTACGCTCGTCGGCGCCATCTTCACGTCGGCTTTGGCTACCGCCGCCGCGGCCACCGCCGTGGGCTGGCTATGCCGCAAGCTGGGGTGTACCGTGGGTGGCGCCTTGTTCGCTGCCCTGGCCTTTGGTCTGGCAACGCCGGCGTGGGGCTGGGCCACGGCGTTCCTGGGGCATGCCTTGACGGGAAGCTGTCTGATGCTCGGCTTCGCCCTGGCCGTCGGCATCTTGGAGGCGTCCCTTTCCCCTCGCCGCGAGTTCCTGGGCTGGATCCTGGTGGGCCTGCTGCTGGCCTATGCGGTCCTCGTAGAGTACCCGTCGGCAGTTGCGGCGGCGATGATCGGCCTGATGATTGGCTGGAAGAGTGCGGCCGCGGGCTGGCCGCGTTTCTTTCGGACCCTGGCTGCGGGAGTGATCGGGGCGCTCCCTTGCGCGGTGCTCCTGTTGACCTACAACTACCGCGTGTTCGGCTCTTGCTTCGATCTGGGTTATAAACACGTGGTCGGATTTGCCGGAACGAAGGCAGGGCTGGTCGGTCTGACGTACCCGAAGTTGCCGGCCCTTTACGGGATCATTGCTTCGCCCCAACGCGGAATTCTGTGGCTCTCGCCATTGCTGATTCTGGTGCCGTATGCATTCTTCGTGTCGTGGGACTTTCGCTCGGCGCGGTCCTACCTGCTGAGCGCCTTGCTGGTAATCATGTACTATTTCGCCCTTAACTCCGCCTACGTCTATTGGGATGGAGGGGCATGCATGGGGCCGAGACACGTCACCCCGGCACTAGCTTTCGCCTGCCTGCCGCTTGGATTCATGTGGAGCAGGGGAAGCCGCAACCACCGGGCGTTCATGCTGGCCGGGTTTGCCGTAAGCTGCTTTTTCTCGATGGCCTGCACACTGGTGCGCATGGACGTGCCGTCGATCTACGCCGACCCGTTGTGCCAAAGGATCATTCCCGACTTTCTTGCCGGCCGCTCCCAAAATCTTGGTGAACTGATGGGAGTCCCCCCCTACGTGAATCTTGTGCCATTGGTTGTCTTGTGGGTGACCGGTGGCGCGTGTCTTGGCCGACTGGTTCGCAGGCTGAACCGTCGGGAACAGATGGCGGGCTGAGCGGCAGTCGATCCACCCCAGCCAGGGACCATGGCTCGCTGCGGCGCGCCGATAGGGCGGCTATCGTGGCTGCATGCTTTCCCGGCCCGGTTGATCACTGTTGACGTGCTCGGCGGCGTTTCAACCTGCCTCAGTACTCGCCGACTGCGCCTTGTCGCGCCCTCGACCGCCGTCAGAGCCACAACTTTTACACGCTCGCCGGAACGACACGGCTGAGGCCATGGGATGATCCCTTCCGTTTTTGACAGGTTCGGGGAAGCACGAGAATAGTAACGCCGCGGGGCGATTGTACAATCCCCTCCCGCAAGGAGGGTGTGATAACGAATAATGGCGGAACTGGAGAAGACCAATTATAATCAAACGCTAGGGTTAATTCCGCGAGTGCAAAGGGGAGGGGTGAGGCCGGGGAGCCCCTTCCGTTGTGCCGGCGGTGGTTCTCTTGCCAAGAGTTTACCCGTGATCGCAGTCTGATCGTTCTTCGTCGTGGGGAACGCGGCAACCGGAAAGGCCGAGCGTGGGTACGACGATTGACAGTTCCCGTTGGGAGCATACCCTGCGGCGATTATTCCCATGGATCGCCGGTGGCCGATCCCCCGTATTGGTGCTGAGGCCTGACGAGCCGGGCCAGCCGATTAGTCCCGTCGATGGGCAGATCGTCGCCGCCACGAGCCGGAACCGTTGTCTAGCGCTGACCGTCTGCGTTTTTCTCTTGTTGGCGGTGGGACTGGTGTTCGGACAAGCAGTTCGCTACGAGTTTGTCAACTACGACGATGGGTTGTATGTGTTCGAGAACCCCGCGCTCACACGCGGTATGACGGCCGGGGGGATCGCCTGGGCGTTTACGACCGTCCATGCCAACTTCTGGCATCCGCTGACGTGGCTTTCCTACCTCGTGGATTTCCAACTCTGCGGTCTCAAGCCGTGGGGATATCATCTTACCAATGTTCTCTTGCACGCCGCCAACGCGATCTTGCTCTTTCTGGTTCTGCGGCGGATGACAGGCCGACTTGGCCCCAGTGCGTTTGTGGCAGCCATGTTTGCCATTCATCCGCTGCGTGTGGAGTCGGTCGCTTGGGTGGCCGAACGGAAGGACGTTTTGAGCGGGCTGTTTTTCATGCTCACCCTGGGAGCGTACGTCGGCTATGTCCGTCATCCCTTCTCGCTCGTTCGCTACCTTGCCGTGTTGTTGCTGTTTGCCTTGGGCTTAATGGCCAAGCCGGCAGCGGTGACGCTGCCGTTTGTGCTGCTGCTGTTGGACTACTGGCCGTTGGGGCGGACCGTACCCGGTCCGCACCTTGATCTAACCTCCCCCCATGGCAATGAGGGGGCGTTTGTCGGCAGCGCAAATTTCGTGGAATCCGCGTGCAGGCGGCTCTCGGTTCCCTGGCGTCTGATGCTCGAGAAGATCCCGCTATTGCTGCTTTCGGCCGTTTTCTGTGTGGTGACATTTTTCGCCGAGGGCGAAGCCGTTGCCCGCCTTGATCGCTCGCCCATGTCTTCGCGTACCGCTAACGCCCTGATCTGTTACGTAGCCTACCTGGCAAAGCTCTTTTACCCGGTGGGGCTGGCGCTGCCGTATCTCCATGTGGGAGGTAATCTGCCCGTCTGGAAAGTTGCGGGTTCACTGCTGCTGTTGGTGGGCATCTCCGCAGCCGCCTTGGCCTATGTGCGAAGGTTCCCCTATCTGTTTGTGGGCTGGTTTTGGTACTTAGGGATGCTCGTGCCGATGATCGGTTTGGTGCAGGTCGGCCTGCATGCCATGGCCGACCGCTACACGTACTTGCCGCAGATTGGCCTGTACGCGGCTTTGGCCTGGGGCGCTGCACGAGTCGTCGCTTCCTGGCCCTATCGTCGCTGGGTGTGCAACATCGCGTCTGCGTCGGTGCTTGCAGCGCTGATGGGGTGTGCATGGCGTCAGACCTCGTTTTGGCATGACAGCGAGGTCCTATGGACCCACACTGTGGCTTGCACTTCCCGAAATGACGTGGCCCACTGCCTTCTTGGTCTCGCCTTGGTCGGAAGTGGGGAGTTCGATGCGGCCATTGCCCATCAACAAGCGGCGCTGGAAATCAATCCCCATTCCGCGAAGGCCCACTTCGGCCTCGGCAACGCCCTCCTGGGCCAGGAAAAGATCGACGAAGCCATCGCCCATTACCGCAAGGCGCTGGCTCTCGATCCCGATTTTGCCGACGCCTGCTACAACCTTGCGGTGGCCTTGGTTAGTCGTGGCCAGTTGGATGAGGCCATCGGCTATTACCAGAGGTTACTAGAGAGGCAACCCGACCGCGCCGACACTCACAACAGTCTGGGCGTGGCGCTGGCCGCCCAAGGGCGGTTCGTGGAAGCCATTACCCATTATCGCAAGGCGCTGGAAATCCAGCCCGGCTACGCCGACGCCCGCTATGGCCTTGGCATTGCCTTAACGGGTTGCGGCCAATTCGAGGAGGCCCTTGTCCATCTCCAGCCGGCCCTGAAACTCCGGCCCAACGATGCAGACCTGCAAAGCGCGCTGGGCGACATCTTGGCCGCCCGCGGCCAATTCCCGGATGCCGTCGCCCATTACCATAAGGCGCTGCAAATCCAGCCCGGCGGCCTGGCGGCCCAGAAGAATCTGGCTTGGCTGCGGGCGACCTGCCCGGTTGCCTCGCAGCGAAACGGCGAAGAGGCCGTGGAGCTTGCCCAGCGGGCGAATCGGCGCTGTGACGGCCGGCGGCCCGACGTGCTGGATGCGCTGGCGGCCGCCTATGCGGAACTCGGCTGGTTTCCCGAGGCCGTGGCTGCGGAAGGCAAAGCCTTGGAACTGGCCACGCAACAGCGCGCGCATTCCCTGACCGACGCCCTTCGCGTACGAATGGCTTTATACCAAGCTAGAAGGCCATTTCGCCAGCCGCAGCCGGCTTCCGTGCCGCCCCGAGATAACAAAAACTAGTGGAGGATAGGGGGCTCGAACCCCTGACCTCGACAATGCCATGCGGTCAAAAACCTCGGCCGAAACCTCCTGAAAGTCGTTACGCATCATCAGTTTAGCGAATCTCTAGGCTTTTGCAAGTAGTTGCGGCTACCCCTATTCTTTTGCGAGGAATCCGGGTAGCTTTGGGGCATGAGGGGTAGAAAGGGGTAGTCGAGTCGAACGCATGACCGGCCACGAACCGGCGGGGTGACGCCACCAACCGCTGCGGATGACGGGAGGAAACCGAGTATGTTTCGAGTCGTTAAGCCCGGTGAGTTTGCTACGGCGTGTTTGATCCCATGTCCGCTTTGCGAACCGGTTCAGGGGCGCTTGTCTGCTAACGACAGCAGGGTTGAATGCAAACGCTGTGGCCATTTCGTCGTTGGATATGACCTGATGGCGCGGATTCACGGCCTACCAGACCGCCATTTGCTCGGCGGATACACGCGTGAGAACTGGGAAACTACCCAGAAATGGGCCGTTCTTGCAGATGACAACCTTGAGGTAATTCTCGCGCAGTGTCCTCGGACGGTGCGGGAAAAGGCAGACAAATTGCTTTTGGCGATTCAACGCCAGACAAAACACTTTGGCCAACAGGTGCCCGTTACGCCGGCCACAGATTATCCGTTTGCGATGCTCGGAATCTGGGCGAGTTTGATGCACTCTTGGAGTACCTGGTTGAACTTGGATTCGCAACACGAAAGGCAAATGCAGGCGCACATGGGGCGAAACCCGCCGTTGTTGTTACGGCCCGTGGTACGGAGGCAATCGAATCTCGCCTCCTGTCCCCCACCATTACTGTGTTTATTAGCTCAACCTCCTACGATCTTCTTGACCTTCGCGCGGAGCTGGCAGACTTCCTTGAATCTAAGGGGTTCATTGTACGGGCTTCCGATGACCCGTACCGCATCGACGTTGAGCCCACCGAGGACAGCATTCAGACGTGTCTGCGGAATGTCGAGGCGGCCGACGTGATTGTCTGCATCCTCGACGGGAGGTATGGCCCACCACTTCCACCTGAGCGACAACTATCTGCGACTCACGCTGAGGTCAACCATGCCAGAAAACTTGGAAAGCCGGTCTGTATTTTTGGACGCGACAGGGCATTGGCTGAATACGACCTGCTGCGGAGGAATCCCGGGGCGTCAACGCTCTGGGTTGAGAGGCATGACGATGACCAGCGTAAGAAATGGGTTGCGTTCGCTGAGGAGTTGCGAGGCTTGGCTATGGCTAAGGCCGATGGGCATTCCAATTGGGTTGATCCGTTCCAAACCAGCGTTCAACTTAAAAAGCTCGTCTTGAAGCGGTTGGGCGACTGTCAGCGTAAACTTGCAACCAAGAAAACGTAGCCCCCGCCCTTGCCCCGCTGTTGCGTTCCTCGGGCCTCGGACGTGTTTGGACCCGTCGAGCCGTCGAGGGGCTAGGATCGCTTTCTCCGTCGTCGGGCCTGGTCGTCTGTTTGCCCGTCCTGGTTGTCCGCGGCGCTGCCGGCGGTCTCCTTGGGGATGGTGAAGGAAAACCGCCTGCCGCAAAATCCGCATATCGCCACCCCGTGGGCAAAGCCGCCGGTCGCCGGCTGGATAATCTTGGCGTCCGTGCATCCGCATTGCGGGCAAGCCGGGCCGTCGCATCTCATCAAGTCAAACATGGCGGGCGGTCCTCGTGATTTCTCCCCGGGGGAACCGGGTGGCTCGTCCTGGTCCCGCGCCCGGGGTGCCGGCGCCGGTGGTCTCCATCATCGTGGCGGCCTCCCGGTGCCGTTCTGTTTCGTTTTGCTGGCCACCTTCGCCGCGGCCTCCGCAACCGGAGAAGTCCAGGGTAAGGCCGGATCGTCGGCCAGCTTCTTTCCGATGCCGGCCAACAGTCGGGCTTGTGCTCGCCGGAGTTTAGCCCCCAGGCCGTCGAGGGCCTCGGCCGTCCGCTCCTCGATTCGGGCGCTCAACAGGGCGTCGTCAACCAGCCGGCGGCGGATAATGGCGTGGGTCTCGTCCCGGAGTCGGTCTGCCACCACGGCGGGCGGCGGTATCAGCTTGCCGCTGGCCTCCTGCATCTTGCCGTCGAGCCAAGCCAAGAACCTCGGGGTAGTCATCGCGTTCAACTCTACGCGGTGCCCTTGGAGCCACTTGCGCCACGGCTCGCCGATGTAGGCGGCCACGGGTCGCCGGCCCTTGCCTTCGATCGCCTCGGCCGGAAGCCCCATGTCGAGGGCCTCGGCGGGGTCCAAACCAAGATTGACGATTTCCACCCGGCGGCCGGGCCGTGCCCTGGTCCCCTCCTGCAACGTCTGATAGATCATCGTGCCGGCGGCGTCGGCGTCGTGGATGCAGTAGAACGTCAAGGGCTCGTCGCCGTCGCCCAACAGGTCCAGCACGTCGCGGGCGGCGCGGCTGGCGTACCCTTTCGAGGTCAACAGGGCGCAGTCGTGCCGCTCGGGCCACTGGGCGTCAATCAGGATGGGAAAGAAACCTTCCTTCTCGCAATAGAGAATCTTGTTAAACGTCCACGCCGGCCGCTGGTAGGCTTCGACGGATCGCGTACCTAGCGGGATGGTCTCGCCGGTGTGCGGGTGGTAGAGCGTGCCGCGGTCGTCTCGGTACATGCCGGGCAGGTCGTGCCCCTGGTTTCCTTCGTAGTCTGTGACCACCTTGGCAAAGTAGTTGTAATCCGGTTCGATCCCCAGCGCGTTCAGCACGTGGGGCCTGACGGCATAGAACAGGTTTCGGAGATTGTAGCGATACTGTCCGTTGCCGCTGGCCATGTCCATCGCCGCCGGTATGGCCCCGATGATAACTGCGGCCTGGGTGGTCTGCCGGCCGTTGCCGCTGGCGCTGCCGTTCTTTCGTTTGGCGCGGCGGATCGCCTTCTCGATGGCCTGGCGGATGGTCCCCTCGATAACCGATAGGTCGGGCGCCTTGCCGTCCGTCGTGATCGGCATGTATGGCGTTGTGACGTTCACCACAAGCAAGTATTCTCGCCCTCTGCCTACCTTGACCGGGCAAGCGGTGTTCTTGTGCTCGTCTGATAGGCCGCAACCGACAAGCCCATAAGCTGCCTTGTCATCCATGCAACGGCTGGCGTGAATCTCGGCGGTGATCGGCGTCCGGTTGACATAGAAGACAATGGTGGGCGCGTCGGCGGGCCTAGCCCACGTTTCGACCACCACGGGAATGTGGGCGGCCAGCTTGCCGCGGGCGGGCTCGATCTGGAAGTCGCCGGCTTCTCGGGCGTATCCGGCGGTGGGGAGCCAGTCCGGCCCCACGGCCCCCAGTCGCTTCGGCTTTATCTGGCGGCTGACGCGGCGCATGGCGTCCAGTAGCATTTCCGCTTCGCCCCTGGTCAATGAATCGCATGGGCGGCCGGTGAAGTCGGCGGCCAGCTTGCCGGCCCTGGCGCCGGAGCAACCCGCGAAGCTCTCCACCAGTGCGCGGACCGGCCGGGCGCCGGCGGCCTGGGTCAACTCATAGAAGCTATCGGAGTCGTACCACCACGGTGATGTGGCGCCGCGGTAGGTCTGGCCATCAACCGTTGCCATTGCCGCGGCCTGGTCTGCCCATTTCGTCGTATGGCCGTTGACGGGCAGGGCGTCGCCTAGCAATGCCTCTATTCGCGTCCCTCGTCCCTTCCACGGCTCGACGTGTTCAACGTCGGTGCCGCCGTCTGCATCGCGTGGTCGCAAGCGTAGTGCCCTGCCACGAGTCTTTACGGTCAACGTGCCGCCCGATGCCAACACGGCGCCGGCCACAACCCGCAACCCGTTCCCAAGGGCGCCGCGGGTGGGCAGTCGCAACAGCTTGGAGCTAGACAACGGCCGGGCTACGGAGAAGAGGGCCGCAACGTCTGCATCCGTTCCTGGCAAGCCGTCGCTGTCGTCTTCGACGTATAGGCCACCGTCTGGCGTTCGACCATAGCGGCATGTTCCGGCCGCGTCGAGGGCGTTGTCAACCAGTTCCTTGGCCACAAGCTGCGGGATGGCGTCTTGGCCGATTCCGGCCCGCTGCCCCAGCGTCGAGAGGTTCCGAAAAAGGGTCCAGTCTTGGCGCGAAAACAGGTCCATCTTGAAAATCCGTCCTTTTTTGCAGACTTGTCAGCTTGCTTACTGCCTTGCCGTTTCGGTCGTTTTTTCAACTCTAATCGGGAAGACTTGCCGGACCAGCCAGTGGTATAGCTCAAGAACGCGCTGCTGCTGCATCTTGGTCAGTCGGCGGAATTGTGCGTTCGGGGCCTTGCTGCTCGGGCGCGCCGGTGTCTTAGTTGTCGGTGACATTTGCGTGGGTCTCCTCTTGCGGTTTATTGGTGGTGTCGTCCAGCCGGGTCAAGGTCTTGTCGCTATCGCCCCCCAGCACTGCCGCCAGGTCGGCGCGGCCTACTTCGAAGGCTTCGCGTATCTGCTGCACGGCCTCGGCTCCGGCAAGGTTCATGCGCTGGATACTCGCACAAGCTCGTAGGTGAGAAGATGCGAGCGTATCCCAAACTTTGTCGATCTCCGCGATGCTCAGGACTTCGCGCAGTTCGCGTGCTAGGGCCAACTCTTCGCGCTGGGCCCGGGCAAGTCTATATCGTTCCAGCGCGGGCGAAGTCGGGCCGGACAAGAGCGGGTCGTGGTCGGCATAGCGTTCATTTCGCCATGTGGCCAGGGCATCGAGGTCGTATCCTTCCGACGTTTTCCCGGGCGCTCCTTGCCTGATCCACGTCGCAAGGGTTCGGGGATGTATGCCGACTGCGCCTGCGGCCTCGTCCATCGTGCCGACGAAGCGCGGGGCCTTAACGTGGCCATGGGCAATCAGCCACTTTTGAACCGTCTCGGCGTCAAATCGCCGGCCGCGGCCTACTCTCCGATGCGGAAGGCCCGCGGCAAGCCACTCCTGCAACTTGGCGGCGTCGATGGCAAGGGCGCTGATAAGCTCGGCCGTGTTCATTTGACAAGCCGCAGGTTTTTGAGGGAGTTGGCCGGTTGGCTGGCCTTGGGCGTCGAGGGGTTGGCCGGCGTGTCCTTCCCCTTGGCGTGCAAGCCACATAGGCGGTTTAGTTCCTTTTGTGCCGCAAGCGCTGTCTTGCAATCCTGAATCCGCAAGCTGCGCTCGTACAAGTCGTTTAACCTGACGATCGCCTCGCCGGTGCGCTCCTGCCGGTCCACGTCGATGGCGTCCCTAATCTTCCCCCGTGCAATCTCAATCGCCGTGTCGGCCTGGTCGGCTGAAAGGTTCAGCTTTTCGACGCAAGCGGCCTTGACGACGGCTTTGCCTTGGAGGCTTACAGCCAGCAAAATGATCTTGTCTATTGTCTCGCCCGGAATGGCGAAGGCTTCCCGCTGCTGCTTGTGTGTCTTGGCCATCGTTTATTCCTTGTCGGGCGGGATGTTCGCCAACATTTCCCGGAACCAGTTCGCGTGAAACTGCCACACCTCACGGCTATTGATGATCGTCTCGTTCTCGTGCTGTGGATTCGCGGTCAAGTTTCCGCTGCCTTCCACGGTGAGATAATCGCCCTTGCCGGCGTTGGACAACAAACAGACTTTTGAGTGGTTCGGAAAGCTCCGATATGTGCCGCCGCGTTTCCGTAGACCGTCCAGCAGAAAACGATAAATGCTCCCCTCTCGGCGTTTGAAGTAAAGGCCGGTGACAAGGTGAATAGGACCGATTCGGCCAGCGTCGGCAAGCTCGAACAATTCCACGGCGTTGGGCTTCGAACAAGTCCACGTAGAAATGTAGAGTTCGTCGGCTGTCCCAAGCCATTCGATCGCCTCAGGGATCCAGGTGAACAACTCAAACTTTCCGCCGGTCGTGCAATGGATGGATTCGCCCGGCGCCGGCGGCTCGGGGACAATCTCCCGCAACCGTTGCCGCTGCTCCATTCGTGCGAACCGATGGCGGGCCGTGATTCTAAAGGCTCGCGGCTCCGGTATGCGTGCCGATTCGAGCGGGTCGGCCTGGTCGCCGGCGAGAATGCTTTCAATCAGGAAGTCGGACACGTCGGTCATGTTGTGGTAAAAAAAATTCTTCTGTGATGATGCACGGGAATTAGGCCGTTTCTGTGCGAAAGGTCTGCACCCCACCAGCGGGAAATGCCCGCGCCGTCCCCTTGTAAGGACCCAAGACCCGGGGGGGTATGCGCGGCCCTGCTCTCTCCCCTTACGGTGGCGTCTGCGTGTTGGCCAGTCGTGGCACGCCGCGTTCGGGATGCTCTCCGCACCAACATTGACCGGCCACGCGCGGCCACTGTGCCGGATGCAAAGGATTTTCGGGTGGCCTTACGACCGGCGCGTAGCGATGACACGTGCTATCGCTTGCGTCGAAATAGGGACAGGTTGAACAGGTCATCACATCACACCTTCTCGACTGGGCGTCCATTCAGTTGCATTGAGAGGCTTCGCAGCGGCGGCAGTTGCGTCATCTGCGGCCCGGCGTTTGAGCAGCGCAAAACCGGCACGCGCTGCGGCCGCGGCCGTTCGGGCTCAGGCGGCGCGACCAGTGCCACGGGCGCGCCGTTCGCATCGACCAGCCCCGCGGCGGCAAGCTCCGCGGCAATCCCGCGCGGCAGTTGGTCCGCCCGAACAGGCAACGCAAAGCCGTCCAGTCCGATGCCCGAATCGAATAAGGGAGCGAAGGCCGCGCAGATGTCCGCGGCAATCTGCTGTTGTCCCATCGCTTCGCGCCGCGCGAAGGCCGCGCGCCTGACAGCATACTCAGCCTGCCGGCTCTCCTCCTCCAGCCGCGCGATCTCGGTTTTCAACGCGGCGGCTTTGCTCTCGGCTAACGCCTGCGCGGCCCGCTCGGTTTCCATCAAACCGGCAACCTTTTCCGGCGAAGCGGCGACCGATGCGGTGGCGTGCTCCGCAATAGCCCGGCGGAAAACTTGAAGCCAGTTTGGCGATAGCTCGATCACTTCGGCCGCGTCGGCGAAGACCAGTACATCGGCCTCGCTCATCTCCGCAAGCAGAGCAACGCGGCGGATTGTTGCCCACGCGGCGGCGCGTTTTTCTGCCTTGCGACGGGCAAGGATTTCGGCCGGATCGACCGGCGCGGCGGCGGGTTGCGCTTCGGGTTTTGGGGTTTCTTTGATTCGTGCCATCTCATTTTCCTTTTCAAAAGTGGAATTGTTGCGCGGCCAAAGTAGCCGCTGTAAATTGTTCGTAAGACTTGGGCGGCACCATCGCCGCAATACTCACCATCGGCCACGCGGCCAACCGGCGGGGTTCGTCACCAAGCGCGCCACGCCATCGCCACCAGTCGGGCCAATGGTAAACCGAAGGCTCGACCACGAAACAATAGGGCCTCACGCCATGCCGGAGCGCCCGCAACTCCAAGTGAATCGCTAGCCTGATAAATTGGGGGCTGTGCATTTTCTGATTTTCGTCGTGTGTCGGCTCTGGCCGCTCTGTGCCCACGTCGGCCGCTGGTGCGCTCAGTGTCGCGTCAAATGCTGCAACGCCCATTGCATCGGCTATGGCGGCGGTCTGCGCGGCGGTCTCAACATAGTGCGCGAATTCATGTAATACGACCGCCAACAAGCTGGCGGTGGTTTCAATCGAGGGTATGTCAACGACCGCGGCAAATCCGCGGCCGTGCCATCGGCCTTGCCGCTCCAACAGTCGCCGGAGGTCGCCGGCCATGCCGAAACTTGTTAGCCCGGCAAAATCGCCTACCCTTAGAACGCCGGCGGCCCTTGCCTCGCGTCGCGTGACAAGATAGACCGGCTCTTGAAAGTGCGGGTCGATCCGCCTTATCAGTCTCTCGCAACAGGCTTGCCATCGGTGATCCATGTTTTTTGCTCCGCGAAACCGAGGGCCGCGGCCGCCGGGGTTACTCGTTTGCGTTATCCGCCCCCGGCGACCGCTCATGGCCCTCACTCGGCACTGACAAACTTTCAATCTCCTAATGTGCAACTGTCGTTCGTCCCATCGCGCGGTCCAGGTCCTCCGCAGCTTGGTCGAGTTGCCGGCGGTACTCGTCCAGGGCGTCGGCGTTCGCCTGGGCCTCTTCGTCGGCTTTCTGTTCGGCCTGCTCGCGCATGATCCGCTGATAGCGAATCTCATCGGCATCCGTCCATGTAAAGTCGTCGTCCGCGTCGTCGTCAACCGAAAGCCCCGCGTCGCGCATCGCTTGGCGGAAATTGCGCTCATTTTGCGGCGTCCATTCGTCGGCATCATCGAATCGGGTTTGATTTAACTCGGCGTCGAGGTCGTCGCCATCCGGCGGCAACAGTTCGCCGCATGACGGGCAGCGTTGTAAAGTAGGGTCGTCACTCCGCTGACTGTTGATTCGCGCACAGCGAACCACCTCGGCATGGTCGTCGCGCTGTAGCCGCCGCAAGTCTTCCGCTGGCACGATCGCAAACAGCGGGCCACCGGTAAGCTGGTGCGGGTCGTGAACCGCGATTCTGCTTCCGTCGAAAGTCGCCAGTTCCCGCGTAACGTCGGCGGGGGTAATCATTCTGAGTGTCATTGTAGGGCTCCTTAGAAAATTGTTGGTTTGGCGTTGATCTACGTCCCTGCAAATTGGCCGCCGAAAGACGACACCAGCTTTATCACGGCCGTCTCTGTCGTCTCTTCATCCATCTCAGCCCGGTCCACAAGCGCAACCGGGAAAGACAACTCGAACGGAAACACTTCATGCGCATCAAACTTCCGATGATTACGGCATACGACGGACCGCAGCCCCGATGCTTGGGTCGCGGCCTTGGCAAATCGCTCTGCGATTGCTCCGTTCTTGAACCGATGGAAAACTAACATCGCTCATTCTCCGTTTGCCTCGGTGTGAATCCGCCGGGCCGTAAGGCAAGGCAGGGCGGGGTTGTGTTTGGTGTTATGCCGGCGGCCTCCGATGTTACGGCTATATCCGTAACGCGGCGAGCACGATACGCGGCCTGCTTGCACCCGCTGGAACAAAACTTGGCATCCGTGCGCGCTGGTTTGTATGGGCGTTCGCACCACTGGCAGCGCGACAACCGGCCAGGTGCGAAGACGACGACCGCCGAGGGGAACGGCGCGGGGTGCTCGCTATTCCCGAACCGCAGCCGGCCACGGACGAAATGGATCTTCGTCGCGTATGGCCTGACGTAATCCTGCCACCATCGCGTATCTGTGCGGGCCGGAAGCAACATAACCACCGTGGCGCCCTCTACGCTCGATTCCCACGCCTTGCGCACCCACCGGCCGATAGTCTTCCCGTATGGCGGATTACACCAACAGCGGCCGCGCCAGGGCTGCGCCAGGCCGTCCACCTCCTGGGTGAAGTAGCGGGGGCACTTAGCGTTATCGGGCAGGGCGCACACGTCCAACTCGAATGGGCCATAGCGGCGGGTCATCTTAGCGAAGAAGTTCAGCGGGGTGGCCCACTCATCAGTCTGTGAGCTAAAAAGAGCGGGATTCATTGGGCTGGCTCCTGACTGGCTGCCATCGGCCAGAGGCATCGGGCTTGCGTCTCGGTATCGCTGGGTGCTGGTGGCTCGGCCGGTGGTTGTACGCCGCGGTCGAGGTCGTCCAGATGGTCGAGGCTCGGCAGGGGGGCATCGCTTCCGGCTCCTCGTCTGGCAATGCCGCCAACTCCTCGGCCGTCATCCCGATGAATCGGTCGAAGGGGCCGGGCTCGCTAGCGATGGCGGGGGCGTCCGACTTATCCGGTTGCGACTTTGGCAACGGGACAACGCCCCCGGTCGCATCGGGACAGGATAAAACCCCTAAAGGGGTTTTTATCCCGTTGCCCGATGCACCTTGACCGCAACGGGATAAACTCCTATCCCGATGCATTATCCCGATGCAATCCCGTTGCGTTTTCATTGGTCCGTTTCCTGGTGCGAAAGAGTAAATGCGTCATACCGCCGATTGTTCCCTTTGATGGTTTCGCCGGCGGGTACAATCGTGCCGTCCGCAATCAGGGAAGCCCACGCGAAGCCGAACCGCGGGTTTCCGATTCTGGCCGCGTTCCTGATTTCCGTCTGCGTCTGCAAGCCGGGCTCGGCAACCATCGCGTTGACGATAGCTTGGCGGTCTTCGTCGAGGTGAATATCCCTGTTCTCTCGGCTAGCACGGTCGCGGGCTGTCCGTGGCCCCAACAGCTTGCGGGGGTCGGCGTCGGCGGCCAACTCCCAAAGGGGATATGCCCAACGAATCGCCAGGGGTTGCACCGGCGGCCAGCTTCTAACTACGGCTTCGATGACCGCCACGTCGGCTTGTTCATGTTGGCGGATAATCAGGTGGCTATCGGCGGCCCGGCTCTGGCTGCCGGCTCCGCTGCCTACGTCGGTGGTGCTCTTGCCGCTCTGGTCCCCCTTGGACGCATGGTGCACGTTCACCCACGCCGCCCCAAGTAGGTCGGCATAGGTGTCGATCATGTTATACAACGCCATCACTTGGGCGTTGTCATTTTCGCTGTAGCCTAATGGCAGAAACCGATACCATGCGTCCGCGATGACGACGGCATAACGGCCGCGTTCGAGGGATTCAATAAACGGCCGCAGTCGCAACAGGTCGGCGCCCAGCCCACGAAGGGGCGCCACGTCGATGTAGGAGAGGTATTCGGGGCCGATGTTCATAGCGGCCGCCACGGTCCGAAGGCGGTAGGCGATAGTCTCAACATGCAACTCAGCATCGAGCAAAAGCACGCGGCTAGGTAGACAATCGAATGTGCCGAGCCATTTTCGGCCGGCCACGATGCACAACGCAAAAATGTAGATGAGCCAACTTTTCCCCTTCTTTGGTGCGGCCACGAGGTTCATTGTCTCGCCCACCCGCAACAGGCCATCAACCACTGGCGGCCGTAATGTTGAGTGTGCCGATAGCAACGCCGGCAATGCGATGGGCGGGGGAATCGGCTCGGCCTGCTCGCCGTCGAGGGGCTGGCCGTCGAGGGCCCGGAGTTGCGACTTGGGCAGGTCCACGTCGGCCGTCGCCCCGTCTAGCGGATTTCTGAAATGCACCAAGCATGAATTGCCATTGTCCGATATGATTTCTCCGATGTTACCTTTGTCTTTGGCCCTAACCCGCGTGCCAGGTGTGAGCGGTGCCACGGGCCGCGGCTTGCTGCTGCCGTTGTGCCGATGGTCCGATCGCGGCGGATCCCAATGGTTCGCATCCGGCGGGCCGATAGCCGTCTTGAATTCTTGCCACCCGCGGCCCGTGCAAGAGTTGTGCATACACGCCGCGGCCAGCTTACCATCCGGCCATTGCATGACGGAGACTTCGCCGTTGCCCCCGTGCCCACCATCAAAAGGGCAAACGTCGAGAACATAAACCGTGCGCCCTTTGCTGTCGGGCCTGTCCTTCACGTGATGGCCCACGCCGCGGTCCTTCAACCAGCGCGGCACGTCCAGTCGGTTGGTGAAGGGCGCCCCGTTGCCGTTGCTGCTGGTCGAGGGCTTCGCCGGCGGGGCCTTCACCATTGCCGCCACGGCTTGCAGTTTTTCGACGGGCAGAACGGTAATCATTCGGGGACCTCGACTAACTGAGCTAACCTATGCGGCCTGTCGGGCATATTGTGCCCTTTGCGTGCTGTCGTGCCGTACAATTTCCAGATTCGCGCCGCGTTGAATACTGTGCGGTCAACGGCAACCGCCGCGCCGCTGAATCGGTCCGCAACGGCCTCGATTGCCCCGCGGATAAGCACCGTGGTTGCCTCATCGTTGGGTAGGTCGACACGGTAGAGAACGTGCCACCCATTGCCGCTGTCCCCTTGAATCGGCTCGAGCCATCCTTGCGAAGATAACCACGCCGCACATTGCCGCCCCACGTCTTCCGCCGCCGCGTGTTCGTCTTCGTTCGACGATATGCCCGCCGGCCGAACCGCGTCAAAGTCTAGGGGCAACCATCGCCGCCGGATAATGTCGTTGTCCGATGTGGTGATTTTCAGCCCATCGGTTAGCACGTTTGGGGACCGTGCCAAGAGGGCGGGGTTGATTTCATTCAGGACCAGATAAACACCGACGGCTTTCCGCTTGTCGAGGGTTGCCGCCGCTTCCGCGGCCTTGTTCAAGTCGGTGAAGTAGCCGGCCACGGTCAAGGGCTTGCCGTAGCGTGCTGGCACGTCGAGACCGCGAATCTCGACCACGCCGCCGGGGACCGTCAACAGGTCGATGGCTCGCCGGATTTTGGCAACGTCGGCCGCTTGTTCGGCGGGGGCGGTGGTGCTGGCCGTCGTGCTCATCGTCGCGGCCTCCTTAAACGCCAGCTTTGGCCAGTCGTTTTTCGGCAGCTTCGATCTGCTTCCGGCGTGGCTTGGCTGGAAGCGGTGGGGCAGCCGGCTCACAAGCTGCCGTGATGGCGTCAAAGAATCGCTGCAAGGCTTCCGTGGAAGTGCAGCGGGTGCCACCGACCATGATGGTTTCGAGGCGAATGCTGCGGACCCCCTGCTGTGCCCAGCGGTACAACGTAGCGACGTTGGGCCGTGCGCCCTTTCGGCGTTGGGGCAAGAGCTTGGTGGCCGATGTGAGACTGACCACCTGTTCAAGAGCGATGTCGATCATTGCGTATCCTTTCGTGCGTTCGATGCTGAATCAAACTACACGCAAGGATACCGATGATTGCTGCGCTGCAAAGACAAAACACCCTCAGAACAAAGGCGTTTTGGAAAGTCGTGTTATTTGAGTGTTGTTTGGGTGCAAAACGGTGGCACCCGCGTTATTTGGATGCTGTTTTCTGAGGAGAAGTTTCGATCCCAAGTTGGATAGCGTTCGCTCTGGCGTAGGCTCTTTGGGTTCGGAACCACACTGCGTAGCTGGTGCGATGGTATTTCCGTACCCAAATCGCACCGCTTTGCGCTTGTTGTTCGATCGTGTGGTCGCTCGCCTTCTTCGCCCCAAGGCAGACCGAAAGCATTTTCTTGGTTCCGCAAACGTCGCCGCCGACGTACCCCGGCGGTGGTTGGTCTGACGGAGCGTGATACCATGATGTGGCGTCACCTGTCTTTTGCTGGGCTGTCGCCTCGTCCGCGTTTTCGGCCATATCAAGCAGTCGGTCGTAGGTCGCTAAGAGTTCGTCGTGGTAAAAGATGTACCGCTGTCCGGCGCGGCGTCTTTGATCCTCCGGTGACAACATGGATCGCCGTCCCAAGACAATCTTCGTGTGTATTTCGAGGGACGCCTCGGGGGCAAGGATCTCGTCGGCCGCCAGTCCACCTTGGGAAAGGTTTAGATTCTGCACGCACCAGTGCGTTTTGTTTCGCACAATCGCCGACATCGCCTCTCGCAATGAAATGTCGTACGCATTCACACAATCGACGGCGTCCGCAGCGCGTTTCCGCAAGGTCGCAAAACACTTGGAGTCTGTGCCGTCCGCCGTGAAGGGCGATTTCTTTGCTGGTCCCAGGAAGATAAAACTGGCGTGCCACGCGCACGAGTCGGCCGCAATGATCAGAAAATCGCAAGGAAAACGGCCAGCAATCGAGAAGTTACACTCGCACAGAAAGCGATTCCGCGCGGGCAAGAATGCTTGGGTAAGCAGCCAGTCGGTTTTTTGCAGATAGCGACGAATTGCCGCAACGTCTCGGGCGGTGTCCAACACCGAAAGCAGTTTCGTGCGTTCATCTCTTGGCATGAGTGATCTACCTTTCTCCGGGCGACCAACCGGCGGCCGTGGCGTAGATCGTTCCACGGCGCGCCCGGTTGGTCTGAGCGGGTAATTACTCCGCGAACCCGGCAATCTGTGTTTGATGTTACCTCATCCGATTTTCCGTGCAACCTCCACGGCCAGAGCGGAATCCCGCTCGGCATATACTTGGGTAACGTCGGCCTTGGCGTGCCCGAGGCTCACTTGGGCTGCCTCCAGACCGAATTGGCGCCGTACCTCCGTCGCCTTGGAATGCCGTAGCTGGTTCGGGTGCCAGTGTGGTAGCAGCATCGGCTCGATACCCATGTCGGTGGCCTCTTCCTTTCGCTGGGCATTGGCCTTCCCGATGCCCCTGGTGACCGCCCGGCCATAGCTGTCCTTGGTATAGCACGTCGCTGGCGACCGTTTCGGGCGTGCCTTCCGGCGGTTCCGCTGCGATGGCTGTACCCTGGTTCTCCGGCGCGCCCGTTGTTCCTCGTGGCGTTTTTGTTCGCTCTCAGCCGGGGAAAAGCAATTGGCCTGGGCGTCCCGTAGCAGGTACGGGAGCAACACCTGTTGGGCCTGGGGGCCGATGTAGATGATCCGCTCGCGGCCGTGGTGCTCGGTCTTGTGACTTTCCGGCCTATACTGCCACACGTCGCCGCATCGCTCTACGTCGCATGGGCGAAGCTGACAGACCTCGCCCGGCCGGCAGCCGGTCAACCGCTGGAACCTAACCATGTCGCTCACGATGGCCGGCAGGTGGGGCAGCGTGGCGTTGACCGCCTCATCCGCCACGGGCAGCACGGGCTCTGTCTCTCGGGCGGTGGTGCGACCAGCTTTCAGGCCGGGGACCGTGGTAAGGGCCTGATAAACGGTGGGGGGCAACAATTCGAGCGATACGCCCCACTTGAACAGCCGTTTGATGTGGCCGATCGTCTGGTTGATGTGCCGCCTGCTGGCGTTGTCGCCGACCATTTTTTGCTGGATCGCCCGGATGGCCAAGGGGCCAAACTTCGCGGCCTCGGTGTGACCGTACACGTCACGAATCACTCTGACCGCCACTTTCACCTGATACAGGTGGCCGGTTGGCTTCCCGTTCTTGACGTAATAGCCTTTGGCGAAGTCGAGGTAGGCCGCGCACAACTCGACCACGGTGATGGCCGATGCGGGGGTAGTGAGGGGTAGCGGCATTGGGATGCCCGGCCTGACCGCCAACTCGGCAACGAAGGCAGCGTAGCGTTCCTTGCTCTTGGGCGAATCCCACTTGCCAAGATAATGGCGGTGGCCATTGACCTGTACGAAGGCTTGGCCGCTGCCCTTGTGGTGCCGATACTTTGGCACGGAAACGGTCGTAGCAGACATTGCAGCACGTCCTTTCAGTCACGGGGGTAGTAACTACCCCTTTCCCGTTGACTTTCAGGCCGCACTGCCGACCGTCGGCAGGTAATCTAACTCTTGATTTCGGCTAGGTTTATGATTAGTGGAGGATAGGGGGCTCGAACCCCTGACCTCGACAATGCCATTGTCGCGCTCTCCCAACTGAGCTAATCCCCCATCACGGCCTTGCTTCGGCCGCAAGCCTTGTAGATTATCGCCACCTGGGACAAGTGTCAAGCCGGGCGACGCAAAAAAAGATGGCCGCCGCCAACCGGAGCCTCAAGGAGAGCGGGGGGCGGCCGACGATCCCTGATGCAAGGGGTGGCCGGCTTCGTATAAGGCCAACCGGGCCCGCGCGGCATTGGTCAAAACGGGGACCTTCAGCTCGGCGGCCAGTTCGAGAGCCCTGCGCGCAGCCACGATGGCTTCGGCGAATCGTCCCGCTTCGGCATAGCCGGCCGCCAGCGCGTCGAACACGTCGGCCCGCTGGCCGCCGCAAAGCTGCATCGCCCGCTGGGCATGCTCGATCGCCGCGGCGCCGTCGCGGAGCGACGCCGCGCCGCACGTTGCCCGCAGCCAAGCCAGATTCAGTCGCGCGTCCACGTCTTCAGGATTCAATTGAACGGCCTGCTCGAACTGGGCAATCGCTTCGCCGAATCGCCTGCCGTGGGCCAAGGCCTTGCCCAGGTAGAAGTGAGCTTTGGCATCGCCGGGGGCGATCTCCAGGCCTTGGCGATAATGCGCGACGGCCTCGTCGAAGCGGCTGCGGCGGCCCAACATGAACGCTAAATTGAAGTGGGCCTCCGCCGTGCCGGGAGCCAGTCGCAATGCCTCTTGGCTTTGGGGGATCGCTTCATCGAAGCGGCCCAGGGCCATCAAGGCGACGCTCAGATTATTGCGAATCTCAAAATTGGCGGACTTGATCTCCAGCGCCTTTTGGTATTCTGCGATGGCCGCCTCGAACTGGCCGCGTTCGGCCAACGCCAAGCCCAGCTTGCCGTGGGGCAACTCATGTGGTTCGGTACACGCCAGGGCGTGAGTCCAGAGGGTCTCGCTGTCGCACCAAAAGCTGGTTTGGCGCCAGGCGCAGCCCATCAGAACCGCCAGCACCAAGGCCGCCGTCAGACCGCCTGCCCAGCGTCGAGACCAGGACGACCGGCACAAGTCGCGCGCGCCCCAAACCAGGGCCATACACAAGCCGATCTGCGGCAAGTAGGTGAAGCGGTCACCCCTAGCGTGCCAGCCCGTCTGCACCACGCCACTCACCGGCACGAGCATCACCAAGTACCACAGCCATCCCATGAGTACATAGGGGCATCGCCGCCGGCAAACCACCGCCGCCGCGGAGATCAGCACCAGCACCGCCAAGGCCAGGAAAACCCGCTGCATCGGCAATTGGTCTTCCAGGTGAGGGTAGAAAACCGCCATTCCCGCCGGGAAAACTGCTTGCTCCAGGTAGGCCACGTAGGAGACCAAGGCGTTGGCGATTCGCCACACCAGGGGGATCGCTTCGTTGGCCGACATGGCAATGGCATCGGACTGGGTCCGTAACGTTACTCCGCAAAAGATTGCTGCCAGCAAGACGAGCGGCACTTTTTCCAGCATTAACTTTCCGAGGCAGCGAAGCCGGCGCGCCACGGTGTCGTTTGTCGTGCCAGGATGGGTCGGCCCATCGCCAGGGCATGGCGTGGGCGGAGATGCGGGAACAGGGCTCGGATCGCCTGCCAAGCGCCCGAGCGGCCAATAGTCCAACAGCAGCAGCACCAGCGGCAGCGTTACCAGCATGGGCTTGGACCAGAGTCCGCAGGTAAACAGGGCCATCACCACGAGGTACCGCAGGAGCGAACGCCGGTGACGCGCATAGCCCACATACGCCGCCAGTGTCAACATGAAGAAGAGGCCGCTGAGGACGTCCTTCCGCTCGGTCACCCAGGCCACCGATTCCACCCGCAGCGGATGCACGGCAAAGAGGGCCGCTACCGCCGCACTGGGCCAGAATCGATCGGTCATCCGCCGCAGGACCAAGAACAAGAGCACGGCAGTGGCGGCGTGCAACAGCACGTTGGTCATATGGTGCCCTCCCGCATGTAGCCCATTGATCTGGCAGTCGAGCATGTGGGAGAGACAGGTCAGCGGAATCCAATTGCCGAAATGGCCGTGGGTGAAGGCCCACCAAATGCCTTCGACGCTCAAGCCGCGCGTGACGTCGGGATTCCCATACACAGTCTGCTGGTCATCGAAGTTGACGAAACTGAAGCGGACCGTCTGCGTGAACACCAGCCCCACGCCCAATACCAGAAAGGCGTAGACGGCCAGCTTCCGATAACGGGCCGGTGCCGCGGCCTCGGTCTCGGGAAGCTGGTGCGGCGGCCGAGTGCTCTCGCTTTGCCCCGGCGGGGCGTTGGCAGGACTCCGGGATTTCTCGGAAACGGCCATGAGCCAAGCTCTCAGGGGGAGGACGCGGAGCCCGCTGTCGGCTGATGATAAGGCTGCCCGGCCTCGTAAAGGGCGATGCGGGCGGGCAAGGCATCCGTCAGAGCGCGATCCCGGCATTGCCTGGCAAGTTCCAGCGCCCGTTCCGCGACGGCCCTCGCTTCGGGAAAGCGTCCCGTCTCGGCACAGGCGGCGGCCAGGGCATCGAGCACGTCGGCCCGTCGCCCGCCGCAGAGCCGATTCGCCCGCTCAGCAAGCTCCGCTGCTTGGCGGCCATCGCGCACGGCCGGGTCGGGGCAAGTCGCCAGCAGCCAAGCCAGGTTCTTGAGGGTTTCCACGTAGTCGGGCAAAATCTTCAAGACTTTGTGATACTGGCAGATGGCCTCCGCCGGCCGGCCGCGGCGGGCCAAAACTTCACCCAGGCCGTTCAGTGCCAGCACGAAGTCCGGTTGGATGCCGAGCGCGCTGCGGTACTGGGCGATGGCCTCGTCGAGGCGGCCCTGGCGCGCGAAGACGTCCCCCAGGTTGTTATGCGCCAACATGAAATCGGGCTGGATGTCCACAGCTTGCCGATACTGGGCGATCGCCTCCTCGTATCGTCCCTGGCCAAACAAGACGCCGCCCAGGTTGAAGTACGCGTCGATGTAGCGGGGATCGATTCGCATGGCCTGCCGATACTGTTCCACCGCATCGGAAAGCCGCTCCCGGTCGGCCAGGAAGTTGCCCAGGTTGTTGTGGGCGAGCTTATTCCGCGAAGTGCAGGCCAGCGCCCGGGTCCATAACGTCTCGCTGTCGCGCCAAAACGAGGCCTGCCGCCAGGCGCAGCCCATCAGAACCGCCAGCACTAGCAGCGATGCGACGCCGCACGCGGGGCGACGATAGGGCCACAAGCGGCACAGGTCGGCTGCGCCCCACACCAGGGCCACCGAGAGTCCGATTTGCGGCAGATAGGTGAAACGGTCCGCATGGGTGAACACGCCAAACTGCAGCAGGCCGCTAACCGGCAGCAACATGCCGGCGTACCACAGCCAACCGAAGAGCAGATAAGGACATTTTCGCCTGCCGAGCCAAGCCGCCGCGGTGATCAGCAGCAGAAGCACAAGGGCGCCGCCCACTTTCCAGGGCCGCAGATCGAGATCCCCCAGGGGATACAGGGCCGCCAAATCCCTCGGCCAAAAAAACTTGCCCAGATAGGCCACGTAAGAGACCAGCGCGTTGCCGAGCCGCCACGACAGGGGAAGACGATCGACGGGCGTCACGGCTTTCGCATTACTCCAAACGGTCATCGCGCAGGAGGCGGCCACCAGCGCGAACCAGGGGAGCTTCTCGATGAGCAGACGCCCGAGAACCGGCAGCCGGCCGAGTGCTGGCGGGCAGAAAGTGGAGAACGCGAGGCCGCCGGGCGCCCCCTCATTGCCACGGAGGAACGCCTCCGAGGTGCCAGGGGGCGTCGCGCGGTTGCCATCGGGGGGCAGCGGGGGATCGAGCGACGTTCCGGCCAACCGCCCCAGCGGCCAGTAGTCCATAAGCAGCAGCACCGGCGGCAGCGTCACCAGCATCGCCTTGGACAACAGCCCCAAGACCAACATGACCGTCACCGTCAAGTAGCGTTCCAGGGAGAACGGCTGCCGCACGTAGTCGAGGTAGGCGCCCAGGGTGAGCATGAAGAAGAGCCCGCTGAGCACATCCTTGCGCTCCGTGACCCAGGCCACCGATTCGACCCGCAACGGATGGACGGCGAACAGCGCGGCCAGCAGCGCGCTCGGCCAAAGGCGACCGGTCATTCGCCAAAAGAGCAGGAAGAGCAGGACGGTCGTGGCCGCGTGTAACAGCAGGTTGGTGGCGTGGTGTCCGCCCGCCCAGGGGCCGTAGAGCTGCCAGTCGATCATGTGAGAGACCCAGGTGAGCGGTCTCCATTGGAAGCCATGGTCGCAGACCGCCCACAAGATCCCCTGGCCGGTCAGCCCGCCGGTGACGTGGGGATTATCGTAGACGAATCGGTCGTCATCGAAGTTGACGAACTCATGGCGCAAGGTCTGGCCGAACACCAAGGCGACCGCCAGCAGCAGAAAGAGGCAGACGGCGCGTACGGCTGCGGTGCTGTCATGGCTGAGCGGGTGCGTTTTCATGAGGGCATTTTTTCATGAAAGCCCGCCAGATGATCGACGGCATAGGCCGGCCGGTCCGCGCGAACCGGCCCGCTGGCATGCCGGATGTAGAAGGCCACGACCAGCAGGTCCAAGATGCCATTCCATTTTTTTCGAATGGTATATTTGGAGCTTCCGTAGCGGCGGCGATGATGACGGATCTTGGTTTCGCCGACGCGGTAGCCCTTCCAACGCAGAATGGCGGTGATGTAACGCCGGTGCAGGTCGCGATGGAAATCCAGCCCCTCCAGGCATCGTCGCCGGTACACTTTCAGGCTGCACCCCTGGTCGTGGATCGTATCGCCGGTCATGAGGCGGCGGAGCCAGTTTCCCACCGCGCTGAGGAGTCGCAGATGGGGAGCATCTTTCCGCTGGCTCCGCCAGCCGGAGACTACGTCGTAGTTCTCCTCTTCCAGCTTGCGGACCATGAGCGGAATGTCCTGGGCATCGTTTTGCAAGTCGGCATCCATGCTGATGATGATCTCGCCGGATGCATGGTCGAAACCCGCCCGCCAGCCCGCCGACTGCCCGAAATTTCGTTGGAAGCGGATGATTTTCACGCGCGGGTCCTTGGCGCGGCACGCTTCCATCGCCTGGTAGGTCTCGTCCGTCGAACCGTCATCGATGAAGATCAGTTCCCAGGGGGCCGCCAAGGCATTCATCGCCGCGGAGACCTGCTCCGCGACGATCGGCACGTTTTGCTCCTCGTTCAATGCGGGGATGACGACCGAGTATTTCATCTTCTTTCTAGTTTCCTTGCCTGCCGCGGGAAAGTCAAGTTGGCCCGTGCCGCGGGTCTAACAACACTTCTTGCCAGGAAACCGTGCCGCACCCGGTGCCGTGAAGGCGTCAACACGCGGTTCCGCACGGCTGGCCGGCAAGAAACAAAAAAGCCTGCTGGAGCGCCGACCGAGCCGTCGCTCCAACAGGCAAGAGTTCGATTAACTTTTCAGCGGCGCCAGGCGGCTGCTATTTCCGGCGTTTTCTTCGCCAGGCATAGGCCAGCATGCCCAATGCGCCGGTAACCAACAAGGCCACGGTCGATGGCTCCGGAGTGGGAAGCGCGGTGCCGATAATGCCCGTGCTACTAACGCCATAGACGTGGATGTTGTCGAAATAGTTATAGCCCGTGCCATCGGTGGTTCCACCACCAAGGCGGATGCTCATCGTCTTGCCGACGTAGTTCTTACTCGAAGAGTCGGTGGTGAATGACCAGGCATATTGGTACAGATAGCCGCCCACGGTGGCATAGTGCCCACCAGGAGTGCCGGTACCAAAGCCAGTGTCGTCATTGATTTGCATGAAGACACTGCTTGAACCGGTTCCATACCAAATCCCCACCGTAACACCCCAGGCGTTGCCAACGTCCGAGGGAAAGCCAAACTCCCACGTCATGACATACGACTGGTGTGCCGACGTGGTCCAATTGCCATCGGTCGGATTCTTCAGGGTCTGGGCAATGAACGCGTTCTTCCAGACGGCCAGCACTTGGGTGCCGTCATCGCCCTGCATAAGATAACCCCTCGGTGGGGCGACACTGGTCGCGGTCGTCTCGGTGGGCAACTCAAGCGGGCCAGGGATCGCGCCTTGGGGAGTGGCCCCGTAAAGCTGCGCGCCAGTCAACGCACCAATACTGCCCGCAGGGGCGCCCGTAACTCCTATCGCGTTCACATAACTCGGATCGAGGGGACGAACGACCCCGGAACCGCTGGAACCGTTGTTCAAGCTCCAGCCCGTATACGTGTTCTTCAGAAACTGGCCGGGGTAACAATGATCGGCCTCAAAACTGGGGTTCGTGAGGAACGCCGTCATGTCGCCATACCCGACGATAGACGAATACGTCTCACTAGCAGCCCGAGTCGGCTGCGCAAAAACAACGGCCACCAACAAGATGGCCGCCAATCCAACAAGCACTTTCGTATTGTAAGTCATTTGGTCTTTCCTTCTTGGCGGAGACACGAACGGCCGCTGTCGACAAACGCGACCACCGCAAACCGGGCCAGCGACATGCTGGCATAATTACTACTGGTTCCACGGTTTTCTGTCTCCTCTTAAACCTCGTACCTCCTCTCCGATACATCCCGAGCAGCCCTTGCGGCGCTGGCCAAACTCGGCGATGAAAGGCTTCCCAACATGGTATGCTTCACCAAGTGTGACGCGCTACCTACCTTCCGGACTGTTATGGCCGCAAAACTAATGAAACAGCCGAACCAATAAAAACTCGTCTGGTAGCCTTTCCGTTTCGCCGGCTCTGATTACACCGACTCTGTGGAATGCCACCACAATTCCGATTATGCCATGCCGTAAACTCTTTTGCAAGCATTTGGCGCGGGCAGCGGAAAAATTTCCGCCAAAATTCTCCAGGCTCGTCCGTCGGAGCCGCCAGTCTGAGCGAGAAAAACATTCACAACTACTTATCGCATAATATCTTACGTCCAGTATGACCGCCTCCAGCTCCCCCGCTCGCCCGATTCCACCAGTGGCTCCAGGCGAGCCTAAAGTTGTGGCCGAAAGCAGCCGCCCCACCGTTTTTCGATCTCCGGTCTGCGTCGGGGACGTCGTTCTTACGTCCACAAATGCCGGTCCAGCATGCGATAGTTGATCGCCTCGTTGAGATGCGTAGGCTGGATGTCCTCGCTCCGGTCCAGGTCGGCGATCGTGCGGGCCACGCGCAGCACTTTGTCGTGGGCGCGGGCCGAGAGCCCTAACTCGGCCATCGCGGCCTTCAGTATGTTCTGGCACGGCTCGTCCAGCTTGCAGAACTGGCGGGTCTGACGGTGCGTCATGTCGGCATTGTAGCGGGTCGAGCCGCCGTCAAAACGGTTGGCTTGGATCGATCGGGCACCGGCTACCGCGGCGCGCAACTCGGCACTCGGCGTACCCGGTGTGCCACCCGATAGATCGCGAAACGCGACCGACGGAACCTCAATGTGGATGTCGATCCGATCCACCAGTGGACCGCAGTTGTGTACAAACCCCTGTATCATTTACGCACCTGGATTTGGCCCCGGCGACCAAGCTGGAACAGGCCGCCGACGTGGTTCGTAGCCGTTACGCTGGCCGCCCCGTCGGCACGAAGGCGGTAGCCGACGCCCTGGGGATGCGTTACGCAAATGTCAATATGGCCCTCCGCGGTGCCGCCCGTCAAGGGCTGGTTGCCCATGTCCGATATGCCGGGTGGACACCTGTTCCCGTAAAGGCCATGAAACCGTAAACTTGAACATAGCCGGCGCGTCCCCTTAGTTGCAACTGAGGGGCCTTGCGGCTGGCGGGTGCCCGTGGTTCTCTCCAATCCTTCCACGAGCCCCGCCGGCCGGGCTGGCGGAAAGGATTGATTCTCGATGCACGTTCCGATTTCAGTCGTCCCAAAACGACTCCGTCAGATTGCCATAGAAATACTAAAAGACCCCTCCCGTGATCTCGACTGCTGCGCCGACAAGCTGCTTTGGGGCGCCTATCAGCGCGGCGCATTTCGAGATGTTCCACTCGCCCAAGCAGCGGTTGACCATTGTCGCGCCAGGTTCCTTAGGGAGACGGACCATTGCGGGGGGGAAACGGGCGGAATATTGTGGTGCGGGCTGACACACTTTTTTTTAGACTTCTGGGGGCCAGTCGCGCTCCCCGGTTTTGTGCCGTCCTGCCAGATGGATTTTCATGATGATCCGGCCCCATCTGTTAGTTTTGCCCTCCGCGAATTAGCCAAACAGGTGGAGGAAAGCATAAGTCAGCTATCTGGCCATAGGGCATCAAAGGGCCGGGGACAAAGGGACAAGGAAAAGGGACAAAAGAAAAGCCGCCCGCCGAGGGCGTTAAACGACCGCGCCCGTAATTGCCTTAGCGCTTTCAATAGGCGAGCGGACGGCGGCCAAGTAATCAGCATGGCCCAACATTGCCGCGAATTCTGCAAAGAGGCCGACGACAGCGAGAGCGTTTACCGCACGCTGAAAGATTGGTCTCACTTGTGGCACAAGCCCAAGAACGGGGACAAAAAAGGGGACAACGAGGTTTGATCCCGTAGGCCGCGTTTTGCTCTACTGCCCGCGCTGAACGTCACCTAGTTCATTGCGGAGCGGTAAACAAAATGGGCCTAGCTTCTCACCTCACCACCGGCCAGGTCGCAGCCTTCTACAACGTGCCAGCCTGGCGAATCCGCAAGATTGTGGATTCTCTCGACTGCGAGATCCCGCGGGTGGGTCTGTACCGGATGATTCCCCGCAATGTGCTCCCTGCTATCGCGGCGAGACTCCAAGGCAAGGCAGCAGCGGGGGCCGCCGGATGATTTGCGTCCCCTCCAACTTGCCGGCCATCTTCGCCGGTACGCCGGTCCCCGCCGGCCCCATCAGCACCGAGGCGGTTGAGGCGATCGCGCGGATTCTTTGGGACGCGGCGGAAGGTGACGGCGAGCAGGCCAAAAACGAAAACGCCGTTGCGTATTTCAAAGGATGATGTCGATGCGTGATACTTTCGGTGTCGATTCCAAACTCGCCGGCGAGATTTTCCAGCGGCAGAACGACCTGCGCGGCGCGTACCGCAACAGCCTTCGGGCTGGCATCGAGTTGGGCCGGCTGCTGAACGAAGCCAAGGCCCAATGCCATCATGGCGACTTCCTCCCTTGGCTGAAAGAGTCTTTCGACGGGACGCCGCGACATGCTCAAAATCTTATGCGGCTGGCCGTCAGGTTTCCCGATCCGGCCAGTCTTCCCGCCTTGAGTTTACGTCAGGCGTTGCAATTACTGGTGGGCAAAACCCCGGCGGCGCCACCGCTTCCGCATGAGCGATTATCGCGGCGGACGGTTGACCGTGCGTTGCGGGCGATCGAGAGCATGGCCGAGCGAGCCAAGGCGATCGACGCGGCCTTTCGGCGAGAAGGACTGTCGCCAAAGCACGACGCCGCGAAACGAGCTCGCGCTCTTGGCGCGGCGATCGGCAGATTAAGAAGTTATTTGCGGGACTGCGCCGCAAGCTGCGAGTTAGTCATCGTAAGCGAGGACGAGCGATGAGCACTCCGGCCAGCACCACCGCACCTGTGGCCAAGCAACCGACGCGACCACCAAAGCCGGCACGGATGCCGCTAAACGCCGAAGGGATCCCCGCCGACCTAAAGGCAACACCGCAATGGTGCGGCTGGAAGTGGCAGTGGAACGGCAAAGATGCCAAGTGGGATAAACCGCCATTCTCCATTGCCACTCGCCGAAAATGCAACGGCGGCGACCTGGCCGATTTATCCGACTTCGCAAAGGCAATGGCCGCACATCGAGCACGACGCTTTGACGGAGTTGGTTTCCGATTCCGACCGGACGACCCCTATGCTGGCATCGACCTGGACGGATGCCGCAATCCCGAAACCGGCGCCATCGCGCCATGGGCCCAACACTGGATTGATAGGTTCGCCACGTACACCGAGGTGAGCCCGAGCGGGAAGGGTGTCAAACTCTTCTGCCGCGGGAAGATCAGCGGCAAAGGCAAAAACCGCCGCCTGCAAGATGGCGCAGGCGTCGAGATATACTCCGCGGGCCGATACTTCACGGTCACCGGAAACAAGCTGGCCGACTCGCCCAGCACGACGGCCGACGCGCAGGCCGCCATCGACGAATTGATAGCCGCCTACTGGGTGCCCGAGAGCACCACGACAACGAGCGCGTCTCCGTCCCGAAATGGACACCACGACGTTCTTGATCGTGCCCGAAAGTATCTTGCGAAGGTGCCGCCGGCGATAAGTGGCCAAGGCGGTCACAATGCGACCTATCACGCGGCTTGCGTCCTGGCGCATGGATTCGCGTTATCGGCCGAAGAGGCGAAGCCGCTCTTGTTGGAGTGGAACACTACCTGTCAACCGCCGTGGTCGGCGGAGGAATTAGACCACAAGTTAGCAGACGCAGCCCAAGCCGAAGGCCCACGCGGTGAACTGCTACACGAGCACGACCCGCCACGTGGCCACCATCGGGGCAACGGTCACGCCGGGCGGCCAGCCGATGCCACGAAAGAGAACGGCGAAGACGACGATCCCGGGCGCGTCAAGCTGCTGGCCGATGCCATCTGTTTAACCGCTCATTTCGCCCAGGATGCTGGCGGCAGACTCTATCACTGCAAGAACGGCGTTTTCCGGCCCGATGGTGCCAGCTACGTCAAGAGGCGTGTCAAGGCATTGTTGATAGAGTGGGGGGAAACAAAGAAATGGAGCACCAAGCTCGCCAACGAGGTCATCGAGTTTGTCGGTGTGGATGCGCCGGAACTGCCGGACAGGCCCCGCAAGGACCTGGTGAACGTCGAGAACGGAATGGTCCGTGTAGAGGATGGGATGCTACTGCCGCACGATCCCAAGTATCTTTCGATGGTGCAACTGCCGGTCAAGTACGATCGCGCTGCGGCCTGCCCGAACATCGAGGCATTCGTAGCAAGCACTTTTCCCAGCGACGCGCACGCGCTGGCGTGGGAAATCCCTGGTGTCTTAATGGTCCCGGCCACTTGGCTCCAAAAAGCGGTGCTGCTGCTCGGAGAGGGTAATAATGGGAAATCAACTTGGCTGTCTCTGCTCGTTCGCTTTCTCGGAAAGCACAACGTCACCAGTAAATCGCTCCACAAATTGGAGGCCGATAAGTTTGCTGTCGCTCGACTTGTCGGGAAGCTGGCCAATATCTGCCCCGACCTTCCTAGCGAACACCTTGCGGGGACTTCGGTGTTTAAGGCACTAACCGGCGAGGACTCCCAGGTGGATGCGGAATACAAATTCAAAGACAGTTTCGACATGGAGCCTTTTGCGCGTCTGGTCTTTTCCGCGAACTATCCCCCGCGGAGCAGCGATTCATCTGCGGCATTCTTCCGCCGATGGCTAGTCGTCCCCTTCGATCATACGTTTGGACCTGATGAACAAATACCAAAGGACATTCTTGACGGCCGGCTGCAATCACCGGGGGAACTATCCGGCCTACTCAACAAAGCGCTCGATGGGTTGCGCCGGGTCCAGCGGCAACGCCGATTTTCGGAGCCAGAAAGTACGAAGGCGGCATGGCGGGACTTCCATAGCACAACCGACCCGCTGGCGGTCTGGCTCGACCGATACACCATTGATGATGCCGACTGCTACGTTACCAAGCAGGCCCTACGGGTGGCCTATAACGCTGCCGTGGAACGCGACGGACGGCCGGCGATGACGGCCAAGGCGTTTGGCCAAGCCATCTACAAGCTGCGCCCGAATGTCGAAGAGGCGCAGCGAACCGTGGGCGGAAAATACCAGTGGTGTTACCTCGGAATTGGGCTCGCGAGTCAGGCTGGCGATGCACCGGATGCACGGGATGCACGGGATCACTCTCTATCTTTCACGCACGAGAGCGAGGAAACAGAAAGGGGTAAGGGGGATAGTAGAAAAAAGATAATAGAGGGCAATCCCGTGCATCCCGTGCATCCCGTGGATTGTTCCCACCAGGACGTGGCCGAAACTCCCACCCATGACGGCTATGTCAACCGCCAGTGTCGAGACTGCGGCCAGAATCTCGGCTGCCGAAAAGCGGAGCCCCAAGCATGAGCACACCATCTATCAAAGCCCTCGAACGATCCGCCCTCGACGCCCACCGCCGCGGCCTGCCCTGGTCATCATTCTGGCTTCACAATGCCGTGGCGATCCGGGAGGCCGGCGACAGCCGATTGATTGCCCGCCTGTTGGCCCTCGTGGTGTCCGGCGACCTCGACGGCCAGGAGCCGGCCGGCGACGCCATGCCGTGGCAGATCGACGACGAGAGCACCAAGCCGGCCGACGTGGGGACCGCGGCCCGGATCGATTGGCAGGCGGCAGGCATCGCCCAGGAGGCGACCCGATGAATCGCATCCTGTTTAGTTCACACACCGATGAGTGGGCCACCCCGCCGGACTTCTTCACAAAGATGGCCCGCCGCTATGGCCCGTTCGACCTGGACGTGTGCGCCCTGCCCGATAACGCTAAGTGCCCCCACTACTTCACCCCGGAGGTCGACGGCCTTAAAAAGCCCTGGCGTGGCCGCTGTTGGTGCAATCCGCCCTACGGCAAGACCATCGGCCGGTGGGTGCGCAAGGCGTGGGAATCGAGCGTAGACGGCGCCACGGTGGTTATGTTGCTGCCGGCCCGCGTCGATACGCGATGGTGGCACGACCTGGTTAAGCCCTACGCCACCAAGATCCATTTCATCCGGGGGCGTCTCCGCTTCGGCAATAGCGAGCACCCCGCGCCGTCCCCGTCCGTGGTGGTCGTCTTCGCCCCAGGCCGGTTGTCGCGCTGCCAGTGGTGCGAACGCCCATACAAACCAGCGCGGACGGATGCAAAGTTCTGTTCCGCGGGATGCAAACAAGCGGCATATCGTGCCCGACGTGTTACGGATATAGCCGTAACATCGCAGCAGGCCGCCGGCATAACACCAAACACAACCCCGCCCCGCCCATGCCTCTACGGCCTGGCGGTTCAATCTTGAGGCGAGCGAAGGAGCCCACAACATGAAGACTTACAAATTGACGTTCGAGGTGGACGAACTGGACTATCAAGCGGTTAAGGATGCTCTGGCAATCAAGCAGCTTCGTTTGCGCGTTGCCGGTGGCCCGCCCGATGGTCAAGGCGACCTCGCCGGGCGACTGCTCGGCGAGATTGCGCGGGATTACGTTTTGCCGTCCACCCGAATTGCCTAACAGGCCAAGGCCGCAGGCATGATGCACGCAACCACCACTTCGAAAGGAACCCATGAAGATCGACAAAACCCAAACGAACCAGTCACCGCCCGGCGCCCCGCGGCCGAAGCACGAGCACGCAGAGCCGTCATCAACGGCGCCGATCGACTCCGCGGCGCAGCAAGCAGCCAAAACGATTCAACTTGCCATCCCCCTGGACGACCCACCCCGCCAAAGTACAGCGCGATGGATCGACGCTTCAAGGATCAATTTCCGGATCACAGACAGACTGACTCAAGAAACGCTGGTGCGGACGCGGGCCGGCCTCGAACAGATCGGGGCGAAACTCAAGAACGGCCGCGCCGTCGCAAATTCGGACGACGCGATTTTGTTTCTGATCGAGCAGGTGGCAGCGGCAGACAAATAACCTGAAAGAAACCGTTTACCCATTCGACCCGCGTGTGCCGGCGACGCGGGGAGACACAAAGGCCGGCGAAGGAGACAAGACAGGATCATGGCAAGTACCATCACGGTTCCAATGGCCGACCAGTCAGCTACGCATCAAATCGGCAGCAGCCCCACCGATGCACAGCTTACCCCGCCATTCCACTGCGCGGAGATCGCTACATTTATGCAAGTCCGTTTTGGCCTGGTGGCCGCCGGCGCAACCCTGGCCGGTGGTGAGCCCGTCGAGACCTACACCGATACGTTGCGCTGGCTGATGCAGCAGATTGCGGCCAACGCCTAACCATGAACCAACCAAGAGACCCGCGGCGTGGCCGGCTGCCGACGAGTCAAAACATTTCCGGCCCACGAAAGAAAGGATTTTCAGATGAGTAAGGTTCGAGTTTTCCGGACGGACGCCGACCGCATGGCCGAGGCGCGAAACAAGCGAGTCACGTCTTTGCAAGCGGAGCACGACCGGCTCAGCAAGGATCTGGCGGACCTCGAAAAGCGCCACCCCGAGCGAGCCCGCGCAGCCGCCAAGACTGCCACGCGAGCGAAATTGGCAAGCCAATACGAGGACCTGGTGCAGGCCGGTATCGAACAGGGCCTATCCCGTCAAAAGGCCGTTGCCGCCGCCGGCCGTGCATGTCCCGAGGGCCGCGCGGCGTTCTTGACGCGCACAAATCCGCGACGGATGAAAGGTGCGATTCAAGCGGCTGCCGACGCCGCGGCCGAGGACGAGGAAGAATCGCAAGAGCAAGAGGAGGAAGACGAGGACGAGGACGACGACGACGACGAAAAGGAGGAAAAGGCCGAGGACGAGAACAAGGCCGGAAAATTCGAGAAGAAGGTCAAGGAAGAGACCAAGAAGAATGGTGGCGATCGGAAGGCCGCCATCGCCACCGTGGCACGTGGCAACAAAGCGTTGCACAGCGCCTATTTGCGCCACGTGTCGCGGTTGGCCAAGTGTTAGTTCCGTTTTTCACAACCATCAACCCAGAATGAGAAAATGCAATGACCCAAACAACACAAGAACTGCCGCGCGGGCGGCAGACACCGTGGTACCCAGAGCCCGATTTTCCCCAATCCAGCACGCAGCAGAAAGCGGCCGGCGCTGGAGCCGATGGGCTGTACCAAGTCGAACCGGAAGCCATATTCCCGCCTCAAGAGTATTTCGTTTGCGACCTGATTTCTAGCCTTTCCGGCATCGACCTAGCGATCGTCCAGCAGGCCGCCGTCGCGAAAGAAATTTCCTGCGTTGTTGGAACGTCACGCGGAGGCCAAAAACAGTGGAAGGGCGACGCCATCTGTAATTGGATCCGACGCCGCGGTTTGGTGTGCAAGGTGGACCAAAGCGTTGTCCTCCAGCACCAGGCCAACGCGAGAGCGCAGGCCCAGGCCGACGAGCGCGAACGCCATCGCGCCCAGCAAGCCGAGCAAGAGAAGCAGCGGCGGGTCGCACTCTACCGCGAGACGGCCGCCCGCTGTCCCCAGTTGGTCGACGTGCTCCAAGTGCTGGCCGAGATGGAAAGCGCCGGTCATCGGCCGGCCGACGTGCTCCGGGCGATCGATGCCACGTCCACGACAACATGATGATTCTGTGTTTCGCTCGCCACGCCGACCGCTGCGGGTCGTCCTCGTATGTCGGCGTGGTTTTTACGAAACTCGTTTTGCCTGTAGCAAACGAGCAGCCCGGCCGCCCGCGTCTTCGATGGGCTTGGGGGTGCGGGTAGGTCGGGCGGATCCCGAAAGTGGTTTGTCGCGATGGGGAGCGAATACAACGCCATGACCGTAACCATTAACTTTCAAGGCTTCGGCGGCACCCCCACCCCCTCCCCCCCACCTTTCGGGTCCTCCCTGCCGGCCCGAGGCCAACGCGGTTCCCGGCTATCGTCCCCTCATTACCTACACCTTACCTGTGACCCGGTGACATGAAACAAAAAAATCCGAGACCCGAAGCACTCCCCTTAGTTGAACTACTGGCATCTACCGACATACTCTTCACGCCGATTCGCAAATGGGGGCCAAATGCGTCGGTCGTCTGCATCCGACGCGAGAGGTTCTTGCAACATGGGATGCCGATCGCCGGCAGCCTCGACATGTCGCCCGCAGAGCGAAAAGCCGCCGAGAGGCGCCACGATGAACTTGAGCAAGGCCGCCTGGTGGTTTTCAGCCGCCGCAATGGTCGACGGTCCTTCTGGAAACTGAGCAGCGACACGGATTGGCGACTCCGATCGCTAGTTGGTCTTTACGGATTTGAGGAGATGCTGGTTGCCATGCTGGCGTTGCAGGCGCACGAGGCCGAAAAACACGATCCGACGGACAACATCGTTCCCGAGATCTGGCTTGCCGGCCTGGACGCCTGGGGCGCGCCTCAGGGTAACGGCACGCTGGCAGCCCTCCAATTTATGTTCGCCCCAGCCCTTTGCCGTAATCTTGTCCGGGCATGGAGCGACTGCGAGGGCCGCGCCATCTATCGGTTGACGAGCAGCGGCCGCGCGTTCCTCCACTCCCCGACCGCGCCGCCGCAAGACCTTCCTGATTATGATGGTGAGCTGGCCGATTTGTTCGACGCTGCTACGCGCTCTGCCCGCGACGAGCTGGCCAACGCCGAGCCAAACCAGGAAAAAATGCCGGTGGCCATTCCCTTGAGCGCGGGCACCTGGCCCGAGGACAAGCAGCGGGCTGCAATCCCGTTTGTCCTCGGTCCCGACGGCGATCCCCTTCCCCTACCGGTGATGCTCGCGGCCATTGAAAAGGCCAACAAAGTACAGCCGCCCAAACGACAGCCAAAAAGGCCCGCCCGTCCAAGCAAACCCGAAGGAAAGAGGGCATAGACGTGGGCAACGTGCTCGACAATCTGAAATGTCTGGACCTGGACGGCATCAAGCCGGTTTTCGATGAGCTTGCCGGCCACGAGGCGGACGCCGGGCGGCAGTGGGTAGGCGATCGTCGGCACGTGCGCAGAACGGACAAGCAGGTGTTGCTCGATGCCAGGCGGCTACAGAACGCCGTCGAGCACATCGGCCGGTTGCCCGAGCCGGGCGAAGCCTTCCACTTGGTGACCGCCAAGCGGTATTCCCTTTGGAACGTCATACAGGCCACGTTGCAGCTTGGATCCCCGGCGAAGATCGCCTATCTCGGCGTGGCAACGCTTGGATTCTCGACGGCGAACCTAGAGGAGCTGTTGCAGCTAATCGACACCGGCCAGATCCGCAAGGTGGACTTCCTCTACAGCGTTTACTTCAAGAGCAACGAGAAAGAAATCTGCCAGCGGTTGACGCACGAGCTTGCCACCAGGGGGCAACGGGTGGTTGCGATGCTCACCCATGCGAAAGTGGTTCTGATGCAGTTGACGGACGGCGGCGCCTACGTGGTGGAGTCATCGGCCAATCTGAGATCGTGCAGCAGTATCGAGCAGATCACCATGATGCACGACCCCACCTTGCTTGCCTTCCATCGCTCCTGGATAGACGAAATCATGGGGGCCACCCGATGAAACGGCCGCCGAAGAACCTGGACGACGCTGCAAAGGCTAAATGGGCCGAAGTCTACCCAATCCTGCGAGGCCGCGGCGACGTTGACCAGGGCACGCTAGACGCACTGGCCGCCTATTGCTCGGCGTGGAGCCGATGGACGGCGGCAGAGCAGCAGGTGAGCGCCCTAGGCCCCGTGGTGAAATCCCCCGCCGGCTTCGCGGTCCCCAATCCCTTCGTCGCCATCGCGGCATCGGCACAACGGCAGCTAAGGCAATGGGCGGCAGAACTGAAGCTGACGCCCAAGACGCGCGGAAGGACGAGGAAGGCCGAGGCGGACGATCACGGGGGCCAGGGGGACGGCCTATTGAAGCTGCTGGGCGGAAAGGCCAGTTGAAAAAACGCCCAAAACGGCAAACCAGTAAGCAAGCTGACAAGTCTGCAAAAAAGGATGGATTTTCAAGATGGACCTGTTTTCACGCGAAGACTGGACCTTGTTTCGGAACCTCTCGACGCTGGGGCAGCGGGCCGGAATCAACCAAGACGCCATCCCGCAGCTTGTGGCCAAGGAACTGGTTGATAACGCCCTCGACGCCGCCGGAACATGCCGCTATGGTCGAACGCCGGACGGTGGCCTATTCGTCGAAGACGACGGCGACGGGTTGCCCGGGACGGATGCAGACGTTGCCGCCCTCTTCTCCGTTGCCCGGCCGTTGTCTAGCTCCAAGCTGTTGCGACTGCCGACCCATGGCGCCCTTGGGAACGGGCTGCGCGTGGTGGCCGGCGCCGTGTTGGCATCCGGCGGCACATTGACCGTAATGACCCGTGGCAGGGCACTACGCTTGCGACCACGCGATGCAGACGGCGGCACCGACGTTGAACACGTCGAGCCGTGGATGGGCCAAGGGACACGGATAGAGGCATTGCTAGGCGAGGCCCTGCCCATGAACGGCCACACGACGAAATGGGCAGACCAGGCCGCAGCGATGGCAGCCGTTGACGGCCAGAGCTACCGCGGCGCCACATCGCCGTGGTGGTACGACTCCGATAGCTTCTATGAGTTGACCCAGGCCGCCGGCGCCCGCCCGGTCCGCGCGCTGGTGGAGAGCTTCGCGGGTTGCTCCGGCGCCAGGGCCGGCAAGCTGGCCGGCGACTTCACCGGCCGCCCGTGCGATTCACTCACGAGGGATGAGGCGGAAACGCTACTGGACGCCATGCGCCACGTCAGCCGCCAGATAAAGCCGAAGCGACTGGGGGCCGTGGGCCCGCGCTTGCTGTTCGCCGCCGGATATGTCCGAGAGGCCGGCGCCTTCCAGATCGAGCCCGCCCGCGGCAAGCTGGCCGCCCACATCCCCGTGGTGGTCGAATCGTGGGCCAGGCCCGCCGACGCGCCCGCCATTGTCTTCTACGTCAACCGGACGCCGATCACCGCCGAGATTCACGCCAGCCGTTGCATGGATGACAAGGGAGCTTATGGGCTTGTCGGTTGCGGCCTATCAGACGAGCACAAGAACACCGCTTGCCCGGTCAAGGTAGGTAGGGGGCGGGAATACTCGCTCGTGGTGAACGTCACAACGCCATACATGCCGATCACGACGGACGGCAAGGCGCCCGACCTGTCGGTTATCGAGGGGGCCATCCGCCAGGCCATCGAGAAGGCGATCCGCCGGGCGAAGAGGAAGAACGGCAGCGGCAATGGCAACGGCCGGCAGACCACCCAGGCCGCGGTTATCATCGGGGCCATACCGGCAGCGATCGGCAAGGCCAGCGGTCAGGGCCAGTATCGTTACAGCCTGCGCCAACTCTTCTACGCCGTCAGGCCCCACGTGATGAACGTACTGGGGGCGGAACCAGAGTACAACTATTTTGCCCGGGTGGTCACAGACTACGAACAGGATCAGGGGCACGACCTGCCCGGCATGTATCGAGACGACCGCGGCACCCTCTACCACCCGCACACCGGCGAGACCATCCCGCTTGGTACGCGATCCGTCGAAGCCTACCAGCGGCCGGCGTGGACGTTTAATAAGATTCTCTATTGCGAGAAGGAAGGTTTTTTCCCCATCCTGATTGACGCCCAGTGGCCCGAGCGGCACGACTGCGCCCTGCTGACCTCCAAAGGGTACGCTAACCGCGCCGCTCGCGACGTGTTGGACCTCATGGGCGACGACGACGAGCCGTTGACCTTCTACTGCATCCATGACGCCGACGCCGCAGGCACGATGATTTATCAGACGTTGCAGGGGGGGACCAGGGCACGACCGCGGCGCCGGGTGGAAATCGTCAATCTTGGTTTAGACCCCGCCGAGGCCCTCGACATGGGGCTATCAGCCGAGAAGATCGAAGCCAAGGGCCGGCGCGCCGTGGCCGCCTACATCGGCAACCCGTGGCGGGACTGGTTGCAGACGCACCGCGTTGAACTGAACGCGATGACCACCCCAAGGTTCTTGGCGTGGCTCGACGGCCAGATGCAGGAGGCCAGCGGGAAGCTGATACCGCCGCCGGCCGTGGTTGCCGACCGACTCCGCGACGAGACCCGCGCCGTTATCCGCCGCCGGCTGGTTGACGAGGCCCTGTTGAGCGCCCGAATCGACGAGCGGACGGCCGAGGCCCTCGACGGACTGGGGGCAAAACTCCGGCGAGCACAAGCCCGACTGTTGGCCGGCATCGAAAAGAAGCTGGTCGGCAATCCGGCCTTACCCTGGACTTCCCCCGTTTCGGACGCCGCGGCGAAAGTGGCCGGCAAAACGAAACAGAACGGCACCGGGAGGCCACCACGATGATGGAGACCACCGGCGCCGGCCACCCCGGGCGCGGGACCGGACAGAGCCACCGATCCCCCCGGGGAGAAATCACGAGGACTGCCCGCCATGTTTGACTTGATGAAATGCGACGGCCCGGCTTGCCCGCAATGCGGATGCCAAGACGCCAAGATTATCATGCCGGCGACCGGCGTTTTCGCCCGTGGGGTGGCAATCTGCAATTATTGCGGCAGGCGGTTTCCCTTCACCGTGGCCCAGGACGACACCACCGGCAGCGCCGCGGACGACCAGAAAGCAGGCGACCAGGCCCGACGCCGTAGGACGCAATCCTAGCCCCTCGACGGCCGCATGGGCGACATGGGAAAGCCCGAGAGGGTACTTGACGGACGGGGCAGGGGCGCGGACTAAGCACCTATTGACAGATACAGCCAAAGGTATACAATCATAGGGACGAGGAGACAATCGACAATGAGCCTAACAAACCAGTTGCTTGCGGCAATCGAGAACAGCGGGGCCACGTTGTATCGAATCGCCAAGGACAGCGGAGTCCACTACGTGGTTTTGCATCGGTTCGCGCACGGCGAGCGGCAAATCAAGCTGGACACCGCCGACAAGCTGGCGGAATACTTCGGAATGAAATTGACCAAACCCAGGCGGGTTAGTCCCACGTGACACCCGCTAACGCCGGTTGCAAACGGCACGAACGCGAAAGGATGGAAAATGGTTGCCAAGACGCCGATCCCCGCCGTGGGCTATATCCGAATGTCGGACAAGAAGCAGGACGCTTCCCCCGAGCAGCAAAGGAAGGAAATCACCAAGCTGGCCGCCCGCGAAGGCTGCAACATCATCCGATGGTACGACAAAGACTTGGGGATCAGCGGGGACGCAACGGAAAAACGCCTCGATTTCCAGCGGATGATAAGGGACGCCGAAGAGAAGGGCGACTTTGCCGCCATCGTCTGTTGGGATCAAGACCGCTTCGGCCGGTTCGATAGCATTGAGGCAGGCCGATGGATTTACCCGCTACGCCAAGCTGGGGTATGGCTTCTCACAGTAGGCCAAGGCCGGATCGACTGGAATACTTTCCAGGGGCGGATGATCTACGGGATCCAGCAGGAAGGCAAGAACCAGTACCTTATTGACTTGAGCCGGAACGTATGCCGTGGCCGACGGGACGCCATGCGGGAGAATCGCGTCCCCCCGCAGCCCATTTACGGCTATGACCGCGTATTCTTCGACCATGCCGGCAAGCAGGCCGCCCGCGTGTCCTACGGCGAGAAGTTCACCAAGCCAAAGGACTGGACCGCCACATTAGACCCCGCCGCCGACGGCATCACCGCCGACACCGTGCAATGGATGTTCCGGGCCGTGGCGGACGAAGACCGCAGCATCCGGGGGCTAGTGATGGAGCTGGCCGCCCAAGGCATCCCGAGCCCCAGGGTCCGGGCCGGGTGGAGCTGGGGAGCGGTTCATTACATCCTCACAAATCCCGCCTATGCCGGCTTCCGAGCCCACGGGCGATACGTCGGCGGAAAGTACCACCAGATCGGGGACGACTGCGAAATCGTCGAAGGCAACGGCCGGCGGCAATCCAAGCTCCGAGCCCAGCCGTTATTTCTTCAGCGCGACAATCACCCTGCCCTGGTGGACGCCGACACGTTCGAGCGGGTGCAACGCCGACTGGCCGAGCGCAGCACATTCAAGGAACGGCCACGAGATAGTGACTACCTGTTGCGGGGCGTGCTATTCTGTGGCCATTGCGGCGGCAGACTCTACGGAGCCCCAGGAGGCCGCAAAACCGACAAGGGCTATTCCCTCCACTACTACGTGTGTGAGACGGGTTCAAAGCAAGGCGCGAGCCAGTGCCAGAAGTACGCCGTCAGGCAGGATCAGCTCGAGCGGTACATCATGGGCGTGGTGACCCAGGCGGTATCGTCCCCCGAGGCCACCGAGCAGATCACGGAGGCAATCCACCGGCTTGCCAAGGGAAAAGCCATCGGCACCAGCGGCGATGCCGACTTGAAAGCCAAAATACGGGCGATGGATGCCAAGCTTCAAAAGGCCGCTGAGAACGTCCTACTGGCCGACGCCGCGACGGTCCCCGAACTGACCAAGGTTCTCGACCAGTGGCGCCAACAGCGGGCCACGATGCAAGCGAAGCTCGATACGCTGGCATGGGGCGACAAGCCCGACCGGCTACGACTGGCGGAAGCGGCCATTGCCGAGCTAGCCCGGTTGCGGGAGCACTTGGAGACCGGCGAGCCGGCCCGGGTGCGTCAGGTCGTCCGCTCCGTTGTTTCCAGAATCACGCTATGGTGGAAGGACAAGGGCAAAAGACGGCAGCTTTTCCGGGGAATGATTGAGTTTAATCAAAACGGGTCTATTCCTACAACCGCCCGGAAATCTTGCTCATGTAACGCTCGATCTGCGGCGGCGTTCAATGGCAACTTCGCCGAGCATCGCCCCGATAGCCGCACGGACACGGGTTGAGCGCCGCAATCAGCATGAAATTGGCCGGAAATGTCGTACTATTGAGCGCCCGGGCAATCGTTACCGTGCCGTCTTCCAGCGGCTGGCGCAGCACTTCCAGTGTCTGCCGGTTGAACTCCGGCAACTCATCAAGGAAGAGCACGCCGTTGTGGGCCAGCGAGATTTCGCCGGGCGAGGGCGTCGAGCCGCCGCCCACCAGCCCCGCGTTGCTAATGGTGTGGTGCGGCGAGCGGAACGGGCGAACCGCCAACAGCGGCTGGCCGGGCTTCAATCGGCCCACGGCGCTGTAGATGCGGGTGGTTTCGATCGATTCAGTCGGTGTCAAATCGGGCAGGATGGTGGGCATGCGCTTGGCCAACATTGTTTTGCCCGAGCCGGGCGGGCCAAGCATCAGAATATTCGGGGGTGAATTGACAAATGTCATATTCCTGCCAGAATAACGGCAAGAATCCTGGGGATACCGCGATGGGCCCGACGCTGCCCCGCGCCTACTCGTACATCCGGTTCTCGTCCAAACCGCAAGAACAGGGCGATTCGCTACGGCGGCAGCTCAGTCTAGCACGGGCTTGGGCGAGCCGAAACCCCGGCTACTGTCTGGACGAGTCCACTTACCGAGACCTCGGCATCCCTGCTTTCAAAGGGGCGAACAAGACGAAAGGAGCTCTGGGCGCTTTCATCCAAGCGGTCGAAAACGGCGCCGTCAAAAAGGGTTCCGTGCTCCTCGTCGAAAGTCTGGACCGCCTGAGCAGAGAAGAGGTAGAGGAGGCACTGGAGCTCTTCCTCAAGCTGGTCCGACTGGGTATCACGATCGTCACCTTGGGGGATCCGGAAACGACGTTCCGCAAGGGTCAGCTCGATATGGTCAAACTGATACTTGCCATCGTCATCATGTCCAGGGCGCATGAGGAGAGCGCCCGCAAGTCGGAACGGATAGGCAAGGCGTGGGCCCAGAAACGAGCGAACATCCAGGTCAAGAAACTGACCCGGGCTTGCCCTGCATGGCTCGAACTGTCTGCCGACAAGACCAAGTACCTGCCTATCCCCGAGAAGGTCGCCACGGTCAATCGCATCTTCCGGCTGACCATCGAGGGTGTAGGTGCGACATCATTGGAGCGGATGTTCAACTCCGAGAAAGTCCCAGTCCTCGGGACGAAAAAGAATTCGGGGCGCTGGCACAAGTCGTACATCGAGAAGATACTCAACAACCCCGCCGTCTACGGCGAGTACCAACCGCATACAGGGCACGTCGGAGACCGCAAGCCGATCGGGTCGCCGATCCCCGACTACTTCCCCGTCATCATTTCCCGTAAGGACTTCGACAGGGCGCAGGCGGCACGGGCAGGGCGTAGGATCGCCACCGGCCCCAGCAGCAAGCGCATCGCCAACCTATTTACAGGCATTGTGTACGATGGGCAAGGCTCCACCCTGGTGCGAGTCGATAAGGGTGACGGGCTGGCGTATCTCGTCTCCAGCGCGGCGCATCGTGGCGAGACAAAGCGGTACACGACCTTCCCGTATGCAGTTTTTGAGCGTGCCATACTTCGGTACCTCGGCGAACTGAAGCCCGAGGACATCCTGCCCGCATCGACCGCTCGCAACGCCCTGCGAGACGACCTCGATGCCGTAGAGGGACGGCTGGGCGGGCTTGCCAAGCGGATCGAGAAGGCAGTGAAAGAACTCGACGAGGGCGGGGACATCGCAGCAGGTTTTTCGCTCCTGCGGAAATGGGAAGGAGAGCAGAAGATGTTGGAGACTGAAAGGGAAAACCTGCGGCGTGAGCTGACGAGTGCGGAGGCGATTCGCCTCGGCGATTCGCAGAAAACCCTCGATCTGCTTGGCAAGGCCAGGGAGGACGATCTCTACCGTTTGCGGCAGCGCGCCAAGCAGCAGATACGCAACCTCGTCAAAGCGATGGTTGTCCGAATAGAGATTGAAGACGGCAGCCGAGTAATTACAGCGAAGATCCTGCTGTCCACTGGCGTTGAGCGTGGAATCAAGGTGCGGCACGGCAGGCACGAGACGACATACAGCGTCTTGGAGGACCTTCAAAACCTGCGTACTGGCGGGCGACCATCCCGCGTCCGGTTCCGCCGTGACCGCCACCAGCAACGGATTGACCGCGACTCGCCCTCGCCCGGTAGAGACTCGTAGCCCCTGCCACGGCCCGGACCTGCGACCGGTTCACTGCCAGCTCTGGTCCCGGCGGATGTTCTGGAATGGGTCCCCGTCTTATTTCGGGGATGCGGGGATTTCGGCATCGCCAAGCCCCCCCCCTATGCCCAGCCCCTTCCAAGCGATTCGAGTTCCTCCCCCCTCGCCAGGAGCGCCGGGGGGAACGACGGCGTTTCACTGTGAAAAGCCTTCTTGCATCTCTGCAAAACCCGACTGCGACCCGTCATCGTCCACTGGAAGTCAGTCGTGGTGCCCTGCCGAGAAGGAAATCTGCCGACCGGAATGGCGAAGGGATTCCGCCTGATCGGCGGTGCGCCGGGGGACTGGGTGTCCGGCAGGACCACTTCTTCCCGGAAGAATACTTCTGCATTCTCGGGTCCGGCGTATCCGACAATGAACAAAAACCGGACGCATCGGACGCGGCAGACGATCTTTTGCCGAACTTTTCTAACGGGCCAGTTCGCCGTGCCGCCGATCCACGACGTAGCAAGGCATACTTTAGCGGTACCGGCGAAAGCTGCCCTCTGCGGCGTTGTGTGCCGTGGAGGGCCACGCCGTTCGACATTTCCAGCCCCGACAGCTTCCCCCCTTTGTCAACGGTGTGTGTGGCGTCCCATGGGCATGGCTGTTTTTCCCAAACGCGCTCCCGCGCTAAGGTCAGATCCCATGCCTACTGCCGATCATGCTTCGCATGCTTCCGGACCATCCCTTGCTTCCACGGCCCGCCTCATGCGGGTGGCCCAGTTGGCCGAAGAGATCATTGCCATCGTTTCGGAAACGCCGGGGTTGATCCCTTCGTCATCCCTTTCCGCGACATCTCTGGCTCGGGTCGGTTCTATTGCCGAAACCGATGTACGTCGACGCCCAATCATCGACGAGGCAACCTTCTGTGTCCATTGGGACGGTCGCACCTGCCATCTCGGCAACACCCTGGCGTTTAGGCTCCTGGAACGCCTGGCCCGCCGACCTAACCAGCTCGTCCACTGCGATGTACTGCTCCACGAGCTATGGGACCGTTATACCTCTCGTGACGCCGTGCGCAGCACGGTCAAGGTACTTCGGCGGAAGCTCAGTACGGCCGGAATGGAGAACCTGGCTTTGGCGATCGACGGCAGCACCACCCGTCACTATGGCCTGATGCTCGCCGGGCAATTCTAGGGTTTGCCACAGAGATGTCACAGGTTTGCCCGCGGTTTGCCATTAGGCCGATCCATAATGGATGGAACGCGGACACCACAATCGCATGCTGAAGCTGACGCGCACTCTTTGCCAGAATGGCATGAGAAGGCGTTGGGCCTTCACGGTCATATTGGCTGTCCGCAAGAAGAACAGAGGCCGCACAATGGAGAACCCCGACCGAGAACACGAAGACGTTGCCAAGGAGCCGAAAGGCAACGATGATCAGAAACCAAAGCCTGAGGATGGTAATGACGAAGATCCGAGTTCGGAGGACGAAGCTGAACCGAAACCTAAGCCGATGCCCGCAGCACAATACGTGCGTATGTCCACGGAACACCAGCAATACTCGACTGAAAACCAAAGTGACATAATCCGCGAGTACGCCGCACAACGTGGATACAGAATAGTCCGCACCTACACGGACGACGGCAAAAGCGGCTTGAGCATGCACGGCCGTGCTTCACTGAAGGGAATGATCGACGACGTTCAGAACGGCGAGGCCGACTTCGAAGCGATCCTGGTATTCGATGTAAGCCGATGGGGTCGGTTCCAGGACACCGACGAGAGCGCCTACTATGAGTACCTTTGCAAACGGGCCGGGATTGACGTCCACTACTGCGCCGAGCAGTTCGAGAACGACGGTGGGCCGGCTGCCACGATCATCAAGAGCGTCAAACGGGTGATGGCGGCCGAGTACAGCCGGGAACTGTCATCGAAGGTATTCAAAGGGCAGTGCAAGCTCATCGAACTGGGGTACCGCCAGGGTGGTCCAGCTGGCTATGGGTTGCGGCGGATGCTTATTGACCACACCCATAAGGAAAAAGGCATCCTGGCTCGGGGCGAGAAGAAGAGCCTGCAAACCGACCGGGTGATTCTGGTTCGTGGCCCCGAAGAAGAGGTCCGCATCGTGCAGTGGATTTACCAGATGTTCATTCGGGAGGGACGCTGGGAGCGGGAGATCGCCGAGATACTCAACGCGCGTAGCATCTTGACCGACCTTGGTCGCCCCTGGACCAACGGAACCGTACATGAGGTTCTAACCAACGAGAAGTACATCGGCAACAACGTCTACAACCACCGGTCGTTCAAGCTGAAGAAGAAACGGGTTGTCAACACGCCCGATATGTGGGTCCGTCGCGAGGGTGCGTTCGAGCCGATCACCAGCCCCGAGGACTTCTACACGGCCCAAGGTATTATCCTTGCCCGCGTCCGGCGGTATACGGACGAAGAAATGTTGGAGCGGCTCCGGGCACTCCTGGCCAAGCACGACATGCTTTCCGCCTTCTTGATCGACTCGGCGGAGGGCATGCCGGGCAGTTCCGCCTATCGCACCCGGTTCGGCAGTCTCCTGCGGGCCTACCAGATGGCCGGCTACAATCCCGATCGGGACTACCGTTACCTGGAGATCAACCGGACGATCGGCCGTCTCTATCCCCGACTCCGTGACGACATGCTTCAGCAGCTCGGCGCCGTCGGTGCCAGCGTCACCTGGGATCAGGCGACGGACCTCCTGTTGATCAACGGGGAGTACACTGCGTCCCTGGTCCTGTCCCGATGCCGGCAGACGGCCTCGGGCTTGTTGCGGTGGCTGGTGCAGTTCGACCGTACGTTCGTTCCCGACATCACTATCCTGGTCCGCATGGACGCGACCAACCAGCAGCCGGCCGATTATTACCTGCTTCCGGTAATGGATATTGCGGCACCCAAGCTGCTGCTGTGCGAGACCAACGGCGCCCTCCTGGATACCTACCAATTCGATACGCTCGACTACTTCACCAACATGGCAAGACGCAGAAAGAAAAAGGTGGCGGTATGAATCAAGAAGAAGATGACGTGCAGATGATCCCACTCGACAAGATCACGGTGCCCAACCCCCGCACACGGGGCAAGAAGAAGTTTAAGCAAATCGTGGCCAACATTGCCGAGATCGGCCTGAAGAAGCCGATCACGGTGGCAGAATACAAGAACGGCGACCGTGAAACACACTATTTGCTCGGCTGCGGGCAAGGCCGAATGGAAGCGTACGAAAGCCTTGGCCAAGCCGAAATCCCGGCAGTCGTTATCGAAGCCACCAAGGAGGAACTGATGCTGATCAGTCTGGTCGAGAACCTGGCTCGCCGTCATCCCACTACCGTCGAGCAAGCCAAGAGCATGAGCGACATGCGGGACCGTGGAGACTCTCCCGCAGAGATTGCCCGCAAGACAGGATTGAACGTGTCTTACGTCAATGGGATTCTGAAACTCTTGAACAAGGGCGAGGAGCGGTTGCTGCAAGCCGTCGAGAAAGAGCAGATTCCGATCAGTGTCGCAATTAAGATTGCCGGTTCCAACGACCAGGCGGTTCAGAGGGCCATGACGGAGGCATACGAGAAGAAGGAACTGCGAGGCAAGGCGCTGCTGAGGGTGCGCCGCCTGATCGAGGAGCGCCGCAGCCACGGCAAGGCGTTTCATCGCGGGGTGCGGAACCGCATCAATAGCGAAATGTCGTCCGAAATCCTTCTCAAGACCTACCGCGAAGAGACCGATCGCCAGAAAGCGACCGTCCAAAAAGCAAGGGTCTGTGAGACCAGGCTGGTGTTCGCGGTGTCGGCCCTGAAACAGATGTTCCACGACGACAATTTTGTAAACCTGCTGCGGGCCGAGTCGCTCGATTCTCTTCCGCAGTACCTTGCCGACCAAATCCACGGAGAAGCCTGTTGACCATGGTCAATCGCATCCGCTTTGCCTGTAATACGAGAATCATCCTGGTCCCCCTGGATAGTATCCTGCCGGTGAAGAAGCTTCTTCCCGGGATCAAGAAGAGCGCGAAGTACCGCCGCATCGCGGCCGCGGTGCGAGAGGTCGGTATCGTCGAGCCGTTGGTTGTCTATCCCCAAAAGAACGGTGCCATGCAATACATTCTGCTGGACGGGCACATTCGCCTGGAAATCCTGAAGGAGATCAGGCAGGAGAAGGTCAAGTGTCTGGTAGCGCTGGATGACGAGGGCTTCACCTACAACCACAAAGTCAACCCACTCTCCGCGATCCAGGAACACTTCATGATCATGGAGGCCATCCGGCATGGGGTCTCGGAAGAGCGGATTGCCAAGACGCTTGACGTGGATGTCGCCGCCATCCGGCGGAAACGGGACCTCCTGGACGGCATTTGCCCGGAGGCGGTGCAACTGCTCAAGGAGAAACGGGCATCCAGCGGTGCCTTCCGCGAGATGCGGAAGGTCAGACCCATGCGACAGATCGAGATGGCTGAGTTGATGGTCGCTTCCAACAGCTTCTCGGCCCGGTATGCTCGGTGCCTTCTGGCCGCCACGTCCCAGGATCAGTTATTGGAACCGGACAAGCCTAAAGACATTCGGGGCCTGAGTCCCGAGGACATGTCGCGGATGGAACGGGAAATGGAGAACCTGAGCCAGGATCTCCGCCTTATTGAGGAGTCTCACGGCCGGAACGTCCTCAATCTCGTGCTGGTCGTGGGCTACTTGAAGAGTCTCATGGACAACGCCCGGGTGGTCCGTTACATGTCGCAACACTGCCGAGAGATTCTGACGGAATTTCAGAAGATCATCGAGACGAAGGGGCTTGGGGCGAGCGAGTGACCGGGCTCCTCGGAAAAGGTGGGGAAATAGTTCCCTACCTTTTCCTGCCTGAGCATCTTCAAGGAAAAGAATGATCCCTGCTGCTTGCCGTCCCCGGCGCTAAGCAGCCCGTAGCGCCGCCCACGCTGACGGTGACGATGGCGATGGAAAACTGACAGACGCCCAGATTCTCAGCTGCCGCCCGCCGCGCCCGCCCCTTGTTCCAACGGACAGAGGCGAGCTTTGCCGGCGGCTCACTGCCGAGAAACGGGAAAAGGTACCCATCGCCACAAAAGGAAGAACGCTGACCGACGATCTCCCCTTGCCCGCCCGATGGAATCGGCTCCTGGGGGATCCGCCCGGATTTTCCCGGTTTCCGGAATCGCGGAATCCGCCCGAGGCGAAGCCTCGTCGTCTCAGCGGTGACCGCCGCAGTGGCCGCCTCAGCCGCCGTATCCCCTCCGTACGGATAATAATAGGGATACGGCCCAGCACGTCGGGCTCCACCAACCGATCGCCGGCTCAGTCGGGCAACACCTTGACGCGGACGTTCTTGAAATATGCCTTGCTGACCTGGCCCGGCGCCGGCGGGTGGGCCTGAAGGGCGAAGGTGCCTCGCGGCAGCCAGGTCTTCTTGTTGGCGATCTCGTGTTCGACCTCGGCTTGGGGAATCTTGTACTTGTTCACGGTCTTGCCGTCGAGCTTGACCGTCACCAGCCCGTCCTGGTAGGTGACCTCTTCCGTAAACCAGGCTTTGTCCTTCACCGGCGGCTTCCGAAAAAAGGTGACGGCTTCCTTGTTGTCCTTCGGCGGCGTTTCGGGGCCCCACGTGATATTCTTGATCCCCCAGATGCTGCCAGTCCTCCGCCAGTCGACGTGACTGTTGTCGATCTGGGCTTCCATCCCGAAGTCGGGCCAGCCGCCCTCCTGATACTTCGAGTGGAAGAAGATGCCCGAGTTCGCGCCGGGGAACGTCATCACGTCGACCCTGAAGACGAAGTTCTTGAAGTCGTGCTGGCCCACCTCTCCCTCGTAGAACAGGTGAGCGGGACCGTGGACCGTCGGCGGGCACTCCATCACGATGATGCCCTTGTGGACGCGGAAGAGATTGGCGTTCTCGCCCACCTTCCAGCCGTCGAGGGTCTTGCCGTCGAAGAGGCTCACGAAGCCCTCTTCCGACGGCGGCACGTCGGCGGCCAAGGAACGAGTTGCCAGTAGTGCTAGCGACAGGACCGAAACGGCGGTCAGCAAGGATTTCACGGAACGCTCCTTTTCATCAAGTTGGTTGCTCGACATGACTGGTCGGGACGAAACTGAAGCCGATCCAGGCCCACAGCATCGCCATCCATCTTACAATATCGCCCCGCCGTGTCCAGCGCGAGAGCGGGTTACTGCATCAGAGCCTCGCTCGTTCGGCGGGACTCAGTGAGCTCCGTCCCGATCCGCAAGAGGAACGCTGACCGACGATCTCCCCTTGCCACTCGATGAAACCGGCTCCAAAGAGATTCGGTCGGATTTTCCAGGTTTCCGGAATCCGCCCGAGGCGAAGCCCCGTCGTCTCAGCGGTGACCCCCGCAGTGGCCGCCCCAACCGCCGCCCCAGCCGATGCCGACGCCCCAGCCGCCGTATCCCCAGCCGAACGGATAATAATAGGGATAGCCGTAGTACGGATAGTAGTAGGCGCCGTACGCCGGTTGCACGTACGGGACCGCCGCGGGGACAGGCACGTAGGCGACCCAGCCGGTGCCGTTCCAGTAGAGCCAGCGGTTATCGGGCGTCCAGTACCACCACCGACCGTCGCGCCAGGAATAACGCCAGCGGTCGTTCCTGTTCGCGTCCGCCCCCGCGCCGCCCGGCGGAGCGGACTGCGCGCCGACGTTGCCCGTTCCCGGGACGGCGACGCCGGCTGTCCCTCCCGCGCCCTGCCCGAACGCCGCTGACGCGGCAATCGCCAGCGCGGCGGCTGCCGCGAACCTTACGAGCCTGCTGCCCATAAGAACTTCTCCTTACGCGAAAGTTCCTGCGAGGCGGCCCTGGACCGACTCCCGAGGCCGTCTTCCTTTTCGCAATAGCCATGCAGTCCGGGCGTCACGGAAAGCGCAGGGCATTATATCCTGGAGGCTCGTGCCGACGTATCCCGTTTTTTGGGGCGAATCGCGGACGAGGCTCCGTCGGGGGACTTGCCTGATTCTCTTTCCGCCGCGTCGTCCGCTCCACGACCATGCGCAGGGAGCGGGCTTTGAAGTCGGGGACAGCCGGACGCGAATCACCTGGAATCGAAGTCACTGCAATTTGGATTCCAGTCGGAGGATCAGGTCGGTGATCTTTTCCCTTCCCGCTTCCATACCGGCGGGGTCAGCGAAGGGGTCGGTCTGCACGACGATAGACTGCGGCAACTTGGAACACGCATCGAGGACCTTTGCGAGGTCTCGTTGCGTCCGCGACGCGTCCGCCCCAAGACGCCTCCGTTTAGCCTCCTGGATGAGTGTGTCGAGGCAGGTCAGGTAGCGAACGTCGGTCACTCCTTCGCGGCATCCTTCCCATTGAAGGGTGGAAACCGGGCCTTCTTGACTCGGGTAGCACAAGTCCCACCGACGGAAGACCCTGGGCTTCCCGCCGGTCCTGGCGCGGTACATGGTCGGTCGGGCGTCGCGCAGGTAGGCAAGGAGGCTGGCGTCCTCCTGAAACTCAAACGGGAACGCGCCACCCGCACCGCTCTCCCAAAGGTAGAACCCACAGCACAGTCGGTTGAGGGTGGGGTTCTCCTGGTAAACCTGCCAGTAATACGTCATGAGAGGCGCCACCGGCTTGGCGTTTCCCGTCTTCAACTTGCCCAGGTACGGCACGGAATCGGCGTCCATGGACAGGTTGGCCCAGTCCAGTCCTTGGCCTGCATCGCACAAACGCTGGGCGGAACGGACGTCCACGGCCGTGGTCACCTTCAAGCCGATGGAATGATACCGGGCCGAAAGAACCTTCTGCTCGGCAAGGAGGTTCGGGTCGTTGCCCGGCTCGTCCTTGCCGTAGACGTACATCTCCAGCCCGACAGCCCGGGCTTTCGCCACGGCCTGCGTGAGCACCTTGTCGGAAGGGTTGCCGCCGACATCCAGCATCACGGGGCCCTTCATTCCCGCTTCTTTCATCAACTTCAGCATTGGCTCGACGTCTTCCATTTTCACGATGGTCAACCCGTTGAACCCGACCCTCCGGATCTCCCGAAAATCAGCAAGCATCAACTGCGCCGGGACGAGCAGATCTTTCTCGGCCGGGGCTCCGTGCAGTCGTTTGCGGTAGTACAGCCCGTAATTCAATTTGGGCGGTGGCAACACGAAGGGCAACACCCGGATGTCGAGCGGAACGTTCCTCTTTTCCATGCCCTGGTCTGCCTCCAGGGTCAGACCGCCCCGGTAACCCGACCCATCTGCTGGAGATCAGTCGCGCCTTGGCCGCCGTCGCCGGAATCGAGGACGTCATCGTCAACGGGACGCCGGCGCACGAACAAATACGGATCGCGGAGCCCGGAATCCGCCATTCCGCGATGCGGCTCGGCAACCGGGCAGGACTGCTCATGGTCAACACCTCCAAGCAGGACAGGCGCGTACACTGGCGATGGGAGGGCGGCAGCGGTTCGGGCGACGACCTGGTACCGGCAGGCGACGCCGTGTTGCGGACGCTGACGCTGGCCCCCTGATACGAGAAAGCGGTTCCGTTCCTGCCCGTAGCCGGGACGTGAGCCATCGCTATGTCATCCGAAGTCCGCCAGCCGCCGAGTCCAGGGACTTCCTCGGCATCGACTCCGAGCTCACGCGGGGCGGCTTCGATGTCCGACCCGGTCTTTGATCCTACCCCATGCTGGAATGCTGCCCTGGAGGGTGGTATGATATGGCGCTCTTGGCAACCGCCTCCATCCCACAATCCAGAACGGCATTGAATCGTGAGAACCACGAGCATCGGCTTTCTTACGGCGATAGCCTTATTGGCCTCGGCGATATCAACAACCCGTGCTGCGGAAAGGATGTCGAAGCCCAACGTCATCATCGTCCTTACGGACGACCAGGGTTTCGGCGAACTCGGCGTAACCGGCAACCCGCTCATCCATACACCGCGCATGGATCGCTTGGCCGCGCAGGGCGTGTCGTTGGTGAACTTTCACGTCATGCCGGTCTGCTCTCCCACGCGAGCCTGCCTGATGACCGGGCGCTACAACTACCGCACCGGGGTCACGGACACCTTCCTCGGCCGTTCGCTCATGCACCCCGACGAGACGACCCTGGCGGAAATGCTTGCCGCCGGAGGCTATCGCACGGGCATCTTCGGCAAGTGGCACCTCGGCGACAATTACCCGATGCGCGCCATGGACAAAGGCTTTCAGGAATCGCTGGTCCTAAACGGCGGCGGCTTGGCGCAACCCAGCGACCCACCGGACCCGGCAGACGAACGCGGTGCCTATTTCAACGCCACGCTCCGCCACAATGGCGCGTGGGTGAGAACCAAGGGCTACGTCAGCGATGTCATTACCGAAGCGGCTATGCGGTTCATCCGGAAGAAGAGCGATCAGCCGTTCTTCGTGTATCTGGCGTTCAACTGCCCGCACGCGCCGCACCAGGTGCCGGATAAATATCGCCGCCACTACCGGGGAGAGGATTTCCGTGCCGCAGCATTCCCGCAGAACGGACACCCCATGGCGGCCGAGCACGATCCGGATGACCTCGCCCGTGTCTACGGCATGATAGAGAACATTGACGACAACGTGGGCCGCCTGCTGGCACAACTCGATGAACTCAAGCTGGCCGACAACACGATCGTGGTCCTCTTCTCCGATAACGGCTGCCAGCAACACAACGGCTACAACGCGGGTTTTCAGGGCTGGAAGGGCACGCCGTTCGAGGGCGGAATTCACCAGTTCTGCTTTATCCGCTGGCCCGCGCAGCTCAAGGCCGGTCGCCAGGTGGACCGCATTGCCGCTCACATCGACCTTGCCCCTACGCTGCTTGACCTCTGCGGCGTGCCGAAGCCCGCCCGAGTGCGGTTCGATGGCATGAGCCTCGCCCCGTTGTTGCGCGGCCAGCAGGGCGTGTGGCCCGACCGCGTGCTCTTTTTCCAGTGGCACCGTGGCGACGTACCCGAGCGTTATCGCGCCTTCGCGGTGCGCTCGCAGGACTGGAAGCTCGTTCAGTCGCTCGGGGCTGGCGAAGGGAGGTGGGACGGCAAGACCGCCTTCAAGCTCTACGACATGGCGCACGACGCGTTGGAATTGCACGATCTCGCCGCCGAGAACCCGGACCGCGTGGCGAATCTCAAGGCCCGGTACGACGCCTGGTTCGACGACGTGACCGGCGGGCGTGATTACACCGTGCCCGCGCGCATCTTCCTCGGTGCATCGCAGGAGAATCCGGTGCTGCTTACCCGGCAGGACTGGCGCGGCGGGGACGCGAATTGGGGACCGAAAGGCGTCGGCTATTGGGAAGTGAACGTCGTCGCCTCCACACGCTACGAAATCAAGCTGCGGTTCGACCCGCTAAAAACGGACGCTGAAGGGACGTTGTCATGCGGCACTGTTTCGGCGCGGCAAGTCGTCAAGGCCGGTGAAGCTGAGTGCGTGTTCGGTAACGTCCGGCTCCCCCTTGGTCCCGGCCGCCTGCAAACGAGCCTCGTAAGAGGCCCAGCCGTTTTCGGGGTACGATACGTGGAAGTGAAGCGGATTGATTGACCCCTTGGGAATCGGCATGCACTGCCGAGGCGGTATGCCCGAACCAAGGAGCCGCCGGCGCCGATCTACGAACATCCGCGGCTGTCGTTCGCCACTTCTGACCATGTTTCATCCTCCTGCATATCTCACGTCTTCCTCCAGCTCCGCAGCCGTCCGGAGAAGGCGTACCAGGCGCAGACGTCTGCGCCTCGGGAGCCGCTGCCGCTCCCCGGGCACCGTTTCGCTCCTGAAGGACATCAAACCGAACTGACAAGGCATCCCATGGACGTCACCAACATCGACCGCGTGCCCGCCTTCACGACCAAGGACGGTTCGGAGATCCGGGAGTTGCTGGCCCATCGGAACTCCTGCATCCGCTGCCAGTCGCTGGCCGAGGCTCGGCTTCCTGTCGGCGGAGCCACCACGCCCCACTATCATCCCCGGACGGAAGAGATCTACTACGTCCTGGAAGGTCAGGGCTCGATGCAGGTCGGCGACGAGACCCTCGCGGTCGGTCCCGGTGATGCGATTGCCATCCCGCCCGGCGTTCTGCACCAGATCCGCAACGCCGGGCCGGTCGTCCTGAAGTTCCTCTGCTGCTGCGTCCCCGCCTACGAGGACGAGGACACTGTGCTGGAAAAGGACGGATGACGACAACCGGGCTACCGTAACCGAGAATCGCCATTTGCGACCGTATCACCCTCCTGCGACCCGGAGATGCTGAAGCAGATCGAGAAGGCGATGGGGGAAGCCTCGCGCACCGCGAGCCAAGAACTGCCGCCCTCCCCCTGATAACAGTGTGGCATGCGGCTTTCGGACGAAGGGAAAGGACAGTTGGATGCAGGAAATCCGCGCGGGCGCTAGACGCGGGAGGGCGCCATGATAATATGGACGACCAACTGAGCTTGGGTCGGTCTCAGGCTCACTGCAACGGGAAAGATTGAATCATTTAACTCGCAGGAGACATGCGATGAACCGGATAAGGATTGCTCTGTTTCTCGCGATGATGGGATTGTTTATCGCTGGCGCTGGTGCAGCCGAAGCGGCGGATACGGCAATCGCCGGACCTTATCAGCCGACGTGGAAGTCGCTCGAAGGGCATCGGATTCCGGAGTGGTTTCGCGACGCCAAGTTCGGCATTTACACCCACTGGGGACCGGTGACCGTGGGCTGCGAGGATTGTCGCAACGGCGGACAGTGGTACGGCCGCGAAATGTACGAACCGAACTCGGCCGTGTTCAAGTTCCACAAGGCGCGTTTCGGCGAGCAGAACAAGGTGGGCTATAAGGACATCATTCCATTGTTCAAAGCCGAGAAGTTCAACGCCGACACCTGGGCCGAACTGTTCGCTCGCTCCGGGGCCAGATTTGCCGGTCCGGTGGCCGTGCATCATGACAACTTCGCCATGTGGGATTCGCAAGTCACGCCTTGGAACTCCGCGCAGATGGGGCCGCATCGCGACATCACCGGCGAGCTGGCCAAGGCGATAAGGAAGCGGGGCATGAAGCTCATTACCACCTTCCATCATGGGTTTGCCTGGCGGTACTATGAGCCGGCCTTTGCCTACGACGCGGCCGACCCGAAATACGCCCAGCTTTACACCGAGCCGCATAAGAAGGATGCGCCGCCGTCGCCAGCGTTCCTCAACCAGTGGCTGGCGATGGTCGACGAAGCGGTGATCAAGTATCGGCCCGACATGATCTGGTTCGACTTCGAGTTGGGGGAAGTGATCACCCCCGAGTACCAGCGGCGGATGTTCGCCGACTATTACAACTGGGCGTGCGCGGACCATCGCCAGGTGGCCGTAGCCCACAAGTTTCCGGACATTCGCCAGCACACGGGCGTCCTGGATTTCGAGCGGGGCCGCGAGGAGCGGCTGGTGCCCTATCCCTGGCTTACCGACACGGCGCTCGGTCCGTGGTTCCACAACAAGTACACGCCGTACCGCTCGCTCGACAATCTGGTCCAGGCATTTGTCGACGTGGTGGCGAAGAACGGCTGCCTGCTGTTGGACGTCGATCCGGCCGCCGACGGCACGATTCCCGGAGCGGCGCAACGCCTGCTGCTGGGTATGGGCGACTGGCTAAAGCTGAACGGCGAGGCGATCTACGGCACGCGGCCCTGGATTGTTTTCGGCGAAGGCCCGACGCGGACCGGCGGCAAGGCCTTCAGCGAGGAATCGGACAAACCGTTCACGGCCGCCGACATTCGCTTCACCACCAGGGGATCGACACTCTACGCCATCGCCCTGGGTTGGCCCCGCGATGGCAAATTGTGCATCCGGTCGCTGGCCGCGGGGGGGCAGCACCACGGCAATATCAGCGATGTGGTGCTGCTCGGCCATCGCGGCCCGCTCCGTTGGACCCAGCAGGCCGGCGGTTTGGCCGTTGCCCTGCCGACCGAGAAGCCCTGCCAGTCGGCCTTCGTGTTTCGGATTACCGGCAAGGGGCTTGTAGCGGGGCAATGAACGACGGTGTCGGCAACGCTGATGTGGGACCAGCAACAACGGCAATGTGACGCGGCGGAAGGCTGGAAGTTGCTCTACTCGCAAGCAACGTCGTTGTCACACACAAGTTGCGCTGCCCGGCCCCGGCAGGGCCCTCGACAGTAGCCCAGCAATTCATCGCGGGGCGCCTACCCGTGCCGTGCGTGACCGGATTTGGGACGTGCCTGGGCGTGGGCAGCGTGTTGCGGCTGGGCATGAGGACCTGCAACGGATCGACGAGGCAGCACCGAAAGGTGCGGCCAGCGGGGATCTCTACGAGGACATGAGCGTGGTCGAGCGCTGAACCGACCGCTCCCAGTCTCCACTTCCGTGAATTTGCTGATTCACGGAAGTGGAGTTCGCGGGAGCTTGCGACGGGCGCACGCGATGGTCTTGCCAGACCGGGGTTTTCCACACCTGAGAGTGGGGGTTGATTTCCGGGTCGGTGAAGTACAATTCCGAGCCGCTTGAGCCTCCGGCGGACGGCAACATATTGACTTGCTGCTCGCGCCCCCGGGAAGACCTGGTCATCGACATTTAGAGTTGGTCCGCGACGGCCGCGGGCTGTGGTCCACCTGGTTAATATCGAAGGAGTGAAACCATGGTAGAAAGCGACAACCTTCGCTACACGAAGATGGCCCTCAACAACGGATCGGGTGCGATCCCCGCCCTCGGCTTCGGCACGCTGATTCCCGACCCCGTGGCGACCAGAACCGCGACCAAGGCGGCGCTGGAGACAGGGTTTCGCCAGCTCGACGCTTCGGAACGCTATCGAAACGAAAAGGAGGTCGGCGAAGCGATGCAGGAGGTGTTCAACGCAGGGAAGATCAAGCGGGAGGAAGTGTTCATTGCCACGAAGGTCTGGAATAACAATCATCGACCAGAACGTGTCAAACCCGCCTTCGAGGCCAGTCTCAAGAGGCTGCAACTCGACTACGTCGATCTCTATCTCATCCACACTCCCTTTGCCTTTCGACCCGGCGACGATCAAGACCCGAGGGATGCAAACGGCAATGTGATTTATGACAAAGGGGTGACGTTGCTGGATACATGGAGGGCGATCGAGGGCCTGGTGGACGAGGGTAAGTGCAAGGCCATCGGACTGTCCGACGTCGGCCTGAGCCAGACGCAAGAGATCTTCGCAGCGGCGAGGATCAAGCCGGCTATCGTTCACGTCGAATCCCATCCGTATCTCCCGCAATGGGAACTTTTGGACTATTGCCGAAAGAATGGCATCGTGCTGCAAGCGTTCGCAGCGTTGGGGCATAGCAGTGAGCCTAATGTGCTGCAAGATCCTGTCATCACTGCAATCGCCAAGCGAGTCAACAAGACCCCGGCGCAGGTCCTGCTCGCCTGGGCCATCCAGCGCGGTACGGCCCTGTTGACCACCTCGAAGACTCCCAGCCGGATCAAGGAGAACTTCGAAGTCTCCACCCTTCCTGAAGCGGCTGTGCGGGAGATTAGCGAAGGAATCACGTTGCGGGTCAGGTTTAATCCCGTTGTGGAGACCGGCGTGCCCGGGTTCATCCCGAGAAAAAAGTGAGGTTGAGATGGTCCTCGGGTGATCCAGTCTGAAGTCGGCACTTGATTTTTCTATACTCCCGACCTTTTGGAGGAATTTATGAGCACCATTGCTGTCCCTGATCGGTCGCCTGCAACAATCTCGCGTTCGGCTTCCGCGCTGAACCTGATCGGCGGAGCCTGGGTCGAGGGCCGTGGGAACACGAGCCGCGACATCTGCAATCCGGCGGACGCGGCCGAGGTGCTGGCGCCGGTGCGCGAGGCCGCGCCGGAGCAGGTGGACGAGGCCTGCGCTGCCGCCGCCCGTGCCTTCCCTGGCTGGCGCGCCACTCC